>Ga0209128_1000074_pt1 | contig 62076 bp, 36 predicted proteins | sample ETNvirnome_6_100_FD_184072 | JGI IMG/M metagenome (GOLD analysis project Ga0209128, IMG submission 184072) | Marine viral communities from the Pacific Ocean - ETNP_6_100 (SPAdes) (version 2) | ecosystem: Environmental > Aquatic > Marine > Oceanic | place: Pacific Ocean | collected 2013-06-19
TAATCATACTTTTTTAATTATAAAATAGTCTTGACTTTTTGTCAAGTTTTTTTTAAGATTTATAGATGGACAGACTTAGCTGGATTGATTATGGAATAGAGCTCGCTAAAACAGCGGCCCTAAGAAGCGAAGACCCCTTTATACAGGTAGGTTGCTGCATCTTCAGGCCAGATAACAGCATAGCCTCCTTAGGGTATAACGGAGCACCTCCCGGGATAGACATAGACTGGTCAGATAGAGACGAAAGAAGAAACAGGGTTATTCACGCGGAAACAAACGCCCTAAAAAACATAAAACCCCACGAAGCAGACAGAATGTTCGTGACCCTAATGCCCTGCGGAGATTGCATAAAAAACGTAGCCTCGTACGGAATAAAAGATATATACTACATTAAAGCTTACAACCTTGACGACAGAGCAATCAATCTAGCTTTAGAATTTGGGATTAATTTAACACAACATAACAATGATATCCGTATATATCAAAAAATTAGAGGAGTCGGCAATCGTACCGACTAGAGCAACAGACACGGACGCCGGTTACGACCTTTATTCAATCAACGACGGAGTAGTACCAGCAGGAGGGAGAAAGGTAGTTGGAACTGGAATAGCTATAGCCATCCCAGAGAGCAAGAATGTCTTTGCCCCATCTTACTATGGAAGAGTCGCCCCAAGATCAGGACTCGCAGTAAAAAAAGGCATCGATGTTCTAGCAGGAGTTGTAGACGCAGGGTACAGAGGTGAAGTTGGCGTTGTCTTACAGAACCTTTCTGACGAAGACTTTCCCTATAAAAAAGGAGACAGGGTAGCTCAATTAATACTTGAACAGTGTAATACAATAGGGTGGGTTGAGCTAGACGAGCTAGAGGACTCGGAAAGATCAGATGGAGGCTTTGGCAGCACAGGTAGTTAACTTTTTTGCGGCAGCATTATCAGCTTGCGGCTTAATAATCTTGTGGTTTGACACTAGCTTTTTTGTTGACTACTTGAAACTGTTTAGGTTAACAAAATTTACCTATATAAAAGAGTATGAAAAAGAGTTATTTGAGAATCCAGATTTAAGTTTTTTAGAATTTGTATTTATTAAGGATCCTAATTTTTTAAACAAATTACTAGCTTGTCCATATTGTCTCGGGTTCTGGTTATCAGCTTTTTGCTGTCTCCTTGTTACAAAGAATATACTATTAATCTTTGCTTGCTATCCGCTAACCTTGTTTTTTTATTTTATTTTTAAAAAATGTCAGAGAAACACTTAATAGTTCCTGTCTGTACTGAATTTTGTTCTTTACTTTTATCTAAGCCTTTGGTATTATTAGAGATACCGAGACTGAAGAAGGTGCTCGAAATATGCACTGCTCAAGCAGCAGGCTGCTGCTCTTCTTCTAAAGAACGTAGAATGATTACAGTGCAAAACGAAGCTCATAAAGTGCTAAGCTCAGTAAGCAAAGAAAATATAATTAAAATAAGAGAATCTCTTTTGAAGGACAAGAAAAACTCAGGAATAAATATAATTTTTGACAAGATAAACAAAAACATAATAATATGAGATCTGATATAGATACAGAAAGAGTACTGGACATCCACCGAAAAATGGTGGACAAAACGGTAAGAGTTCTAGAAGGCTCCTATTCTTGGATAGGTAAAGTGGTAGACATTGTCGACACGGAGAACTTCCTTATTAAAAGAAACAGAGAAAGCGACCCCAAACAAGTAAATATGTTTGATATTAGATCCCTCTAATGCTCTTTTCCCACAACCCATCAGATCAAATCAAACCATCAGAATTAAACATGTTTGATCGTATAACTTTTGAAGCGGATCTCCCAATAAAAGAGCTGCCAGAAGAAATTAGAACTCAAGATATGTCTGAACTCGAATTTCAAACCTCAGACCTAGGCAGCTCAATGAGTACTTGGTCAGTATCTAGTGCTGGAGAACTATTCTTACACGAAGTAGAACAAAGCTTTATCAAAGACGACTCCGCCAACGGAGGCTTCCTGCTAGAAGAGAAACCCCTAGGCATTAAGAAAATGGAGGAGACTAAGTCTGTTCATTTTTATAGAGTCTTCGAGTCGGAAGAGAACGATTACTGGGTTTCTTTTGATGCCCTCTTTCACAAAGGAGAACTCCTATTAGTCGATGTCAATCAGATCAGCAAGATTAATAAAGAAGAGAGAGAGAATGCTAAAGCCCGCGCGCAAGAATTCCTAGACGGATACGAAGAAAAAAGGAAGAGGAAATATAAAGTGTTGGCTCCTTTTAAACTTCTTATTGGCCTTGCTTTAATTAGCCTTCACTGGACAGGCAGCAACCTATCTAAACTTCACTCTAGATTATGATAGGCTTAAGTGGAATAGCTGGCTCAGGCAAGGACCTTTTTTGCAAACTTCTCCTAAGGGATGAAATAAAAGGACACAGAGTAGCTTTAGCGGACCAACTAAAAAGTGAGCTTAGAGCCTTTATAATAGTTAAGTATAACATAGATATATTAAAATGCTCCCTACAGCAAAAGGATACAGTTAGAGACCTGCTCGTTTTTTATGGAGGCTTAAAAAGGTTTCAGACCGGCGGAGAATACTGGACAAGTATAGCTCAGAAAAAAATAGACGCATGCAAAGGCACACCTGTCGTGACAGACATAAGATATGATGATTTCGAAAACGACGAAATTGGATGGCTTAAAAACAAAAACAAAGGGGTACTTGTTCATATAAGAAAATACTGGGAAGCAGACGACCTCTTCGAAAGACAAAGGTTTTATTTTGAACCCCCAAACGAAGATGAAAAAAGAAACGACCCAAGGCTAATGACCAAGGCCGACTATCATATCGAATGGCCCCATGTTGAAAGCCCCGACCCTAAGGATATAGAAAAAGCCCTGTTTCCCTTTGTTAAAGAATTTGCAGAATGGTACAAAAACAGCCAATTTAAAAAATGAGAGATAAAATAACAATTTCGATACCGGGAGCCGGAAAGGACGTATATTATCTGAGCCCCGGAGGAGAGGGAAAATCAGAGAAGAGTATAGCGAGACTGCAAAAACAATACGAATGGTTAAAAAACTTTATAAAACCAGACGCAACAATCATTGACGTAGGAGCCCGAGATGGAGACAGTCTAATCCCCATTCTACCAATACTCAAAGAAGGCTCCCGTATCATTGCCTTCGAGCCAGAAAAAACAGAATTTGATTTTTTAGTTCAAAACCTCGACATGGTTAACACTCTTAGAGGGCAAGTTTATTATAATAATTTTGCCATTGGTAAAAAAACAGAACTAAGAGATTTCCTTTGGGACACTCAAGCTCGCAATGGAGGGTTTAAGACAGATAATATACTAGCATCAGTAACCGGAGACAAAGGCGAAGAGATTCGCGCCTCCACATGTAAATGGGACAAAGAATTCCAAGTCCAGTCTTTTTGCTGGAATGACTTAGATGAAGAACTAAAAAATAAGATGTTAAAAGCTTCTTATATTAAAACCGACACCGAGGGGTCTGATATTGAAGTTTTAAACGAGCTCTTGCCTGTCATCAATAAAACTCGCCCATACATAATGATGGAATGGTTTCCCTTCACGGAACAAGAGATAACGGAGTTTGTCGACGCCAACGATTACGTAGTCATTAACCCTCAATATAGAGAAATTATGTATGGACTCGACCTTAAAAACTCATGGACCCAAGACTTATTCCTAACTCCACAGGAGACACTAAAAGAACAAAAATGTGAAACATGCGGACATATGCTCATGTCTTTCACTCCAAGACAAGTCCATACGGAAAGCGAGACACATGAGAGACACAAAGTCCCACTCGCTGAGACAGCAAGTGAGACAAAAGCCTCCACAGGCCTTTAGGTATAATTAAAAACCCCTAAAAACCTAAGTAAAAAACATTATTTAGACTTGGCACGAAAATTGCAGTATAAAAACAATATGAGTACAATAACATTAGCAAATATGGGATTAAGAAATGTAGAAAATCTTTTTGATTACGTAAACGATAGCCTTAACGGAGACAGAGCTTGGAACGACTACGACGAGTGGACAAAGTCTTGGAAAGGCTGGGCAACAGATAATAACACTCATTTTAATGAGACAGACGATGGCTACGAATTTTATGTAGCCTTATCAGGCCTAAGCAAAGACGAAGTAGAGGTCTCTGTTCTTGATAATAAGGTCAAAATTGTGGCCAACGGCAAGTCGGCAGGAAGGGAAGTTAAATATGATAAAGCTTTCTCAGTACCAACAAAAGCCGAGCCAGAAACTTTGGAAGCTAAAATGGAAAACGGTATGCTGAGTATCACGATCAGTAAAAGGGAAAAGGAAAAAAACAGAACCATTACGGTTAAATAGACAAATAGCTGCCTATTAGCTTCTAGGGGCTGCTCAGTTTTGAGTGGCTCCTTTTTTTTGTTGACAAAGAGATAATAAAGAGGTATACTTATTAAAGGATGATTCAGTTTTATAAAGCAAATGCAAAAGTGACAGGGACAGCTTGTTCTTTCTCTGTGAACCCAAAGGACAAGTCTGTATACGCCAGCTTGATTAAACAAAAAAGCTGGGATGCCGGCTCAAAAACAGGCAGATTCGATACAGAAAACAAGTGCATCACCAAGCTTAATATTATGGAGCTTGGTGCAATAATCAACGCAATCGATACAAAGTCAGACTGGTCAGCTTACCACGGAACACAAACCCGAGCGACCAAAATGAACTTCTCCCCTTATTCCCAAGGAGATAACCACGGCTTTAACTTCAGGGTAACAGCGGACTCGAAAGAAGACTCAGAAAGCAAAGCCACCTTCTCGATGGGATTTAGGTACGGTGAAGCGGAAGCGTTAAAGCAGTACTTTTTGTTCTCTATGCATTCTGTCTTCCAAAATTCACTAGACGAAGCACAAGCTAACGCTGCAAGTAAGAGAGCAGACGGCAATAAGAGTTCTTATAATAAGCCAGCACCAAAACAACAACCACAGCAAGAGAAGGTTGATGAAGATGTCGTTTGGTAATGAGAAAAAAAAGAATACTCTTCCAGAGTGACTCAGCTTTAGCTAAAACCGGTTTCGGAAGGAACTCAAAAGCAGTACTCTCTCACCTGTATGACACTCAAAAGTATGAGATCTTTCACTATTGTTGCGGCACAAATAGAGCTGACCCAGCACTAAAGAGAACCCCTTGGGAGTCACTAGGCACCATGCCAGACAACCAAGATCTATTAATAAAGCTTAACAAGGACCCCCAGCAAGGCCGAGACGTCAACTACGGAGGTTACTTTGTTAACGACGCAATAAAGCAAGTTAAACCCGACGTCTTTATAGGGGTGCAAGACATATGGGGGGTAGAGTCAATGGTTAAGAAACCTTGGTTTAAAAAAATAACCTCCGCTATCTGGACAACACTAGACTCCCTTCCTCTTTATCCAAACGCCATCAAAATGGCTAAAGATGTAAAAAACTACTGGGTTTGGAGTAACTTCGCAGAGAAAGAGTTTAAAAGACTAGGCCACGACCACATAAAAACCGTACACGGAGCAATCAGCCACGAGCAGTTCTACAATCTGGATCCTTCTGAAAAGACAGAGCTAAGAAAAAAATTTAAAATAGAAGAAGATGCTTTTATTATTGGTTTTGTATTTAGAAATCAATTAAGAAAGTCTGTACCTAACCTTATAGAGGGTTACGCCAAGTGGAAGAGCATAGCTAGGCCAGACAAGAATAACAAAAAAACTTATCTTTTATTTCATACAGATTGGAAAGAAGGATGGAATATACACAGGCTTTGCGATGAGTACAAAGTGGATAAATCAGAAATCTTGACCACTTATATTTGCTCAAAATGTAAAGACTTTTATATAAAACCGTATAAAAGAGAAAAGCTCACATGCGAACTCTGTGAGCAAGAAGATGCTCAAGTCACCTGCGGGGTCACTCTTGGAGTAGAAGAGTCTCAATTGAATCAAATTTATAACCTAATGGATGTTTATTGTCACCCGTTTACCAGCGGGGGACAAGAAATACCAATTCAAGAAGCTAAGTTCACGGAACTAGTCACTCTTGCTACTGACTATAGCTGCGGAGAAGAAAGCTGCGAGGAAGGATCTGGATCCATAGCTCTAAAATGGTCCGAATATAGAGAGCACGGAACTCAATTCAGAAAAGCCTCAACATGCCCCAACTCGATAGCCGAAAACTTAGATAAGGTTTTCAGAATGTGCCCAGAAGAGAAAGAAGCCTTAGGGAAGAAAGCTCGAGAATGGGCTTTGAGCAAATTTTCTACTAAAGTAACTGGGAAATTCCTAGAAGACTTCATTGATGAGGCTCCGTTTTCTGATTTTAATTTTGAATCACTAACATGGAAACCGAGGAACCCTGAAGCAGACGTTCCAGATATGACCGACAACTCAAAATGGCTGATCTATATGTACAAGCACATTCTTAGCATGGACGTAGACTCCCAAGACGAAGGTCATAAATATTGGATGAATCAAATTTCCAACAAGATCTCCAAAAAAAATATAGAAGAGTTTTTCAGAAAAACAGCTAGAGACGAAAACCAACAAAACATCCCTTTCAAAATAGAAGACTATTTAGATAATGAAGGAAAAGACAAAAGAATACTGCTCGTCCTTCCCGGCAGCATAGGAGATGTATTTATGGCAACATCCCTATTAAAATCTATACGCGCTACCTACCCCAAGTCCGACTACAATATATATTTCGCCACCTCCCCTGAGTGTTTTGAAATACTAGAAGGCAACGAGCATATACATAAAATCATACCCTATAATCCAAAAATGGACGAACTTCTTTGGCTTGAAGGACAAGGAAAGCACGAAGGGTTCTTTAGTGTAGCCTATCTACTGCACCTAGGGACACAAAGAACGTTTAATTACCAACATAATGGCAAAGATAAAATAGCCCTAGACTTAGTAAATGATAAAACCAAACACCGCTGGAAGTTTAATGAAAATAGATAACCTAAGAATTGGAACCAAGGACTATGGAATTGTTGCCGAAGTCATAGCTCAAGATTGTTACAAACTCCGTAAATGGGAGCCTAGTAGAAGCCCTAAGTTTATAGTGGACGTTGGCTGTCAAATAGGATGTTTTTCCGCTCTAGCTAGCTATATTTACAAAGATGCATGCGTGTTATCCTTCGAAATGATGAGAGAGAACTACGACTTAGCAGAAAAGAACTTAAGTAAATTCAAGAACAATAAATGCTTTCACGCCGCAGTAACAGGCAAGAACAAACCCGTTGGGTTTCTTAAAAACCAAGATAATACAGGAGGACATAAGGTAATATTTGAAGGGTCAGACTCGTACATAGGCCGAGACAGACTTAAGAAAGAATTTAAAACAAAAGATGACTTTAAGTCATTTAATTTCAGTAAAATATTTTCAGACAACAATATAGACAGAATAGACTTCTTAAAAATGGACTGTGAAGGATCTGAGTATGAAATCATACCAGACTTAATAGAAACGGGACTCATTAAAAGAATAGATAACATATCCCTCGAGGTCCACGGAAGAGACGAAAAAGAATATAGAATGACATTAGACTTCCTTAAAAAAACCTATAAAAACGTTGTGGCTAAAGGCCACATCCTGCACTGCAGAGAATTATGCACCTAGTAGAACAATATGCTTTAGCTTGCGCTTCTAAAATAGACAAGCCCCAGATAAGAGAGAAGTACTACCCCACGGTAGCTGACACATATATAACCTTCTCTCCCTCCTCCAAGCCTTCTAAAAACTACGACTACTGGAAAGAGGTTTTGTTAATCGTTAACGGACCACTAAGGCAACTAGGCGTAAACATAGTCCAACTAGGAGAGAAGAAAGACCCTCTTTTTGACGGATGCATAGACTTAAGAGGCAAAACGTCCATAGCTCAAGCAGCCTATCTAATTAAAAGGGGAATCCTCCATTTCGGAGCAGACTCTTTCGCGGTACATATGGCTTCATCTTTTGGAAAAAAAACAGTCTCCCTGCACTCAAATAGCCCACCTCAAAACTCTGGACCTTTCTGGAGTAAGTCCCATGAGGCCGTAATAATAGACTCATATAAAGACGACAAGCAGTACTCCTTCGCCCTAGAAGAGGAACCCAAGACAATAAACACAATTGAACCTGAGAAAATCGCATCCTCGGTGTTTAAGCTTCTCGGCATAGAGTCTAAGCTTAAAAACAAAACCGTATTCTTGGGTCCCAAATGGAACCATGAATTCCTAGAGGTCGTACCATCCGCAGTGGCTAAGTTCAGTAAAGAAGCTCCTAGAGATAGGCATGTTATCCGAATGGACTACCACTTTAACGAAGAAATAATGGAGCAGCAGCTATTAACAAACCCCGGAGTAATAGTAACTAATAAGCCCATATCAATAGACCTGTTATCTAAAAGAAAAGACCTGATAGAGCAGGTTATATATCTCGTACAAGACGATACTTATTCTTCGGATTTTAGCAGAGAAATGGACAGGGAGCATATTAAAAACTTACTGTTTACAGACTTAAAAGGAGAACTTTTAAAAAATCTTAAATATAAATCCTTAAACTTGAACAAACAAATATCAATTATTGAGCAAAAATCTATAAAAGATATCAGGAATCATGAAAACCTAGATATCGACAAACTTAAATTCAGAAGCAAAAAGTTTATCATCGAACAAGACAAGATCCACCCCGGCAAAGCAGCTTACATAAACAAGATAACTATCGACAACTTTTCCACTGGGCCAATACCCATTATGGATCAAAAAGAGTTTTGGAATGAAATGGACTTCTTCTGGATAACCGAAAGTATTTGACATTAAGCCAAGATCTTGATATCATAGTAGAATGACGCCAGATAATACAAGCAAGCTCAAGAGAGATCAGCACGGTCTGCTGGAGACGCCACCCGTCCCTTATGTTTTTAACGATGACGGATCTGTTGACTGGAGAAAAATGGTAAAGTACGAGTACCTTGTTCCAAATAAACAAAGGACAAATGAAACCGACGTATCCCTCCTAGAAGACAGAGACTTGTTGATTTTGCTCGGAGGAATCAAGGAGCTAGCCCAAATTAGAGGCTTCAGAAAAGTCAGCTATGATGTAGTAGCGGCAAATCAAGAGTATTTTGCAACCAGCTGCACAATTGACTGGGTGCCCAATTACGAAACGAACGATCAACCAGTATCATTCTCTGCTTTAGCTGACGCTCACCAAGATAACACATATAGCTTTGCTTCAAACTTCTTAGCAGCAACAGCAGAAAACAGAGCCTTTGTAAGGTGCGTGAGGAACTTTCTAAAGATAAACATCGTGGGTCAAGAAGAAATGGGCGGGGGAGCTAAGCAGTCCTTCTCTTCGCAACAGAAAAAGCAAGCAGCCAGCAAAACAGACTCGGACCCGACATCGCTTCTTCAAAAAGTTATGGATTCTAAAAGCGTCTCTTTTGACATGATTAAAACCAGACTAGTAGATGAAGACTTCCCGGAAGCAAACTCTTTTATGTCAGCTAAAGACATACCCAAGACCAAAACATTCGAGCTTATAGCAAGGCTTAAAAAGATTTAGCTTACCACTTCCCGATAGGGCAAACCTCTTCCTTTAGGTAGGCCTTCAGTGGAACAAAACAGCCACATTTAGCGCACCTGCTGCTGTCCTTTATAAACCAAGGGCAACCCTTGCAAATATTAGTCCTTTTATTTTTTAACTCTAACCCTGCCGCTACACCATCTCCAGACGCTGCCGCCTTGACTGTTCTTTTGAGGCTTTTAGCTAGGTTAGCAGCCATCTCAGCTTTGCTTGGTAAAGCTTTCTCCGGCTCCTCTTTTATTAATTCTTTTTTAGATAGGGTCCTTTTTCTTTCTCCTATTGAATCAGCTTTTAACCCTACAGGCTCATAATAGTTTGATTTTGAAATATTTTTATCTATCATTTTTTCATATCAAATGTTAAAGGATCGTTCATTATCTTCAAGGATTTAACTTGGCCCGGTACGCAGTAATGTATACATGGGCCTATGTAATCATTAGAGTTGTGGTACGTGCCGCGCCCGCGGACCGCCTTTATGACCTCATTAGCAGCGTACACAGCAAGGCTCAAATCAAATTCTGGATCAACCTTAAACGTACCTTTACCCGGAGCTTGTATAAGTTCAGAGATTTCATTAACCGACTCCTTAGGACCCACCACATCGTCTCCATTAGAAAGCCCAAAAGCGTCTTCGTAGCTATGCTGAATGTTATAGCTTTTACCTCCATTAGAACATATACTGTGATAGCCCGAAGACTTATCAACCTTACCAATAACGTCATTAGAACAAGTAATTCTTTTAGAAACGAGTTCGCACCTTATCTTGGTCTCCTCTGGCTTATATCTATCCCGAATCCCTGCAGGTAAATTTTTAGTAAACTCAGGAGACGATACAATCTCATACTCAGTCCACACTATTTCAGTTCTTAAAAAAGCTGACCAAAAAGGCATACCATTAGCTTGGCAACCAAACACTATCTGATTCTGATACCCCGCCTTTATGTAATTACTTGAGCCTCTTATATCCACAAGAGAACTGCCTTCTACCGCCTCATACCAGTCTGACCCAACTTCCGAATTCGACAAATCAAAAGGCATCGTCTCGTCTGAAACATCGTAAACCGGAGAAGAGTGTATCAAGTCCCCTCCATAAGCGAAAGCTCTCTTTTGTACCGGAGTAGGAAGAGGAACCCCCTCGTCCTTGGCCGCAGCGATCTTGCCTTTTTGACGACGTATCTTAGGAGCGCAATAAACTCCCAAACTCTCAGGTATATTAACAATATTAGGAAACCCAACCTCTTTAGGAGAATCATTACCTACTGCCTTAAAGCAACGCCTACCACTCCTGTTCTTTATTTGCTTGCCGTCCGCAGTTAAAGCCTCTTCATACATATCCCATATAGGGCTTTCGCGGTCATTGTCTATATCATAATCAACTATATTCTCCCCGTCCCCTACAACACCAGACCCGTCTTCTCTAAACCCAGAAAAATGAGCTATCTTCGGTTTTGTAGGGTCACTTTGATCAACGTATACAATATAATTAACTCTTGATAAATCGTCTTTATAAGTAAAATAATCGTCCCCGGGCGCATGAGAATAAAAGCCATTGCCCCAAGTTTGATCACCAGAGTTAACGGTTTCTCCTTCAGAAGGGCCGTAACCATCAGTCTTAAATGTTAGACCAGCCATTCGAGGGTTAGATATATGCCTCCACTCTACTTTCTTAAACCTTCTTATCTTTGCGTATATTGGAGCCTCTACCCTGACCTTACTAAGATAGTTTAAAGCTTTAGCATAACTATTAAAAACTTCTGATGAAATATTCGAACCGGGAATCATGCCAAAAGATTTCGGCAAGGTAGGATTATCTGACCTAGAAAACGCATTAAGCCAAGGATTGGTTTTTGCCGCGGCCTCGTTGTCTATTACCCTATAATCAGCTATCGAAGTGTTATTTGCTATAGCAATCGCGCTTCCGTCAGTAACACTTGGGTAAACCTCGAACTGTATAGCTTCTCCATTTCCGTCAAACTGTACTGAAGATTTTCTATTTGAAATAGAAGAGGTATCCCTTTCGTCCTCTTCATAAAGCCCAGCTACCGAATCACTTTCAGAACCAACAGAGTCTTCTTCTACAAATTCAGTCCCATAGTTCGTTGCCTCATTAACCTGATCTATTATCCCTTGGGACGCGTTTGCTCTTTGCGCTATTATCTTAGCTACATCATCTATGAACCCCCAGTCATCACTCCCCGGAGTTCCTTTTATTAAATTTACGCCAGCAGCCTTTTTGGCCTTAGTTAACTCTGCGTGACCCCTTTCGTATTCGTCAATTTTCTCCGTTTGATCAAAGGTTAAACCAAATTCTTCTTGAACTTCATCAGGTAAAGATGATTCGTTACCCGTGATACCTACATCGAAAATATCTAAACCAGACTGAGCCTTAAGGGCTTCTATTGGGGTTTCGTAATCTAGCCTTCTCTCGGCACTATTAGTTATCTCTAAGGTATGGTATATTAGCGGGGAGATTGAATATTTGGAAACGCTTATTCTCCTATCTCTCTTATTTTTAGTAAGGTCTGCGTAACCAGTTCCAGAATTTTCTATTTCTATATGTTTTAATTTTCCGGCCTCTATAATTGCTGAAGCTGTCGCCTGAGTTCCTCCTTCAGGGGCGGCGTCCTTTGATTTTATATTCTTAATAGCTATAGTCGGCTCTATCCTGTAGTTTTCCCCCCTACCAGTTATAATAACCTTAGATATTCCGCCCCTCTTGATCGCATCTTTATAATTAGCCCTTAGATTATGAATAAAATCAACCATATATAATCTAGTACAAGGTACTTTTATATTCTCTCCTGTCGCACTAACCCCATCTCTAAGGTAGTTAAACTCCCCAAACTCGACAACCCCTTCCCTAGGGAAGGATACCGACTTTCCTAATAAATAGTTTTCAGGCATACTTAAGGTATGCCTATATAAGCCACTAGAGTCATCATACACCCCATCTGATAAATCCGAACCCTTTATAGCTGACGTCCATTTAAAAGGAATCCTTAAGGAACTTAAATTTGTATATTTCAGGATGTCTGTCTCTCCTAAATCTGGATTCTTATACTGGACCTTAACGTTCCTAACTAACATTCTATATTTTTTATCAGACGAAACCTCTTCAGCTGGGCTAATAGAAAAATTCTGATCTGCCTTGGTCGTAGTTTCTCCCACTTTAGCCCAAGACAGACCATCACTTGATTCTTCTAGATCATACTGTAGCTCAGTGGGTTTTACCTTGTACACCTCATTAGGACCATCGAACTTGTTTTCAAAACCATCCCAAAAATTAGTTATAGAGAAGGATAGGAGATGCTGGTTTACAAAATCTAAGTAAATATATTTACAGACAGCAGGCATCCCCATGTCATAAAAAAGATCACCTACGAAACCGTTTTTATCATGATCCACTAAGTTCCCTTGCTTTTCTCCATAGGAAAGCAGCCCACTGCTTGACTCCGTGAAATAAGAAGGGTAAACGTTTTTAAATGGCGTGTAGTCTAAGCCCACTGACTCATAAGAGTTTAAGCTAGGTATCTGATAATCAAAATAATCTACTTTATTTATGTTAGCGGACGAATCATCATCGCTAGGGTTGCTATCTATATACTCAGCAAGCTCAACTATACATAATTTTTGGTATATCTTCTCGAGGTCAGCGTTTGGAGTATCGCCAACGCTGTTTCTATTTATTGACGAGTAAAGTTCGGAAACATCTGATATGCCATTATAGTATATAACTAAATCTTCGTTGGTGTTATATATCGTTCCCCCTCCGGCTTCTATTTCTGATCCATTTAATATAACTTTTGTTACGTTTCTGCTGTTATCTCCTTTGTATATATATCTATAGTTTGTATTTTTATTTAATTTTATAATTATCTTAGAGAGCCACCTACCTCCCCCATCAGTGTCCCAGTTCATACTAACCCTGTCTACTTGAGTGTTGGCCCTGTATAGCAAATTCTTATAAGAAGAGAATATATCCTCGTTTACCCAATGCGAGTCCACGTTATCTATATATTTTCCATCCAATGCCACAGCCACTCCCCTTTCAAACGAAGATCCTGAAATCTCTTCCCCATGCCAGTGTTTTGATATAGTAGATAATTCTAAATTAAACCTTATGTCATCCCCAGAATAGCCCTTATTTCCCCACGTGTCTATATATTTAGCATCTTCCCCGACTTCTGTAAGGGGCGGCTCTAACATTAAAGTCAGAGGGCCAACTACTACGGGATAATTTAAACTAGTATAAGGAGAAACCTCTCCCCCATAGGCGTAAAGCTTCTTCAAGATACTTGATCTAGACCTGTGGCCAGTTGAACCCTCCTTACTTAAAGTAAAATAATTTACAATTTTATATTTATTGTTTTCTATTCCTGCATTATAGGCTATTTTATTATAACTGTCTATACTAGTGTCATTAGAGTATATTCTTAATACCTCCACCTCTGCCGACTGTTCGTGCGCAGTATCTGACCAATCAGTTGCAAATCTTATAAAATATGGCTGGCCCGCCTTTATGCTTCCGCTGTCATTTTTAAAGACTATAGCGTCTCCATTTGAATAGGATTTTTCTACTTTTAAATTATTATTATCAATTACAACATCTTCCCAATCAGGGTACTTCATTTTCAAAACTCCCCCGGGTCTTGCTATATCATGATAAGACATGGAATTTACTTCTGTTTCTAAATTATATTTTAAACCAGAAGTTCCCTTGCTTAGATATTTTGCTATGGGCGTTTTATCTGTATTTACGTTGTCGGAGCCTTCCTTTAAATCTTCAAATATCAACTCTTTGTCAGTAAGCTTTTTAAGCCTAAATCTTAACGAACTGTAGGTTCTCTTATTATTTGTCGACATAAAAGACATTCCGTAAAAATTCTGACCATAGCGGTTAAACGGCACGAAAGAGTAGCCAATATTATTTTTTAGTGTTATTTTCCCGCTACCCTGAGCTATCGCAACCCTTTTAGAGAAACTGCTACTATAAGTGTCCCCTTCTAGCATAAGAGCCTCCTGTCCGCTGTCGGTATTGAAATCCAGATTCAAGCTTCTTATAGTATCGTCAGCCGCAAAAGGAGCAGTCTCCTCTGTTTTCAGGGATAGAGTAAGTAAGTCTTTAGACTTACTGTTCGTGACCGCAAAGCTCGATTGTATCTCGTATTCGTATCCCGGATAGTCTACCTCCCTATCCCCATCGTCAAAGATTCCAAAAGGAACCCTGAATAAATAATACCCATCTGTTTTATAAGCCTCGCTACCTTCGTTTTGCCAAGTCACATCGCTTAGCGCGCTGGAAACAGTAAAGTCGCTGTTGTAAGCTATCTTAAACTCAAAATACTTCTCAGGAATCAACTCTTCTTCTGTAGAATCGTCCGTTTCCTTCTCTACAGGGACTTCCTTGTAGACCCCCTGTATGTCCTTCAGTTTTTTGCCCTGTATTAACTCTTTGGCGTTTCCACTTGTAGTGACAGCTTCTACTTTGGCTACCTTAAAGTTTGCCCTATCTACGCCAGCAGCAGGAACCTTAGACCAAATGGGGCTAACCACGCCGCTGTCTGGGTCAGCTACTTTAGCTTTAAACTCATCACTAGCTGCTTCGAGTTCTATTTTTTGAGCTTCTATAGAATCATTAATATCCTCTGAAACAGATATAAAGTGATTAGCCTTTAGTTGCGCAAAATACACGTACTCTACTTGGTAATCCGTTACTCCACCTATCCCTTTAAACTCTTCTCCCGGCTTGTAATAAGCGCCATTATACCTTATCCTAGGTTGGAATTTATTTGACTTTACGTTTTCGTATTTGTAAGCCGCGTAACCGTGTGATTTGTAATTTGTTACCTCTGCTGAGTGAACTAAATTATAGTAGGTTTCATCAAATCTGTCAACTGTATAGAGCCTATTTTTTTCCACGCCAGAGAAAGTAACTAAACCGCTTCTTTCGTTAAACTCCTTACAATAACAGAGCCTCTCATGTCCAGTATTTAAAGAGTAAGCTATGGTTTTACTTGGCATGTCCCAAGGTAACTTAAGTCCCGTCAAAGCGTAATCATTAAAATTTGCATCATATCTTATATGCTTTTTCTCTCCCTTGGTGTTGCCGTAAAGAGTAGCTCCGAATATATATTTACTATTGTAATAAGTGAAAATACTCTCAAAACCAGAACGTTGCTTCTCGGGTTGATATAAATTAGTGCTAAACATATTTGAAAACCTATATCTCTCCCCCTTATATTTAACATTATACCCTTTTGTTTGAGTCAAAGCTTCCGCATTAGCCTCCTTCTCGTTGAAGTAATCTAAATCTCTTTCTTGATGAACTATGTCAACGTCCTCTAGCTTTAAGAACCAATCCTTTCTATTGGATCTTGGGCACATAGCATATGTTATTTTAACCGAAGAATCGTAATCCGCCCTCTCTGACGAATAGACCTTGTCAGTTAAACCGCTCTGTGTTAAATTAATAACTCTAGGAGATGAGTTAACTACCTTGAACCCGTCCACAGTACCCGAAAACTCTGCGTCTGCAACGTGATTAAGGACATTTATCTTAGTTTTGTCAGAGAGAGCATACTTTGGCTTATTAACCTTTACGTCTACGCTGCCGTGCGCGGCCGATGAAGAAACCCCCTTGTCTTTTTTAAGCTTGAATATATCCCCTTCCCCGCCTTCGATTCCTACCGTGTTGTTATAAATTGGATCAACATAACAATCATAACCACCTATATTTAAAAATATTCCATCATTATATATAGAGGGAGTCTTAAGAGAAGAGATTAAGTAAGGCCTTTTGAATACAATTATTTTATCCTTGTATGCATTTTTGCTAGCGTAGAAACTCTTCAATAAATATCTTTCCGAAAACCCCTCTGGATCCGGATCTTGGCCAGTCCACAAATCTTCCAGTTCTGTATACCGTATATAGTCAGTATAAGTTTGTTGAGATGTAAAAGTGTAGACCTGATTAGCTTGGTTTGCGGAAAACATTGCCTTCGATAGCACACCACGCCCTGCTTCCCCATCTAAACCAGTGCTAGACAGTAAGTCTTCCATACCTTCATCAGTAGTAGCCCCATTAATGTCAACAAATCTATTATTAACATTCTGGTCTAAACGCCATATATTAACCTCTCCTCCATCAGAGTTAAAAAGGGAATACGCGGTGTTTTCAGTAAACTTAGCAACGTAATCGTAATGCTTGTCAGTCATTATTATTTTGTCGTTTACAGAAGAGTCTAAAACAAACTCGAACATATAACAAATCTTATCTGTAATTGGGTCTGGCTCACCAGACGCATCAAAGATGCACGGCCTATAGTCAGCCACAGAAACAGAAGCTCCAGATGAATTAGACACGGAATACCTTACGCTGAACCCTCTGGCTCTCATAAGCTCGCTACCTCTTCTTACAAGGAAGTTGTCAAACTCTTTCACCCTTATTAAGGGAACAAAAGAAGTATTAAAGAAAGACTGCTCCGACATAGAGAAGGATTTTATAGCCGCTGCATCAAAGAAAACAACCTTATCTTCATAAAGCTTCTTGCTCAAAGCAACGCTATCTCTTATTCTAGTGAAAGGAGAATTCTGATTCCCGGCACTCACCCTAAAGCCGTCGCTATATTTTTCTATGTTAGTATGAGCAAACTTTGACACAGGCATAGTCTCTACTCCATCCATTTTCTTACTATTGTCCGAGTCGTAGTCGTAATGCTTAACATGAAAGCTAGATCCAGTATTGTTTATTATCTTTAACGGGCTAGCATTTTCATGTATCAATAAAGGGTTAGAGGACGTATTCGGCGTAATAGCCATAAACGCCCCATAGTCACAAGAAAACAGAGCCTTTTTAAGCGCTGACACAGATAATTCTCCAGACACAACCGAGAAAGCTCCGCTGCCCTGATCCCATTTTATTTTTATAGCATCGTCAGAGCTTATTGACTGATTAGCTAAAACCCCAGTGCCCTCAGGGCACATTAACGTACAGCTTTCTCTGGACGCATTCACAACAACGAAGTAAGCGTCTCTAGTGAACCCTGTCAAAGCTTCTCTAGACGGCAGGTACACGTTAGCCGGGCTTGTTAAAATATATCTGAAGTAGGGGTTAGCTTCCTCACTAGATTGTTCAACATCAAAATAAACATTTTCTTTCTTTAAATATTTAACTTCTGAGCTTTTATCCACATCCAGATACCGGACTTCATCTATCTGCTCGAATGGCGCACCTTCTGCATTGAAAACATGAGAAGAGTATTCTCCTATCAAATCCGCAATGCTTATTTTCAGAACTTTATCTTTTCCTAAATAATTTAAGCCGATTGCCGTCGTCACTAAAGAAGTAGTTTGTCCGTCTTCCCCCAGCTCTTCGTAGTCAAAAGTCGAGGTTTCGTCAGCAAAGTAGTTTAGTATCTTGTTTTGTAAATTTTGTTTATATGTGGTTCCCTCTTCAATCTCATCTTCACTTAAACCATCACCTACTAGAGATACTGACTTAATTTTTATATTTTCATATATATTATTAACTATTGTTAGATTAGAATTGTTTCCACTGCCGACGCCTATGATTCTGAAATAGTTAGATGCTTCGTCCTCCCCTATCTGAGTATTCTCGTCTAGCCCGAGCATGTAGTTTATCCTCCTAGACTCAGTTACAGTTATACTCCTATAATAAACGCTAAGATCAAGAGATAGCTCTTTACCGAACACATGATATTTAAAGTTTTTATCTAGACTAGTAGTTGGATAGTCAAACTCAACTGTTTGCTCGTCATATATAGCCTTAAAAAACCTAAACTCAATACCATCTCCATAAGAAGTGTCGAACGCTTCAACCTGAACAGAATAAGTCACCCCAGACTCCATACCTACACCATAAGACAGCTCCTGCTTAGACTCTGTAGATATGTTAACCACCTTAAAATAAAAATAGTTAGAAGAATTAGGCTTAAAAGTGTCGCCACTTAAATACGATGTAGCACCATCAGTTGAACGCAAATAAGGGCCAACGAAATTTATATCGGACTCAATAAGTATGTCTTTCCCGTTATGAGTCCCGTAATCAAGTATTATATCACCCTCATGTAAAACATAAAGCTGCTCCTCTGCTCGGCCTTTAGTGACTTTTGCGTCTTTTACAAAGTCGTCATCCGAAGAAAAAGCATATTCATTAGCTTTGTTGTCACTTATCAAGTAACTATTTGTGGTTGCAAATCCTTCATCCTCTATAAACAAGACAGAATTAGCGTTAACTGGAGTGGATACTGTCCCATTAAAATCTGCTACGTTTATTGGCCTGTTGTGCATATTAACAACCGCCACCTTACTTATCTTATCTTCGGCACTCCAGTCGTCCGAAGGAAGAATGACAACTAAGTCTTCATTATGAACAACTGGTTTTATAAAAACAAAATTATAGTCATGCTTTCTTTCCGATCCAGCCTTAGTCAAACTCTTTCTGTTTGGTATGTGTATCTCATTCTTGGGATAGTATATAATATCGTCTACATCCGCGTGTTCGGACGTCGTATCTGTTGTTTTGCTTTGGATTTTAAAGGTTCCGTCTTCTGTGTGCTTATAGGCTCTATTTTTAGCTATCTTATGTAGCGTAGAGTCGTCAGTGTTTGTTACTACGACTTCTTCTAAGTTAGAATTAATAAAATAACTATCATCAAAATCTGGATCACTAGTTAAGCTCCCCTTTGCATGAAAGACTCCGCTTGATATTACGTGCTTCTTGCTCGTAAGTCCAGCTATATCTAAATTATCAGCGCCGTTATCTTCATTATAACCAGTGGCTAAGTATACCCCAGAATGTGTTAAATCTCCACTAGCGTAAGTGCCATCTGAATAATTAAATAAGTCAGCGGCACCGGGATGAGAAAGAGTAGACGCATCCCCAGATATAGGCAGGTGCTCCTCAAAAGTCTTCAGGCTCTCATCTCCATCCCCTAAGTTTATAACTGATACAGAGCTACAGTCAGAATCAGAAACATAAAACAAATCAGACAAGAAATATTTATCTGGATCAAAATCATCGCTCTCGCAAACTAAACGGTCATCGGAGCCCCTGTTTTTGTATAGACGGAATCTGTTGTCATCGATTACTTCTACAAAATAAGTTTGAGTTTTATTGGAGCCGTCATCAGAGTCATCATCAAAAGAAACAGTAACCCGCGATGCTATCGAGACAGTTGGAGAATCACGTAGATCATCACCTGCGGCGATTTCGTCCGGAGCACTACCAAAATCAAATATATCTCCAGAGTCTGGATCATTCACATTGGGCACATTCGAACCCTTGTTTACCCTAAAGAATAACCTTCCATGATTAGGCACCGTCAAGCCTTCGCTTAAATCAACGAAAAGAGCAGACTCAGAATACGGATAAGAGAAAGATATTTCAGAATATTCGTCTGACCCTTCGAAAACGTAAAAAAAGTAACTACCCAACTCGACTGTGATTACAGTATCGCCCTCCGTAAGAGGTGTTCCGCCAATTGTATTAGATGCTGATATTAGGTCAGCTAGGCCTTGATTCCAAAAATAGTCCGCATCAGTCAACCTGTCACATAAAAAGTTTATTCTTTGGTTGTTAATAAGTCCATGATTAGGAAGAGTCAATATATTGTCAGTTTCGCAGGTTATTTGGCTAACTAAATTTTCGTTATCTTCTGAGTGCTTATTAAGGCTGATTGCCCCTTCGCTAAAAAAGGACTTTAGGTTTACGCTTGCAAGCGACCCATCTATAATAGCAACATCCCCATGTTTTAATTTTTTTTGATGGCTTTTGTATATATCGCTTTGAATGAAATTTTGATATTCACTAACTGACTCCTCTTGCTTTTTGTGATTATAAAGCTTACTCGAGAAAGATCCTTGTGAGTCTAAAAACGAGCTGAAAATAGGGCCTTCGTCTTCGTTAACAGCTTCAGCCGGATATTTTATATCAGAATTTTCTTCTGAAGCGTTTACGTATAGCAAGTTAAACTGTTTAGAGTAATCATAGTTGGATCCCAGAGTCGGCAACTGCAACCCTAGGCCTTTGTTTCTGTTTATTATTATCTCTTCCTTACCACTGGCCTCTTGGGTGGTTTTATATATGTTAGAGCTTCTTTCCTTTAAACCGGAGAGCCCCACGGCCTCTATAAAAAATCTGTTTTTTCCAGATATTTCCCGGCCTTCTGCTTTTTTGGACCTGCTAACTCTCAGCATAACATCTCTGCCCATTCCCTCGACTTCATAACCAAATACGTTAGAATCTTCTTGGTCATTGAATTTATATATATTAGAAGGAGATTCAAAAGACAAGGACAAATCAAATTTAGCCTTGTTAGATATTACAAAGAACTCAAAATTATTTCGATATGCATCACTTTCCTCAAAATCAAAGATAAGCTCGTCGTTAGAACCAGAGTAACAAAAAACCTTACCATGGCTACTTGGGCTTATTGAGACTTTGTCGTTAGCTATAACATCTATCTTACTGAAAGTAAAATTACTGCCACTCTTCTCTATTCTTACTCCTAAAACGCCCGGAGAAGCAGAGTACTCTAATACATCATTAATGAAAATCCTGAGGATTGGAGTCTTTTGACTCCTTAAATCGGATAAATCTATATCGTCTATCTGGGATCTTAATACGCTAAAGCTTCTTTCCGTAGCCATTCCAGAGGTATTAACCCTTACATCCACATCTTCATCATGTAGGAATACTTTTTTATCAGCGGTGCCACTATCTATTCTTAATTGGTTATATTTTATTACCTCTATATTTGAAGCAGACCATTTCGTATTGCTATTAAGTCCGTCGTTCGAAACGGTAAATTTAACCGCTTCGTTCTTGGGCATGTAATACGTCATCTTTCCTTCTGTGGTTCCCCCTTCGTCTATTGCATAGCCAGACTCTGAGATTACCTTAGCTTCATAATTTGTTGAATTCAAAAACGTAACATGTTGCCCGTTACTAAATCCACTAGGAAGAACTAGCGTCGAATCGGTATCTATAACGCCAGTAATACTCGCATCGTCAGCTGTCAATACTATTTCGTCGTGGTCTACAATGACTACCCCGGAGTCCAAAGCAGTCGCTCTATTTGCATTCTTATCGAACAGAATACCAGACAAAGAACCCAAAGTGGTACCCGCAACAGAACAGGCCGAATCAGAAGTATTTATTAACAAAGAGTCTTTATTTAATTTTGAAGCGTCTAAAGAGATATTGGAAATCCCATCTACGACAACTACATCTAAGTAGGATTCGTCATCATCGTTAACAACAGTTGGCAAGGGGGTTATGACGCCAGTTGAACCACCGTAAGCCACAGACCCTCCTTTATACGAAAGCTTCTCAGCTCCAGTAGCAGCTACAGTCTTGAACGACGCATCCGCTGCGTCTGATTCGCTATTATAAAGCTTAATAGGATCTGAACTAACATTAACAATATCAAAATCATATTCTCCCTCCGTAGATATTATTCCACTCGCGGCACTTCCAGAACATAGAAAAGTTTTACCGCTATCGTTAACATCGACGGAAAACTTGCCAACCATTATATCACTTCTAAATTTATGAATAGGATCAAAAGTTATACCAGCAACACCAGTAGGTACTGTTTCTTGATTATTTCCAGTAACAAATGACTTGCAGGAAAAATTAATCAAACCGTCGCTTCCCATATCTTGAAGCTCATCAAAATGACTACCAGTTATTTTAGGAGTAAAAAAGAACTTTGTCTGAGTTACATCAAGACCAGACACTGTATCAAACTCCCTTTGGTTATACGACGTACTACTGGAATGGTCGGTTTCGTAAGACTTTTCCTCTCTACTTAAGTTTATCCCACTAGGCTTAACACCTACGACACTTTCAAAGTCTGCCTTAGAAGAGGCCCCCTCTCTATATATCATAATCCCAGTTAAGCCGTTTAGGGTGTATGGCTTTCCATCCTCTAGAGCAGAGTAGTCTTCTTCAGAATCAGCGAATCTCGTTTTTTGAATTTCAATTAGCTGTCCCTCTGAAAGAAGCTCCCCCTTCTCCTTGTCTTTAAACTTACCACCATCAGTCAGTATAAGATCATTCCTTGTCGGGGAATATACCTGAAGTTCATCGTAGGGATTGGAGCTTAGCAGTATCTTTTCTCCATTATCTTTTTGAATCACATAATCTTGAGCAGGATCTAAAAATACCTCTAGCAGATCAGTAGAATCATTAAACTTAGAATAACCTTCTTGTTTTGAATCAGCGTCCGCAGGATTTTTCTGAGTTAAGTCCAGTAAACAGCCGGAAACAGGGATATTTACCTCTATGGGTAAAGTGTTAAACTTTTTAAACACATTTACCTCTGCGCTGTCTCTTGACATCGTCAGACTCTGCTTCCTTTGTACTCTAAATTTAATCTGATCTGGCGTATATTTTTGGGTTATGTTAGTCTTAGCTACCACAGCTGGCAATATAAAAGCATGGTCAAGATTTTCAAAAGAGGTAGGGGAATAAGAAGAATCTTCATTTTGGAAAAGTACATAATCCTCAAAAGATTCAGTTGTATCTGCATCAGCCCAAGTGCTACCGCTATCAGTAGAATATTGAAGCTGGTATGCCCACCCACCTTGAGCAGACCTAGAGTCTTTATAGCCTGTATCCCCAACTACTACCGCCGATTTCGTATACAGCTTATAGACGTATTTAGTTATCCTTAGCCTTGAGCCGTTTTTGAAGGAGTTGTTTGTCTGAGCGCTTAAGGGCATTGTCTCGCTGTCCTCTCCGCCTTTCTTAGACCTTCTTACTTTAGATACATCGCTGGACCCAAGATATTCATAGTAATAGGGAGCTGGAGCAGAGAACGACGCGTCTGCTGTAGCTCCACGCTTTATCCTATAATGATATGTCTCAGGGTTTATTAAGGCATTTAAATCTATTTTTTCATTATCTTTTATTTCTATAGGTGAGCCTTCATAATTTTTATTTATATGAGGATTATTCGGAGCTCTATACGCGTAACCTTGTAAATAGTTAACCAAAGCTCTATTTTTAGAATTTGTTTGATCAGAAGAATTTATAGAAAACCATTCGTATGTATGCTTAGTTGTCTCTTTTGGCTCTTCGGCTTCTGTAAGCTGATAGTCTGAAGGAGGATTGACATTATCAAAACTATTTCTATTAATTATCCAATTGCTGCCCTTATCCCTTTGTCTTTTGTACTGTAATTTTAATATTTTATATTTCCTAGGCTTTCCCTCTTTGCTAAACGCAGAATCTGGCACAGTAAATTTTTCAACCCTTGGGTATATAGACTTACCAACATAAAACCTTAAATGAGATACAGTAGCAGTGAGACCAGAGCCTATAACTAAAGATTTTTCAGATCTAAACGAATAATCTCCATATGATAAGTCCTTGACCTCCTTGATTAACACTCCATCTACAAATAAAGACAAGAAACACTCCGTAGTAGCATTAGGCCTATTTATCACGTGCTTACATATAGCAATATGCTTTGCGGTGGCACCTACGGTACCTAAATTATGGCTAATGACATTAGCCCCATTGAAATCAATTTTTAAATTAGTATCTATGTAGACCTTTACATCTCCGCTTCTTTCGAAAATAGTACCGTTTCCAGCCAAACTCTTTAAGAAAAACTCAAGAGAAAATTCTCCGTTTTGTATATTTAGCGACCTGTGCTTTCCTACTGTCAGAGAAGCACTTCCATTAAATATCAACTCATTATCAGCCAATGAAGTTACAGCTAAATTAGTTACAGAATGTTCAACTTTTGAAACATCGTAAACCCTATTACTTGAGGCTGTGCTTTTTAGTATCAAGCTATCTGGAGACTCGTTTGCAACAGAAACTCCCTCGTAGTTTGACAATACCGCACTCGGCACCCACTCTAGGATTCTATAATTTGATTTTGTTGCATTAGCTAGATTCAAGACTCTCTTCTCTGTAGTCTTAGCTTCGTGCTCTGCTATCACAGCAGGAGAAACAGTTCTCCAGTCAGAGCCAGCATCATCCCTATTCTGGATTTCATAATAAGCGCCAGCATTTATACCTGAAAACGATATATTTGCCCTGTCAGAACTAAAATCATCTACATCTATACCGTTAGGCCAAGTGTCATGAACTCCAGTATTCATTAACACAACATACCCTTCGTCTTTTTTAGCTTCATGATCAACAGCAGATACAGCGCAAGCAAAAGATCCGGGAACAAACTCCCTAGCCGACGCAATATTATCAACGGAAACCGTGGGGTCAGATATTATAACCTCATCAGAATTATCATAAGTATACTGCTCCCGCACTGTTGGCTGAGAATTATAAAAATCATAGTCAGTATAAGGGAAAGAGTCATGATCTGAATGGAAAACCTGCGTTAAGTAATGCTTCTCTTGCCCAAGAGAGAGCCGATTCGGCGTATTAGGAGTAGTGCTAAATGGATTCATTGGTGTGACTACCTCAGAAGATCTAAAAGCAGGAGAATGGGAATTTGACTGAGAGCTGACGTCAGAGTCAACATATATATCCCTTTCTATATAATATTTTTTACCCCTCTCCATGAAGCTAGCAAGAGGATTTACGTCCTGCTCTTGTCCAGTTGCCAAAATGGTTAAAGACGCCACGTAATCTTTTTCAAAAAACAAATTAGCCTTATTAAGAAACTCCTCTCTGTTGCTTTTAAGATTGGATATATCTACTCCTCCATTCGAGCTATCTATATTAAGCACTCTTCCGTTAGTAAGAGTCGTGTATGTCCGATGTACTCTTAAACTAGGGTCGAGGATATAGCTGGGATTGCTTAAAAAGGTATCAGTTAGGTCTGTACATGACTCACCGAGGCAAATAGATTTTTGACCTATTCTTATCTCTCTCTCGTCTTTGTGTAGAAAGCTTTCGTCCGAAAAAGGGTTAACGTCAAAAGTTCTCCACTCGGTCAAGGCATAGTGGGCGTCCAAATCGTCGCTTTGCTCCCCTTGGAAAAATAAACTAGTTGTCTCCCCTGCGGAAACATAACTTGAGGGGCTGGATTGTTGACCAGCGAGAGAGGTATATCCTCCCTTAGGCGTAATAACATATTTTTCACCTGACGCGAAAGAAGAATAACCCGTTTCTTCGGAATCTCCCTGCGGCACAATCTCAGGAGCTAGCTGATTATTAAAATCCACAAAGAAGGAGCCTAAAGTATCTTTAGAAAAACCTCCCAAACTCTTTGTTTTCGCCAAAGACTGTTCGCTTCCTAGAAAATCTGGCGTTGCTCCAAATAAATCAGTCTCTATAGGGTTATAAGTCGAGTCCCCCGCTTGCCCTGTGTTTAAAAAAACCTCGTCTCCAACAGTTAAGCTTTCCCCTGTTTGGTAATACAGCTTTTCGGGTAAAGTCTTTTGTGGTATCAACTGATATTCTAACTGATAAAAATTCTTCTCATTCCCAACTCCCGTTAAACACCCACTTTGCCCTGTCGAGAAGGGGCTAAAATGCAGGTCAACTGAATTATATTGGTCATAATTATCTCTAGTCGTAAATTTCCTTGTCGATCTTTGTATAACCTTAATAGATTCTCCGCTTCTAAAACTTAAAGTATCTGTATTTTCTCTATTAGTTACGTTAGTTTGGTCTCCTGCTTTTCCCCAGTCTGGCAAAAGGCTTACCTCAAAGAAGTCTTTATCACTTGAAGAATTTGAACCCGTAGGCTCTAGCGTACTATAAACACCTCTTATTTCGAAATCGACACTTGTCTCTATAAAATCGCTTAAGTTCTCATCGTCGGTATACGGGAATCTGGCGTTATGCTCTATAGCCTCCCATTTAGAAGGATTTTCATACTCTTCTGAATTACTTTCTCTAGTTATTTTTCTTTCAAGCGTGTAAGTCTTTCTAGCATGATCATCGGCCTCGGTTCCGTCTGAATAATAAGAAGACCCCGCGGAGCTTAACTTTAAATCTATCACTCTATTATCAGCTAAGTCCTCCGTATCAACGTTAGCTTTATACACGCCACTATCTATTACTTTATACTTTGTCTCAAGTTCGTTCGTGAATGACTCGTAGCCAGAATAATAATTTGACCCACCATCAGGAGGGGTTATTTCGGTATGAGTGTCAGTAAACCCAGCAGCCCTAATCCTATCTGCTATATCTTTAGATGAATCTCCAGCTAGGCTTTTTATGTCATTGCTAGACAGGCCTGTCACCTGATGCCAACCTGAGGTTATATTAAGGAGACTATATGCGTCTTCGCCTAACGGCACATCCGGATTAACTTTAGTAACGATATCTTTTTTTCTAAATACTAAATATCCCTTTTTGTCTTCGTCCGCATCACTCTCCGGAAGATCTGCCGGAAAAGTGACTAAGGGGGCGTGACTTTTTACTTTATTTTTGTCATTAAGGCATTTAGATCTTACCTCATACATATCCCTAGTAGTCCCATCTTCTAAGGTCTCCTTCTCTAATTTGCACTCTTCTAGGAATAAAAGGGTTTTTGGTATTTTTCCGTCATAAAACGTACTGTTAATTTGCAGGCCGTTAATATCTTCTTCCGACCAGACCACGTTGTTCATCAGAATCTCTTGCTCACCAAAGTATTTTCCGGACGTAGAAACCCTAGCTTTATAGTTATCGTCTGTTTCGTCCTCTAGCCTAGGATATTCTGATATATATGGGTTGTATTCGGTAAAGCCAGCCAGCCTTATTCTGTAGTTGTATTCCGGATAATTTTGATGGACTTTATCGCTAGAATCATAGCCAAAGATGTCCTTAATAAATGTTAAATTATTTTCATTTGGATCCGCCATACCTTAAACCTTCATAATAATATACACTTTTTAGCTACTAGATATCTCTCTAGGGTCGACATAGTAATAGGCCGTCGGATCCTCTTCCGCTGACCTTGACGCTAATTCTGTATATTTCCAATTTACAGAATCTACCTGCCCCGGGGCGTTATAGTAGTTATAAGGCATAATGAACTCACCGCACATAGCTCTCAAGTAAAAATCCATTTGAGCATATGGAGAAACATCCAAAATGGAATCCTTACCCACTGTTGGTATTAATTTCAAAAAATAAAACCTAGGAAAACAAGCCCCTTGAGGCCTATACCCATACCCTTTGTGTACCCATGTAGTAGCCCCATAATCTCCAAGCATCATTCTCTTACAGGCGTAACCGCCAACATTTTGAGAGAATAGATACTCCATAATGGTATTTTCATCAGTTCTGTAAGGTTCTTCTAACAGGCTATTCGCATCTATGTTAACCCAGCCACCAGAACCGATATGCAGCCTACCGGTCCTGCTAAGTGGCCTGTCTAGTTGGACCCTTACTACGTCTGATTGGCTTCGATGGCGAGTAGAACTTGTATTTTTTTTGTAAGATGGATTTATTTTACTTTGGGTTAAAGATTTTTTTTCATAATTCACGACCTTACAACTGGTAACCTTATAGGGCCTTGGGTTCACCGGGGGACAAGCTTTTCTGTATCTTGATACATAATCCGTGACACCATAAGTCTCTAAATCTCCATCATTAGGGTTGTTAGTGTTAAATATATAATTAAAATTGTTCGAACTTTTAGATAAGAAAACTTGAAGCCGAGAACCCTCCTCAAACCTAGATCTATTTGATAAAGTTGGTGACCTCATCAACTCTTCTCTTATCATATCATACTTTGGCCCTGAGGTTCGCTCGTACTCGTGAGACCTATGGTGGCACCTATTATTTAAAAAACCCATAACATCCCCATATATTTCAGGCCTATAAATCCCCCCATTAGAATAATGTACGCCATTAAGAAACATAACCCACTCATTACTCTCTCCTCCTATTGGAGCAGCAGTCTTTATACTGTCTACCTCATATGCACCTATCTCGGCGGCGCAAGTATCTACGTTTAAAGTATCGTTTTCAAGAAAAGAGGCCTTTGAGCTACCAGTGAACGTTTGTCCATGTCCGTAGGCTGTGCCGTTGTACTTCAGCTTATCAGAACTCTCACCAGTAGGAATGTGCATGTAGTACTGAACGCCACTAAGTATAGGTTTATACCTTGTTGATGGTAGATTTTCTATACTTATTGTCATAGCGTCGTAAAATCTGCCGCAGGGATCTAAACCGGGCTCCATATTATCTAAAACAGTTGACTTCGCCTTTTTAGGCATATTTGGATTAAATCTTTTTAAATATAATACTCCTTTTCCTCCTTCTATTGTATAATTTATTAAATGTGTTCTGTCTGCCATTCTTAAGTATGAGCTAATAAATTTTCTTGCAGACTCATACACAGGATTGTAGTTTACAAACTGTTTTAAAGCTTTAACAATTTCTCCTCCATTAATATTAGCACCTGAGCCGTACTTTATGTAATTTTTAAATATCTTGTTAGACTCATAGAAACCATGACCGCTTCCGTCTACACCTTTGTCATCGTAACCCAACATAGCCAATAAGCTATTACTACTCTGTTCTTTTTTAGCAGTAGTAACCCTTAAGAGAGAGTACGCGTCCTGAAAACTGGGTCTTTGTCTTAACAATATAGCAGGTTCTAGGATAACTTTAAACAAATCTTCAGAAGAGGTCATCTTTGTTAACTTAATGTCAGGGCTATCATCCCCCACAAAATCATGAATATCAAGAAACCTATCCGCAGCCGACCACCTTTTAGGGGCAGGTTCCCAATCCTTGCTAACAACATCGCACCTTGAATCCCGCCTGTTTCCAAAAAATATAGCTCTCCTGTTTCCGCTATTATCTGTGCAAGAAGTGTCTTCGCCTACAAAATATATTGTGCCTGACCCAGCATATCTTTTCTGAACATCCCCAGAAGCATCTGACTTATATATTTTTACCATATCTCCGTCGTTTAGGTCGAACGTAGTTGGCACCATCATGTAGCTAGGTCTATTATCTGGCTTGACAACAGAATATTCCGTGGCCCCGCTCCCTGAGGAAAAAGTCTTCTCGCTCCCGGTATCTGTTGAGATGGTTGTTGAGTAAGGGTTTCCGAAAGATATTATTCTATCGTAACCTTTCTTTTCATCACCTTCATCGGTGTTAGCGTCCGAAAGTCTTCTTTCTTTATAAGTGTCATAAGCGTTTTCTACAAGGCCCGCTTCTATTTCTTGGCCCGATAAGCCCTGCGTGGCCATTTTTTTATATTTGCCCAGACCGACCACTTTATCTTCTTTGAATGGTACAATTTCAAATCTTATTTTGCCGCTATAGACAGGGTTTTTGAAATAAAATATTTTATTAAAAACGTACCCAACTTCCCCTGATGCTGGCGTAGCTCTGGCCGCGTTCTTGTTAACAGAGTAAGAGTATTTTTTATATATTAATGTCTCATGTATTATACTAGAACCTCTCCATATCCTTAAAATAAATTGAAAATTCTCATTGTCCAATGCGTCTGTTTTTAAAAAATAGCCAGCAAGACAAGGCCTAGCACTCCTTGAAGAAGTCAACGCGCTTAAATTTAACTCGGTCTCTGTATTTTTTGAAGCCAGTTGATCATAAGAAAACTTAAGCAGCATCTTTTCATTTGGCTTAGCGGGTTCTCCTAGTTTGTCGTGATCACCAGAAAATCTTAAGCATTTGCCACCTGAATTAGAGGGAATATAGTCTGATGTAGTGTCTGTTATCTCATCATAGTTTTCTAAGTAAGGCCCTGATCCTGAAAATTTCCTTCTCTCTATATTTTTTGTGACTCCGTTTATTTCCCCTCTCCAGTTGTCTTCGCTTTCACCAGAGCCTATCGTAAATTTTAGCACAGGCCTATATTGATCTATTTTAGCGTACCCCATGCCGTCCACACTTGGATCACCACCTGCCTTTTGTTTATAGACTTTAGCACCAAATACAGGAGCCAGTATGTTCTGCCTTGTGTAATAAGAAAAAAAGTCAAACCCAACCTTACAAACATTAAGGGGGCCATTAGTCCTAACGCCTCTCTCTCCGTATACCTGCTCTCCCAAATAAGGAAAACTCGCTTCTTTTATAAAATCTATTATTGGCGCGTCCCAGCTTTTCTTTTCGCAAAACAGGCTTCTTTGTTGTTCGTTACCTTTGAAATAAAAAGTATAAACCCAAAGAGCCCACTGGAGGATATCTTTGGTTGCGTTTTTTCTTTTCAATATCCCCTGAGGCGGAGTTACAGTCGTGTTCGTATATTTATCTCTATAAGATCCACCATATATAGCCGGGGGGTATCTCATATAAACATGTTGGCTAGCGTATTCTGGAAAAAAATGATCAGTAGATCTACCTACCCAAAAAAGTCCCTTACTGAAATGCACAGCGTCATGCCTAGACGGCAGGTATCTTGCTTTTCCGCCTCTGTGTTTTTTATAATTCGAAGAGCTGTAACGAGAGTTTGGCTTAAAAGCCCCTCTCTGCCTGAAAGAATTAGACCAAAACACGCTATTTGCATGTACGGCCCTAGAAGACTCCACTAACCCATCGAACAAATTACCCTCAGCCCAAGGACCCATCATAGGGTAAAAAAGCTTATTTTCGTATGTTACTCTCCCAAATATGAACGCGTTCAATGGGTTCATAACGTTCGCTCCCTGAGGAGTACCAGCCTTAGCCATTGGCCAGTTGCCTTCGGTCGCATTTACAGTAGGGAACTCTATGTTATAGTAAACCTTCCACCACTCATCTTCGGGAGGATTAACCCCTAATGGAACTCCGGGTGTAGCTGTGTTTCTAACTCCTAAAAAAATGCTATCTGCATAGAAAAATATATTCCAAGCACACGCCGGACCGGGGCCTGCAAGCCTTCTGTTAAATTGCCTAGCTAGCCTGTTGTGATCGGAGGCTTTTGGGCATACATCTTTGTTGACAAGAGGTACATTAGAATAAAAAAACATTTATTAACTCCATTTAGCGCATCCTATCTCCGTCACTCCTCCGCCTCCTCCTCCATTTCCACCTCTTTCAGAGTAATTAAGGTCGACCCAATTAACCGCTGTTCCAGTAGTTCCATCTCCAGTAAACTTGATATACAGTACTTCAGTCGTATTGTATACAGGGTCAGCCGTGAATTCACCTTTAATATCAAAAAAATGCTCAGGTACGCTTATTAAAAATTTTTCTTGGTTTAAGTTTCCGTCAGCATGCTTAACCCACATGACATGATGACTGTCAGACTCCTTATACATTTTACCCTCTTTCCCTGAAAAGTCTTTCGCCTCTTTAGGCCATTCAGGAACATTATCTCCCTTGAATAGCCACCCCTCCTTGTCGGTTCTCTTTTTAAGTTCGTCACCAACCGCTAAAACTTTTCTTATTACTTCTTTTTGAGATGATCTATAGGCCATAATGTTATATAAAAGCTTTTAATGGATACATCTGACCTGAAAATGAAGCGGCTCCAGTTAGCCTGTATGACTCAGTAAAGCCATCAGCACCACTTACCACCAAGTCATATACCATATCGTCCTCGTCCACATAATTCTTAGCCTTAACAGCCACATAGGGCAGGGAGCCTGCCGTAGAATATGTGGTATGAAACAACTCAACAGCACTATCTTTTCCTGTAGGTTGCTGCGTCATGTTGTCAAGATCTGGCCCAATATACAACTTCCAGTCAGAAGCAGGCTTAGTATAATCAAATAACACCGGAACTCCAGACGCTCTTATCTTAGTTGGGTAAGTTACATCATCTCCATCCGGGTCAGGGAAAGTAGTTACGATATCTGGGGTACTTAATCTTTGTAAAAGGAGATACCCATCCGTCGTCTTATAAAACTTCCCCTTCACCCCTCCTTGCAAACTAGACAAACTATCAGTGCCAGCGCTTTCACCAACATTATACATATTAGTCCTAATAGAACTAGCATGAGTCTCCACTATTTTAGAACTCCAAGCTGCGCTACTAGAAACCAAACCAACTACTTCATCATTAACAGGCAAACCAAAGCTTATACCCGCACTCCCCACCGTGCCATTACTGTAAGTACCTTGCTCACCAGTTCTGAATCTAACTTTCTTCTCGTCTACTAAATAGCCCTGACCGCTACCGCTTAAAGATACACCTGTTATAAGTGAATACTTCTTGCTATGATCCCCATCTATATGCTCTAAGTAGACCTTATACGGTAGCCCATTAGTGGTTTCTGGCTCGTTAACAAAAGACGCATCGTAACCCAGATTAAACACTCCGCTTACCTCTAACGGTTGCCCTCCTCCTTCAACCACCCCTAAATCTTGAGACGTTGCTTCCAGAAACATCATCTGTTTTACGCTGCCCTCCAAGTAGTCTCCTTCTTCCCAAGCCTCTATATCCATTTGAATCCCGCTAGGGTTATCCCCTTTTTGAGCACGAACTATGGAAGTAGTGGAGACTTTACCAAAACTGGTATACAAATCCAAAGACAAAGGGTAATCCCCCACAGCTAGATCCTGTTTCATCGTAAGCTTTAAATCTTTTTTAGTATTATCACCATTTACATCAGCGAGATACGCTATATTAGAGGAGCTGTTGTCAAACTCAAAAACATCAGTACCAATATCAGTAAAACCTACGTGACCGGATAAAATACTAGCCTTATATCCGTCGTCCGAAGTAAAAGTTATAGCATTGGTAAAGGTAACCGTTTCGTCCTCTAAGGGGCCAGCTGCTTGCGCGTTCCATTTTGTATTAGCAGGGTAAACATCAACAGTCATATCCTCGGAGACAGTAAGTGAGCCCTTCTTAGCGTATATCTCTAGGTCTTTAAGGTCTATATCTAAGCCGTGTACATCAAAGAAAAAATCTCTTATCTTAAAATCGACCTTAGATCCTTTAGAACATATTAAATCATTGTCAATAAAATAATCATATGAAGTAGGAAGAAAAGTTCCTTTAAAATTTATGTCTGTGTCTTTTTGGTAGGAGTGAACGCACCTATTCTCAGGGTCAAATATCCTCCCGCTTTTCAGAGTGAAAGTCAGCGTCCTTGAATTAGAGGGGGTATCAGATGCCCCAACAAAACCCGAGACACCAAACTTGGCTATACCTGTACTATTATTAACAGACATATCTAGGTCGTAAGCTAGCACGCTGTTACTATCGTCTGTCGATATGCGCCTTTTCTGGAAACTGCTTATCCTCATGACATTGACCTGTAAAAAGACATCTTGGGTTGAACTGACTTAGCTATTGGCCCGGCTTTCCTGAATATCGCCTCTAAATCCGGACTTATGGGAGGCCTATTGCTAAACTGAACGTCTAAGTAATATCCCCCTTCGTCTGCCATAATCGACAAGCTCTCTAGGCCATTTTCCTGCTTTAGAAAAGCCGTTAGAGATCCCACGGCTCCATCAGCCGCGCCATCTAAGTATATCTTGTAGCTGACTTGCTCCCTAGGCGTGCATACTTGTTGGGCGGCTATGTTGGCTTTTAGTATCTGGTGATATTTGATTCCAGCTACTTGCTGCAGATTCACATAGTCTGTACTCCCACTCTGAGATATAGTACTAGATATTTGAGCCATGACAGTAGCGGGGATCTCCCCTTCTATTATTTCCGGTTTGTTGTCCTGATCATAAACCGACACAATATCTTGAGTTATATCTTGAACATGGTATTTGACGGTAGATGCATTTTTACATATTGGAGTAAATGTTTGATGTAACCCATCGTAGACTCTCCTCATACCAAAATCGGTTGAAGTCATCTCTCGCTCGTACTCCAGTATACCTTGGTGAGGGTTTTCGCTCGGGGCAACTATTGTATGAACATTCTCATCTACGAACTTTCCATCTTCTGTACCACCATCAACATCGCTATAAATCCTTTCTTTTATATTATTATCGCTACTATTGTGTCTTTTAAAAGTTATGCTTAAGCCTTTTATTCTATCATCTCTATCCGGGAGTAGCTCTAGGCTAAAAGCAGAGTCTCTTAGTTTTTCAGCATCTGCACAATTTATCCCGTCTTGGAACTGTCCATTAAACCACCCCTTAGTGGCGCAAAGTTGCTCTGCAAAATCATTTTCACATAAAGTTTTACATTCGTCTGTATCTTTTTTTAGAGTTCCCTTTACTCTATCACATATCGATTTCAGAGAATTTATTTCTTCTATTGTATTTGGCTTTAACTTAGGTCTACCTATGTTTATATCTCCAATCTGATTTGGGTTGAATCTTTTTGTATTGTACCTGTCTCCTTTCAGCACAACAACAACCTTCACCGACTCTGTTTTCGCCCCAGCCATCGTCATAGAATCAAGAGTATTAATGAGTCGAACTAACTTCTTAACCACCGGATCATCATTTTCAAACATTGGCGGGTCAGCTTCCTTCATAATATTTTGCAACTGAACGCTAGCCATTAGTGGGCAATCATACATAAAAGGTTGATAGTTTTTCGATATATCGTATTTTGTTCTATCTACTACAGTATCTGGTATATAGAAATACTTGCCTCCTGCTTTTATTTCAACTTCCTGAGTCAGTCTATATGGGTTTATTAAGTTATCTATATCTTCTCTTGAACCGTACCAACTCGATGATCTTTGAAAATGGAAAAACCCCTTCTCTCTATTGTTTTTATAAAAGTCTCCCTCGCATTCTGCTTTGTAATCATCTATTAATTTTTCTGTATCGTCATACAAATTATTTTTATACGCTTCCCCAGAACTAACTAGTCCCTCTATTCTAAAATCTTGAAGTTTTTCCAAAAACTTTGCCATGGGAGTTTTGTAGTGTTGAGTATGACCATACCATTCTGAAGGCGGCTTAGTATCTAAAGTCTCTAAAACTTTATAATAAGGGTTGCAGTCGAAATACTCTGAAGCCGGAGCTGCTAAAACATAATTCCTCCCATAATACTCTTCAGCTATAGCTTGTTCCGTTTTACTGACTACTGCCTTTAAGTTTTCGTCGTATATTCCTACGAAAACATGAAAGTCCAACTTATCACCCTCTTTTATACCATAGTCTTTCCCATAATGAAGATCCAACTGGTTTAAGCTTTTCGAAATGAGAGTGGACAATCCAATACTCGCCTCAAGCTCATGCATAACCTTCTTAACATTAGGATCTGTAGAGGTAAATTCGTCACCAAAAGTAAGACCTATAACATCCCTGAAACCCAATGACCTCCAGTAGCCCTCACTGTTGTTCCTGCCAGCAAGCGAAGGATCTGCAGTGACGCCTTCACTACCCGAACTACCACTAGTTCCTTTATCTTGCGGCTCCTCTTCTATCAAAACCTTCTTTCCTCCGTGAGCGTTTATTGCTTTCCTCACGTTGTAGGGATCTCTTAAGCTCGGTGCATACTTACCTAAAACCATGCTGGTGAAAAAATCATTTTTCTTCCGTTTCATTACCCACCCTTTTGCCTTGGCAAGAGCTTTAAGGGTTTGGCATGTAAATAAAACCTGTTCAGAGGTCTCTCTCTTTTTAGTTTTGGCTCCCGGACCTCTCGTCATGACAGAAGAGAAAGCTTGAGTATAAGTCCCATTTAAATCAGTAGAGTAATTCTTAGAATTAATAACCAAATCTGAACCACTGATCATATCTGCGCCATGGCCTCGATCTAACCCATCAATCGCTTTTATAGCCGCTTCAAATTTATACTGAATAGACCTGTCTGAGAGATTTATTATAGAAATAGTTGGTTTAGCTGAGGAAAAATTCCAAAAAAAGGTTACGCCTAAATCGTTACCCCAACTTTGCAGTACATCTTTTAAGGTGCCAGTGTAGTTTTTGGTTAGATTATCCTGATTGGGCCTATCTGGATACCTGCTCATATCTACGCTTATTCCAAAAGACTTAATGGCGTATATTAAATCCCTAAAACTATAAGAAACATCTCTTATGTCACACGTAGCTTCACTAAACTCCTCCTTACCCAATACTATATATCCGCCTTGCCAAATGTTTCGTCCGCTCTGCCGTATAGCCAGAAAATTTCTACGAGGATCCCCTGTTGGGTTCGCCAACTTCCTATAAGTCCTTCTAGTCAGTAACTGCCCGTCTTCTGAGCTGCATACGTAGTATACGCCATCATTTACTTTATGCTTTATCCTCTTCGGGCACTTAACCTTTAACTCAATAAGATTATTAATTGAATTCTTTCTTGGATTTATTTCGAAATGTTCATGTATCAAGCCTACAAAGATTCTGTCTAGAAGAACTGATCCGTCAGAATATGTTAAACTTAAAGTCTTATCTTCTACATCCGTACTGATTTCATAAGAAGTAAGAAACATATTCTTAAAGAAACTGGATCCTGAAAACTTTATATCAATAGGAGAAGTTAGATCTAAGTGCTCCTTGGTCACATTAAAAGATTTAGCATTTGCGCCGACAAACGTCTGTCCAACCTTTGTATCTAGAGCTACGTTAACACTTAATTCAGTGGGAGAGCCGCTGTATCCAACCGCAGCTGTAGCAGAATATATAACTCCTCCAAACGCAAAACCGGGACGGTTTAAGCCTATCTTAATACTTGGTACACTTACTTTATCTTTTGCCATATGCCTAATTTAATTTACACTTAAGTCTTATCATCAGTATGTTCCGTCCTTCTTTGAAAATAGATTTGTCTGACCTTCAGAGTCATAAGAGAATGACTTACTTCTCTCTTTGCCTTCACTTGAAGACAGGATTACGTCGTCAACGCTAACGTTTATTGTGTTCTGACTTGGTTTGAAGTCGAAAGAATTGTTTTTTAAGCTCGGGGTTGACGAACCAATTAAACTATTATCAGCTGATTTATAGTAATCAATTCCCGGAACCTGTCTAATTCCATTCACCCAAACTTGCTCAAAAAATATGTTATCAATGGGAAACACTTTTCCCCCAGCGTTAGAGATCGTTCGACTAAAATTAGTTGTCGCATGCGGCACAAAAAACAACTCCCCTTTCGGTATAGTTGCGTTGATTTGCGAAGAAACTAATTTGTAAGAAATTTGGGCATTCCCGTCACCGGCATCATAGGTGCTCTGTATATAGTCTGTGCCAGATGTCAATTTTTGCCCATTAATATAAATATCTTTATTTAAATATTCTCCAGTATAATGAGCGTCTGATCCATCATAATCTCCTGTTATTGAATTTCCAGACACAACGTCATATACTATTGTGTCACTAGAATCTATGGTATCAAAATTATCGTCAACTAAAAATATTTGGTATTTATTATTTTGTATCCTATTAGCAATTCCGGCAACTCCGGCAGAGCCTGCTTGATTATTATTAATGACATAGTCTCCCTTAAAAACTGAAAGATCCGGATACGTATCCTCAGTGGGTCTGGTATAAATATTATCAGCCGAGTATACTCCCGAGCACTCTTTACGAACAATGCCGTTAATAAATAACTGCAGATTTGGCTGATTAGTGGTCGGGACATAGGAGAAATTTTCGCTCTCCAACTCTACACCTTGTACTAAATAGTTATCATTGTCCGGTATTTCCGTATATTTCAAAGGATAAAGCGTAGACTTTGTTATGCCGACAGTTTCAATAAACGAAAGATGATTGTATATTTCAACATAGTCGTCTGTCGTCCAAGTCTCACGAAAGGTTATGTTACCCGGTACTCTATTAGAATCATATACATATCCAGTATTTCTTGTTGAGGAATCGTCTTGATATAACCCAGTTGTATAATTTATATCTCTCTGTCCCGTTAAGTCTACAAGTATCTTATGGTAGATCACGCCCTCAACTCCAGACTTAAAGAAAGTTGGTATTTCCTCTCCAGCCTCATTAAGATAAAATCCTGACTGTCTGTATTCGTACCCAGTGATACCGAAACCTGAAGCTAGGTTTTGTATTTCTGCTCCCGTAACTTCCTTTGTCGTTTTTTCTCCAGTAACATATCCAGCTGGGGTATAGGAATCTAAAAAGAAACTTTCAGCGAAAGTATTCCTATTACTCTCTGTTAAAAAATCATTAAATAGAGCTACAGTATTTATAGTTCCAGAGAAACCAGTATAAAAGTGATCGTAACTAGACCCATGTTTAAAACCGCCAAAGAAAAGCTCCTCAGATTTTGTAAAGCTGTCAGGAGAAGTCTTTAAAGAAAAAGAGCCCTCATCAGGCGTATGCAAGGACACCTCCAGTAAATCTGAAGCCTTACTAACGGATACTACATTTTGCCTCTTTAAGTGTTTAGGCAAAGTATCTACTTCTCTTTGCCAGTTATTACTATCATCCTTTTCCGCAACGTACTCATAGTAGAGCCTGTTAGAGCCATTTATCCCAACGTGCAAGCCCGATTCTGAATTTGCATGAGGCATTGTCGAAAATAAAACTTGACATAATTCAGGCTCCCTAGAAGACAGATCCCCAGAGAAATCAAAGAAGCAAGTCCAAGCGTCTCCTGTTAACTTAGCAACGTCCTTTAGTGAAGATTGGCTAGTGAAATACCCTGTGCCAGTCGGAGTAGTATCTGTGCTTGTTATTATAGCCGGATTGCGCTCCTCAGAGATAATAGAGACATTATAGTCAGCAGGGTTATCCCCAGTATAGACAACCTGAGATCCAGTAGGGTACAGCTGATTAAAGATAACATAGGTATCGAGAACGCCCTTGGTTGCCCCAGAAACCGCCTTATAATAGACATCTCTGTGGGTTTCGTTGTCGGTATCAATAGAGCCACTTAAATTATAGTAAGAAAGAACGTTTCCGGTTTCGGATCCGGCTTTCAAAGCGTATTCTAATAAGATTTCCTTCTTCATTTTAAGTGGTTACCCCGTATCTTCCCTGTTCAGCTGCAGAATCTCAACAGGCTTTTCGTGACTAAAGGTTCTACTAAAAGTTATATTAGAAATCTGCTTATTTTCTACTTTATTTTGGTTAACTAACCTAACAACATCCCCATCAACAAAGGACTTTTCCACTTTATCGTTTATCGATTCAATTTCATCTTGAGCGGAAAAAAGAGCATCTTGATTCCTCTCGTCCCCAATCGCAGCGACATTGATAGAGACCTCCTCTCTCTTCTGAGCTAAATTAAGGTCATAAATTAAATAATGCCCATTTTGTAAACACGACGGCACTGCTTTATGAATCTGCAGAGGGGGCTGTATGTTTATGTCGTAGGTTAGATTCTTGAGTTCGCTATTATCTGGGAAGTCTGCATCAGAAAAGGTGGCTGAATAACTAATTGTCCCCTCGAACTGGTTCTGAGTAACACTTATGGAGTTTGGCCTAGGCGAGAGTACATACTGAGTCCTGCCGGGAAACATCTTGTAGTAAAGTCTTTGGGCCTCGTCTCTTACTAATTTATGACTGTTCGCTAACATTAAATCAAGTAATGTTTTATTATCCCTATTTCTCTTTTTTAGAGATCCTCGTGTCATTATAGTCCCTGAACAAGGTATAGTTATTATATCCGCTACGTTGTCATGAGTAAAAGTTATATTATAACTAAAATACGTATCTTCATTTTTTATCTTTGCATTAGCAAATAGATCATTATTATCGTAAGACGCCTGAAATGCTATTACCTTTGCTTCTTCGTTTGGACTTATACTAAAAGACATTGGAGTCTTATGTAATTCTAAATTGTTAGGAGTTCCTGATCTAGAGCCTTCCGAGCCTTTGACATATCTTTTGTAAGCTTTATTTGCTAACTGATAAAGATCTCTGGACTTAAAGTCTGACCGTACCTGTTCCCAAGTCACGGAACTATCCTTGCTTCCCACTACTCGTCCATTAATGTTAACTGTGATGAAACCATCCCCATGGTTTTCGTCGAAAGATAAAGTATAGGTCAATAATACATTCGCTGTTTGAGTAGAAGGCAGGTTAGCCTCTTCTCCCGTGGCTAAAGAAGCATCATTATTGGCAAAACTATAATTTTCAGTTAAAGAATAAGTTCCCCCAAATCTACTAATAGCCTCACTAGTACTATTTAGTATCAAAGAGGATTCGGGATGAGCATTTTTCATTAAGATAGTTCCAACCCTATTAGAAGCCCCCTTTCTTGAGTTAACAAAAGCTTTTGCCTTTGCAAACCCGTTTGTCTTTGAGTTATTGGTATTTGTCCCTTTCGCCGATATAGTATGAGTAGCAGAGGATACGCCACTGTGCCCCTCACTGTAACTCCAATTATCAGTAGGAGCCGTTACTCCATAATTAGCAGTATAGAAATCTTTATCATTTTTAAAGCCGCTTAACGTAATAGAATACTCAATTAGACCAACATAGTTAGAGGAGCCAAAGGAAATACTGTCTACCGTACAATTTGAAAGAGAGAAATCTGCCCCACCTCCTGAAACAGAGAAGTCCTGATAGTTCTTGCTCAATCCCCCTGCGAACTCCTTAGCTATCTTATCTCTTTTCTCGCTTAATGTCAAATAGTTATTCCCATCTCCTTCTTCGTCCCTTGGGAGCAAGGCCACTTTACCCACTAAAGTTATGCTAACTCTCGTGGACCACAGGTTACCGCCAACAAACTCATTAGAAAAAGTTTTTGACACATAGGGAGTAGGTTGCGGAAAAACAAAACTTCCATACTGGACTTTGACAGGTTGTGGATAATTTTCGCTCATCAGTATCTGTCTTTCCCGGGAATAACTCCCTTTTTATCTATAAAAGCCATTTCTAAATTAAAATCCATAGAATATCCCGAACTTACACTGTAACTCATAGAAGACGGATACCAAGATAGGTGGTTTTTTGCAACTTGAGGAGAACGTACGTACGCAAGTTTCTGAGCCTCTTCCTTAAGTGTTGTTAATACGCTAGAGGAGGCTGTTTTAATATAGTCAGTATGAGCAGTGTTTATTTTATTTGAAATCGGATTCCTCTTCAAAACACAATCCATAGTCACTGTCTTGCTTCCTTCAGAACTTTGGTTGGCGTCATAATTTGTTTCCTTTACATTAGGCGCTATAACAGAAGATCTGTAAGCTACCGGCATTTGGTAGTTTTCCGAAGAGCCTAATCTTCTTAAATAAGTTTCATCCCTCAAAGCAGGGTCATCAGAATACTGAAACGAATAAGTTAACTCTACTCCATAAGCATGAAAAGCCACAGAAGAAGACACTAAATTTTTGCCATGGGTAAACCTAGGCGTAGAAGAAGGTAGTCTCAATGAATTAAACAAAGGATTAACTCTGTCTATTACATCTTGCGGGGCAGTCAACTGATCATACAAAGTCTTACAGTCAAAGTCTATATTTCTATTCTCGTCATACGCCGTAATTGTACCAGATTCAGTTATAGTTGTTATATTCTGATTGTCTCTACTCCCCTCAATAGTGTACTGGAATATAGCGTTGTTATGCATCCTAGGGTTATTTGTAAAAGTAATTGTGTAGTCAATTAACCCGGCCTGCCTATTAATAGATGTACCGAAGGAAACCTGTTTTGTTTTTAAGTCGTCTGCTTGATTCCATTCAGAACTACCCGGAACCCAGTCTGGCTTGGATTTTATTAAGTTGTCGAAATGAGCCTTGCATCTTTTGTAGGCTTCGGCCTTCACTGTTTTAAAACCTTGAAAAGCGTTTTCGTATGCATCTTCATTTTTCTTTGTTGAGACTTCTGTTTCTAAATCTATATTTGATCTGCCACTTACGGAGCCACTCTCGGTAATAGACACTGAACCACTTTGATCTATAGCAATAGAATGAGAAGAATCTGCAGACCAATTTTCTTCTTTTTGACTATCCTTAAATACTCCATTCTTTAAATTAACAGCTCTTGTAAGGGTGTAGCTGTTTGTTAGCTCGTTATGAGACTCAGTAAATATACCGTTACCCTTTACGATTCTTATAAAACCAGCATACCTATCATCTATGAAGCCCACATTTGGAGCTGAATTACCGGTTACGTTAAAAGCTTTTAAGGCTATCTGTTTTACTTTCTCATGAAAATTTATATTAGTCGGACTATTTTTCCTTAATGTAAAGTTTATAGAATGGTTAAAACTATATTCATTTGAATCATTTATGTTAAATTGGAAAGACTCAGAAAATGATAGAAAATATTGAGCGTACTCTTCTTGTAGAAAATCTACACTTTTGTAAAGCTCCGGATCTGAACTTGACAAATCGCTTCTGTTGTCGAAAGCCTCGAAATACTGCAAGTCCATATTGACTCTCAACAACTGAATATGATCCTCGATGCCCGCTTCAGTAGTCTGAAAACCAAAAGATATTATTTTTACATTTCTGATTATTTGTCCATTTATAGACATAGAGTCTACGAACCCAGACTCTTTAATTTCATCTAATCTAATTTTTTCTTGATTTGTAATTTGCTGAAACCTGACGGACTCCTCGGCGTTTTCAGGTTTGATAAAAGCTGTAATGCCTAAATTTATAGTCCTGCCAAATTGATAAAGATTTCCATCAATATAATTAGCCTCTTGGGAGTACTCCAAAACTTCAGCATTTGTTAGATCAATAGTAGCCATTATGGACTAAGGTTTGTTGTGTTTTGCTACGGCCTTCTGCCAAGTTTGCGTTGATAAATCTCCACCCATTCCTTTTATAACCTTTTGTATAAGTTTTCCAGACTCAGTATCTAACATTTTAATGCCGTTTATGTTGTAGGTGTTATTTTCTACGAAGTTCGAATGTTGCTCCATTTTAGTTTTAGCATCCTGTATTCCCTTTCTTGCATCTCGCTTCTCATGCCTTGCAACTTCCGCACCAAAGAATGCCTCGTCACTGCCTCCCCATTCCTGCGCTGTAGCCTTAGCGTCTTGCAGGTGATCGTAACTAGTATTCATCTGGTTAAGAAAATCATTTTCCTTTGTTGAGTTTCTAATAAAGTTCTTTTTGTTTTTCTCAAAAAACTCTCTGCCTTCCCTTCCTCTATCTGCGGCATCCATGGCTTGCTCAGCGATATCAACCCGGCCTTCTATTCCCCTTTTCTGGAATGTTTCTAAAGTTTTCGTTAGGTCTATTAAGGCTTTAGTATTTTGCTGTTCCGGGTCTCCCTTGAAGAGGTTAGCAGCTTGCTCAGTTGCAATCTGTTCCATTCTCTCTGGGGTCAGCTTTTCTCCCGGCCTTAGTGTTTCGTTGATACCTTGGATTTGTCTTAGCTTATCCGCTTTAGCCGCTGCCTGAGCTTGCTCCCTGAGTTCAGGAGGTAACTCTCCCCCGAACATTTGCTGAAGCCCTCTCATTCTGTTTACGGTAGCAGAGTCTTTCCCAGCTTGACTTCCAGTTCTCGTAGCTATTCCTTCGGCTATCTCAGACCCTCTTATTTGATTTATTAGCGGATCCAGAGCTGCAGGATTTCCAATTGAACCAGTTCCCCCAAAAGATTTCAACCTTATAGCCTGACGAGCGGCTTCTTTTTGTGCTATAGCGTTTTCTTTAATTTCTTTCGTTTGGTCTTTTGCTTCTTTTTCCAGCCTGACACTCGTTCCGTTTAGATTTTCCAACTCCTTAATCATGGAGTCTATCCCCGAACGCCTTGCTCCGGTAGCAGAGTCCCTTTCTTTCTCGAGCCTCTTCACTAAATCATCAGTTGCTCCTTCCGCTAAAGATCCAACTCCTCCACCCTTAGCTTGATCGAGTACTGTTCTAACATCTGCTTGCAGACTCTGAGCTGTGGCTAATTTATCTTGATCCTTAATACCCTCAGTTAGCCTTGATTTTCCGAAAGCGGTAGTTGCTGCCCCAAGTGAACCCCCAAATTGTTTGTTGCGGTCTTCTGCTCCAAGCGCAAGTTTCACCTTAACTCCCTGATCAATTTTTCCTGTTGACGTCAGGAAAGCTCCAGCGGCTTGTTCTTGTACCTTCATAACCGCCTTTCTTATTCTCTGCTCTAATTCAAGCTCCCGTCTGGAATCTTGGACTGCCCTTTGAAGTTTTCTTTCTTCTTTGATTAAAGCTTCTCTTATTGGCGCTAACGCTTTTTCCTCTTGAGCACTTTTCCTTCTTTCTTGTATCTGGTTTCTAATTCCTTCGGACAAAAGCTCTGCGCTATACCCGCCCTCTTCCATTCCTTTAGTAAAAGCATCTATAACAGTTGGGTCCATGTCAAGCCCCTTGAGGGTTTTAGTCACATCCTTCATAGCTTGATCAAATTCTTCTGTGCTCATACTATCCGGATCTATTTGAGAAAACATATCTGTCATCTTCACTAAATCCTCAGTTGACATGTCGTTGAACTTCTGGTCATCTACACCGGCGAAAGCTCCTTGCATTAAAGCTTTTACTTGATTCTCGTCCCTTCCTCTTTGTCTCTTTGCTCCCTCACCTGACCCGAAAGCATCTTGAATACCTTTTGCCATACCGGCGATATCCGTAGGACTAATCATATCCGTCTTTCTTATATCCCTTACGGTTCCCGCCGTATCCAATCTTGTTTGAGCACTTTGCTTCTTTGTTTGCTCTATTGCAGTAGCCTCCGCAATGGCCGCTTGAACTTCCTGTGGATCAAATGAACCACTTATTCTTGACCTTACTTCTGACGGCAAGCCTTTGAGCTGTTTGGTTAAGTCTCTTTGCGCTCTTATTACTTGACCTATACTGGCGTTATTATCGTGATATACTGTAGCAGCTTTTTCTGCAGCTTGCCCAAATTTATTTAGAGCGTTAATATTTCTTTCTGTAGCTTCAGAGATAGTCTTAAAATTTTGTGTGGCTGCATCAAGCTCTTTTGCTGAGGAATTAAAAGTATTGTTCAGTAGTTCGGCTCCGACTGCTCCCGCAGCAAGAATTGCTCCCGGACCCATCATTCCCGCTTTTGCTATTCCCCTCCTAGCCATTTTGCCCGCTCCACTTTGGGTTCTTCTCACTCTTGTCCCCTCTGGCCCTCTTATTGTCTCCTTTCCTCCTCTAAAAAAACCTGCACTTCGTCCACTATAGGTACTCTTCCGACCTCCGGCATCGGTCATAGTTGTGGGCGCAATCCTCTCACCAAACATACTACCCTGCATCCCTGATGCCATTCCACCAAGTCGCTGTTTTGCCATATCCCAACGTTTCCCCATCTGAAGACCGCCCTTCATAGACGCCATTATGGATCCCGCGCCCTTTCTAGCTCCTGCGACCCCTTTTCCAAGTGTCTGTCCGGCGTCGGCCCATGTATTAATACCGGCAGAAGTAGGCATAGAGTTCCGCCACCCACCATCGCCGCCTGTCCCAGTCAACGCTGCATTTGTCGCAGCTAACTTTTTGCCAATTTTCGTGTCCCCTAGCATGTGTTGAGCAGCAATAACTCCACCTAATACCATCAAGCCTTTTTCTACTGCGTCTAGACCACTCCTGAGCTTAAAGTTTTCTTTTGTTGCGTCTCCAAGGGAATTTCTTAAACCAGATAATGCAGTTTGGACCCCCATGAAGATCATACCTAACTTCATCATTGCTTCTGTGTTTCCCTTAACCGGATCCGACCCGGCCATGGCAAAGTTTGGAACTCCTCCGGAAGCTTTAGGGTTAAGTCCTCTAGCTAGACTTCTTCTTACTCCTTGGCCTAGTCCGCTGGGCTCATCTTGAGTATTGTATACCCCAACCCCCATTGGGTTTAATCCAGAAGCTAAAGATCTATGGGTGCCAACTCTAATTCTATTCATTGGTACTCCAGCGGACCTTTCCCTTTGCACAGCATTATGTAACGCACTGAAGCTTGGCACAAAACCCCCCGCTTTACCACCCCTAGTAAACTCGGATAATTGTACTGCCAGTTGGTCGTTCATGCGTTTTGGAGTCCCATCTTTTTTTAGTACTGTGCTAAAAATTTTGTTACCTATGCTATTCCAAGCTCCTGAATCTAGACTTCTTTTTGCGTCAGCTTTTACTAGCTTTCCAGTATAACCAAATTTCTTTTTAAATCTTTTGTCAACATTAGAGCTTTCCTCAAAGTCCCACAGAGCTTGGCTGTCAGCACCTAATCCTTTTTCGAATGCTCTAGCTCCTTTTGTCATTGCGTTGATAGCTGTTTCAAAAATAGAACCTTCTGCGCCTTCGGGGAAAAGGGCATTTCCGGTAGCTTTAATGCTTGCCGAGGTAACCTTAGGTGCGTCATCGTTCAGACCCATAGCCTGAGCAAAGTCGTTGGTTACATTCATCATAGGCCCGGACATGTGTTTTTTAATTAATCCAGAGAACTCGTTTCGATTGCTCCTATCCTTTACGGATCCAAGAAATGACTTTTGTTGAAAATTACTAAATGCTATTGATGAAGGATACTTTGCTCCATCTTTTTTCCACCTATTTAAGCGAGTTATTTCTCCGGTGTTAACCGGTATAGTACCCATAGTCCCGGTTTCACCGAAAAGAGCTAAGCCTCCATATTTTTGCTTAACATCAAAGTTAAGTCTTTTTGCTTTTTGTGTCTCTTTAACTGGACGTCCTTTTTTTCCTCTTGCTACTGCGGCGTCTATTGACTTAATGCCCACTGAGTCTGCTCTAAGCTTTCCACTTGCAACGCCCTGTTCTATAGCGGCTAAATTTTTAGAATTTAAGTTTATATCCTTTACGGACTTGACACCGAAAAAACCCTTAAGCCCTTGCGCTTTGAAATTAGGAATAAACCCTCCCGAAAGATTTTTGGCAAACTCTTTGTAAGCGTCAGAACCCTTAGGGGGAATGACTGCTGTTGCTTTTTTACCTCCGCTGTTAGTGAAGTCAACTACGCTTTCATGACCGTTGGTGAAAGCGGAGAACGCTCCACCTCTTCCGTTATGGATAGTGCTTCTTTTTGTTTTGGGGTTTGATAGTTGCGATTTAGAATATCCTCCCATCATCATGCCTAATACTTCTTCATCCGCAAAGTTAGGTATATAACCCGTGCTCTTACCCCTACCTTTACCTCCAAACTTTCTTTTTCCCCCTGACGTTGCGCCAAAATCCCCAGAAAAAGCAACCCCTGCCCCCGTTAAATTAGAAGCTATCTGCTGAGAAACGAGCAACTGTCTATCCAAAGCATTAGTCTCTTGTTCGATTCTTTCTAGGATAAGCTGATGAGCATCCTCAACGCTCAGAGTGCCCTGTCTTATTCTTTCCATCAAGTCTGGGTTCTCAGAAAGAACACCAAATATTTGCTTTTGTAAATTTAGTTGGGTTTGAAAATTCTTGTTTAGACCAGTTAATGTTCTAAAAGCGTCCGTAGCAAAAGTAGCAAGGTTAGCAAAAGTCTTAAACAGAACAGCGCCTATAATTAAAAGACCCGGGCCACCTATAAATTTACCTATTGCTTCGAATACCGTTTTACCTATAAACTGACCTGCCTTTGCTAAATCGCCCTCTCCAGCAGCCGAATCAAACATCTTGTTGACCGCGCCAAAGATATTTTGCATAGCCGGAGCTAGAGTTAGTTGTCCGATTTCCGCCGCCGCTTCTTTGAAAGTGTTTAAAGTCTTTTGAAATTGAGCCGCTAAAGTCTGGTTAAGTTCTGAATTTCTTCTTATTGCTTGGTCTGTAGATCCGACAGATATATTTAATGCTCTATTATATATACTCTGCTCCCTGCCTAAATCGCTTAAAGCTGCCTTTAGGATATTGACCTGAAACACACCACCTACAAGTTCCGAAATTTGAGCTCTTTGAGCTGAGCTTAAATTATCAAACTGCTTAGCTAAATTTTCTAATACTTTTATAGCCGGTAGAGTGTCACCCTCTAGGTTCCTCACCTGAACACCTAGGTTCTCTAGCTCTTTTATAATTCTGGGCCTTTGTATTCTGGTAAATATCGTTTTGAAACTGTTACCGATAACAGCACCACCTCTAGCGGTTTTTTGTTGAGCTGTAGTAACGATAGCTAAAAGTTGATCTAAGTCAACCCCAGCACTCACAGCAGCAGCGCCAACTCGACCCAAGGCTTTAGCTAGATCGTCTGAGCTTACGGCAAATGCAGCGTCAACGTTAGCCAGTTTGTTAATTATCGTAGAACTATCTAGTCCTACCTTTGTGAACGTATTAAGAGCAGCTGTTAATGCGTTTACAGCCTCTGCAGCTTCCATTCCAGACAGCCTAGCTAGGATGAGGGCATCTTTTGTCCTCTTAAGGGTCTCCTCTACGCCTAAGCCCTGTCTGGCTAGCTCTGTAGCTGCCGTAGCAGCGACCTGAAAAGCTTGCCCCGTTTCTGAGGCTATCTTAAATAACTGAGAACCAAACTTCGCCAGATTGCCTGTTGAAACCTGAAGTATAACATTGATATCCTTTAGCGACTTTTCTACTTCTATAGCCGCCTTAACAGTAGTCGTAAAGGCTTTCTTAACCGCCAATATAGCACCCGCAGAAGCCCCGAAGGCTAAAACACGAGCGTTAGAAGCGTCTAAAGACTTCTCGAACTCCCCCAGTTGCCCATTGATTCTACCCAGAGGCCTAAAACCTCTTGTGTTTAAGGCTAAATCAATATTAATTCTTGTAGATCCTGCAGTTGTAGCCATACCTTATTCCTCACAGCTTTTAAGTTATTACACTTTAAAAGGGGCTATAATCCATGCATCTTTAATATTTGCTCTAAATTCATTTCTCCTCCCTGTTTTTTTACTTCATCTTTCAAGTCTAGGACGGATTCACCCTCGTTTTTCATAGCTTCTAGTTCTTGTTTACTTGCTCCAAAAACAGTCTGACCGCTAGCTTCGCCCTTTTGCTCATGTCTGGTAGCCATTGCCGTTCTTTGCTGCATATCGTACCATTCTATCACTTTATCCGGGTGTCTAGAGTAGTCTTCAGGGGGCGGTTTATGATTCGACATAGAGGCTTTGAAGTTTTTCCCATAGGACATTAAGGCTACCTGAAAATTAGTTAAATGAAGTACCGGCTTACCAAAGAAATGATATGCGTTATCATTACATAAATAGTATACATTCATAAAAAATGGGCAGACGCTAACTCTCTTTATTTCGTCTCCAGCAAACCTCTTTCCCATCATATTTCCGTAAATCTCTAGGCCTTCATTTACTTCTTCTTGGCTTAGGTAGTCGTATTCTTCTTCGGTATAGAAATGAGTAGTTAAATCTTTATCCTTAAAGAAACATTGCCTAATAGTAGATTCACTAATTTTTTTATTAGCGAAAATCTCTGCTGTTATCCCTATGTGATCCATTCTTTCATAATTTAGTATATAAAGCTCATCCTCTAAGGGCTTAATTTCCTTATCTAAACTATTGAGTTGAGACTTTACTATTAACTTATCTCTTGAATCTCTTAAGTGGGATAACCTATCTTGAAGCTCTAATATTCGATCTTCGTTTTTTTGAGTCCATAAATTTTCTTCTATCAAAAACTCTATAGACTGCTTTTCTGTTTTTAAGCCTTCTTCTGTAGCTAATCGAAGATGTTCTGCGTAGGCTCTCTCTGAGTGACCAACCTCAAGATCGGTGAGGTGTTTTATATATACTCTCTCGCCTCCAGATTTGAACCTATCAGTAGTATACCCAAATATTATGTCTCTATATAGATCTTTGTATTTGGTAAATGGTTTTTCATCAATCACTTTCTGCTAATTCTTTTGTAGCCAAAGAATCAACGCTTTCCTCCTCATCTTTGCGTTCATTAGTCTCAAATGACAAAGGTTCAATGGGTACGTCTATACCAGCCAATGACTTAATCTTTTCTTGGTAAACCTCTTCTAGGGTTTCGTCTTTTTTAACTTCTTCCCTAATAAAGTCTAAAGATTTTTCTACTCTTTCAAAATCTTCATAAGTTTTTACGTTGCCCCCATTCCAAGCAGCCAACAAATAGCCAGCTCTTTCTATGGTCTCGGCTTCAAAATGAATATATTTATCTTCCGCTTCTTCTATGCGTGCCTCAACTAGTTCATACGCCTCGCTTTTCTTTTCAAAATTCTTACCAGCAAACAGGGGCATGTAATCATCTATTCCCCCTCTCTCTTCGTTTTTGAATTTAAGGTGAGTTAAGAACAATAACCACCACATATTAGTCATTCTTGCTGCTCTGGACTCTGCTGTGTGCTCATATAAGTCTTCGGCTCGAACCTGATATTTTTCTAAATTAGCTTTTAGCTCTTCCATTTCCTCGACGATCACAGACAATCTTTTTTGTCTTTCTTCATCAGTTATATCCTTATCTTTTTGTAGGTTGAGTTGCACGACCTGAAACTCTTTTTCTTTAAGTATTAGTTCTCCGTAGTATTTATTAAAGTCCTCTTGCTCCTCTTTGCTTAGTCCTCCCCCGTCGTTTTTATATCTCTTGTTTATCATGGCGCGAGTCAAAAGCCCCGCTTTGACACCCTCAGAAACCCTGACTGAGTAAAAAAGATTGCATTCATCAAACATTTTTCTAGTTGGCCTTTTAAGGAAAATACCTACTTGTTCAGTTATATCCTCTTCTCTAGTAATAACAACTGGCTTCCCGTCCTTGTCGGTGCTTTTCTCTTCAACCTTTTTTGTGTACCTTCTTGGCACATCAAACGAATACAACCACTTTTTTGTGTTTAATTCATCTTTTTTTGTGTTTAATTTTTCTTCACTCATCTTTTAATTTTATTTCAACAAACTCTAAAGTTTTCTCTATCTCTCTTACGCAATCATTGCCTGAATCTAAAATTCTTTTTCTAATATGGTCATATTTTTCATCTGTAAAACAATCCAAATCGTCAATACTCACATCATCTAAGGGGTTACTTTTAAGCTTGGAAACGAAGGCTTTGTGGTCTCTGAGAAGATCCTCTGTAATCTCGAAATATTTCTTATAAAGATTTACAATATTCCTATGGACCTGAAAGGATATAATATCCTTGATACTTGCGCCTTTTTCCAACTTCATAACCTCTGAAAGTTATATTAAATTACACTATAAAAACAAAAAGAATCCCCACTTTTACGCGGGGACCTTTTCGTTAATAAAAAGAAAAAGAATATAAGTTATAAATTATTAACCAATTTCCTCTAGGAATAGCCCCGCAGCAGCGGTAGCCGCAGCCGTAGCGCCGCCATCAATGATCACAGAGAAATCTAGGGTAACAGACTTATTAGCGCCAATACTAGAGCTAAATGAGTGGCCTTCCACCTTGGCGTCCTTCAAGTAAAGTCTCAGACCTTTAGTGCCGTCCGTACCTTCTCTACCAAGATTAACCTTAATATCAAAACCGGGATCCTTAGAGGCGTCGTCCTGAGTTCCCACAATATCTGTTAGGTTATCTGCCGCCTGTCTAGATATAACAGCTTCAAGAGATAACGTTCCAGTTAGAGGGAACGTAATCAATCGAGCAAATTCGAATTTATCACCTAATCTTTGGATAGACTCACGAGGCATATCCATACTGCAAGTGAAACTTTGTACGTGAAGAACATCAATACCCAACGCTGGGACAACGTTTGACCCAGTGGCTACTAGGTTAGTTTTTCCTGTGGGGTTATTAGCTTCAAAAGTAATATTACCGGGCCTACAAACTTTAGGGTTAGTGTTACCCGACTCATCTGTACCTGTAGGCGTTCCTAAAGCTGCCGCCATCTTCATTTCCGTTGACTCCACGTTCACTGTCGCAGTCGGAATATCTCCAACAGATCCAGTCCAAGAAGCAGATGTCATAAATCCATCTGGAATATGTATCGCTATGTTGCTTCCGCTGCCGGTACCAATATAATCGGTTCCCTCATTGGATAGGGCCATTTGGTAATATTGCTTCTCGACTGCTCCGGTAGTATTAATACCATTCATGATACCCTTAAGTCCGGTACCTGAATTGTCCCCGAAAAGCTGTTTTTCGTTAGCCACTCCAGCTATAGCGTAGCTGAAATCTAAAGATACAGTAGGTACCTCTGTGATAATTCTTTCTAGCTGACCTAATTGACCATACTGGTTAACGTCAGTTCTGGGAACTGTAAACGAATAGTTTGCACTTTGAATTCTTTGTAGATATGCCGGAGCAGAACTGGACCCTGCAAAAAGAGCCTCACTCTGGTATATGATACGTTTTCTGAGCGAGTCATTCGCTGTCTCGTACGTTGCCGCGCCTTGGATTGTAGTTGCCATGTCTTAAATTCTCCTTCTTTAGTTTAAATTACATTATTTATTCATCTCAGAGAAATACTATTACAGTCTGGGCATACGATAATTGTGTATTTCAAAGTCCACAAACGCTGAAAATACGTTTGGATTGAGATTTTGAAAATCGCCCCTATTTGCTACATTTTTCGAGACTCTTACCTCGTTTATATAGCAATAGTCAATACCCGTTGCCACTCCTGTATAATCATATGTTACACCTGTATAAGCTCCAAGAGCGTTTAAATTTAAATCTGATTGGTTAATTACGCTTAAATTCTTCCTTGTCGAGTCCTTTAAAATGCCACAAACTGCATCCAAATTAAACAAAGAGTCAGCTAAAACTATAGCTCTAGCGTTAAGTACGGTGTTATCAACTCCACCAAAAGCAAACTCTTCGTTCACGCCTCCGTTATCTTTTATGAATATAGCTGGATATGTTTGGGCGTTAGACTCTACTCCGGTTGTCGATTTTATATCGCTAGTTTTGGGATTCAGAACTAGTTTAGTCTCAAAAAGCAACTGCTCCTCAGGCATGCTGGTTAGAAGAACATTAAAGTCTTTAATCGCATACCTACCACTAATAGTCTTCGAACTCATTGGGTCAGTTCCGGCGTCTCCTCCGGTAAAATATACCTGACCCTGCATACTATTAATTGAATGTAGCCCACTAGTTCCGGGTCCGATTGGCCCATCTCCATCGACATAAACGCCAGTAAGCAAATTAGGAGTACTAGACCCAGTAACTCCTGCATCTGAGACTAGCTGCTTAAAAGGAGAAGCGTAAACGAAATAATCAGAAAAAAGACTATCTATTTTAAAAAAATTACTTGCGTGATTAGTATAAGCGTCCCCCTTCTGCGTCACTTCATGGTCAACAAAAAGCAGTAGACTGCTCATTACTTTATTTTCGTATTGAACCTTCACGAGCCTAGTCTCCTTCTGTAGTCATTAAGAATTTCAGTTATATATTTAGTAGGTTTAAACATACCAGCATTCAAAGTTTTTTGTGTCTGTAGGCCTTTTCCTGATCTTGATCTTTCCGCAAGCTTACCCTCGCCGCGAGTTAAATACATATAATTACTGAACCCGGAAATACCGTTCTCTACACCCTTGACCCAGCTGCTCCCTTCTTCCCATGGCATTTTAGCAACTGAGTCAAAAGACGAAATAGAAGGGAAGGTTAAAGAATATCTATAAGCTTTTGTGCCCCTATGTCCTCTTAATTTTCTCTGTCTTCCCACTATATTTAAATAATTTTTTAAAACTTCTCTTACTAAGGCAGTTGGATTATCAGACGAATAAAAACCTATAAAAGAAAATAAATTTCCTACGTTACCAAGAGTTCCAGATATATTGCCTCCATCGGGTCCTTGCTTCAGCTCTCTTGTCACAGGATGTCTGTCAAAGTCAGCAAGCGCAGCGCCCTTTAGTCCCCCTACTCTTCTTCGGAAAGTCTTATCAACCACAGCAGCAACTTCAGGAGAATTCCTAACGGTCTTTTCTAGGAAGCCCCTTTTTAAAAAAGTTTTTAATGATACAGTTGGCATTACTTTGTTGACTCTAATCTAAAAACATAAAACTCAGCATCTAAAAAGCTTTTATTTGCGTCCTCTGAAGCTACTTTAAATGATTTATTATCAAATGTTATTTTTTCCGTTTTGCCGTTTTTAATATAATCTTTTGCGTTTTTTTGTACTTTTATGTAGACTGATCCGTCTTCAATGTACTGAGGGATATCGCCAAGTCTTTCAACTGATTGATCAATATTATAACGAATGGTTGCGCTGTAGACACCGGACTGGGGGACAAAAGTATAGTTAATCGAACTAGCTGGGTCTCCGTAACCAAAAAGTGAAGAGGTGCTTATAGAATCTATTACACGCTTGGGCTCTTTGTGTATTACAATAGTCCTCTTAAAGGTATCAAAAATGTCTCCAAAAATACCAGTTAATTTTGTTTTTTCGGTATCTGATATTAAGCTGGCCATTACATAACCTTATACACTGTAGATTTCTGACCTAACGGAAAGGCTACTTCCCCCATAGACTCCTTTAACCGTGTCGTCGCCGACAACCTGTCTAGGCTGGACTTGGTTGGCTTTATAGTCTCTGATCAGCTCTTTTAGTTCTTGGTGTTCTTGCCTTTTTAGCGAACTTAAAGATTTTATCATTTCGTTTTTATTAATTTTGGTTACAGAGGATCCTTGGTCGGTAACCTTAACAATAGTATCTGAAGTAGCGCTACTTATATTAGTTCTAATAGTTCTATCGTAGTAGTGTATTAGGAATAGCTTCTTAAGGACCGCTGCCTCGTCTATATTTATTTCAGACTCGACAAGAACATTGTCGTTTTTTTCGTCTGTTTTCTGTACTATTTCAAAAGTAGAGGAGTCTATTTTGAAAAAAGTGTTTATATGACTGTTAAGCCTGCCAATATTAGCTCGAACCCAATAAGATATAGAAGCTATTGAATAATTTGAGTCTTCGCTTATTTCTCTGAAAAGTTCGTCTGCTATGTCTACAACCTTCATCGTAAAATGAATTACACTAAAAACAAAGAAAGTTGGATAGAAACCTTAGTGATTAGGGCAAGGTTGTCCTAATGCATTTTCATCCTGTTTTTCCGGAAGAGGCTGATATTCACCCGGTTTTCCAGTATTTTTAATAGATTCCATAATTTTAGAAATATCAAATATCTCCTTTCCTTCTGGAAATGGACACATATGAGCCTGCCCAACAATATCATCTTCAGTTAAATAATAATCTGCCATATGAGTCTTTTTAGGCTCATACGATGAAACTATATTATCATGAAAATCGTAGCCCAACTGGACAGATTTATCTACTGGCCACAGAACGGTACTCTTCTTCCCAAAAGCCATTGCTCCGTGCTGAGCAAAGCTATCTATAAGTACTCTAGTATGAGAATAATGTATAGCAGACATTATTTGCCTGATATTTGGGCTATTAATCCAGTCTACTCCTTCTATGTTAGGTTGGTTCTCGTGCCTAATATGAAATATTTTGTATTCTTTTTCCAACTCTCTACACAATGAGGACGCCAGTCCAAGAGGTATGTCTCTTACCCAAGAATAACCCTGATCATTTCCCCCGTTAGTTTGAAGCAGTAAAATGGGTTTTCCGTGACCAATCAACCCACCAATCGCTTCTGTTCTTTCTTGTTCTGTTAAGAATATCTTAGGTTGTTCTCCATTATACTTTATGTCGTTCTGTAGACACCAAGCTTCTATGCAGTGAACTTTTTTATTTATATAGTCTTGATGTAAATATGGATCAGTCTTTATTACTAACGTGTCTTTGCCCTTAACGAAGTCCTCATAAAAATAAGGAGTTTGCCCCATTATATAAATCCTGTAAACGTTGGGATTGTTCATCCATAAGCCTGAATGAGGGCTAACTACTATAATTTCCCTATCGGGGTGTTGTTTTTTTATAGCCTCAACAACGGCAGTGGCCATTATATTCTTACCTATGCCACCCTCGATATGAAAAACTAAATATTTTTTGCCACCAGTCATTAAACATCGACGGAGCCGCTGTAGAAGACTGTAGCTCCCGAGTCGGTATTTATTTCTCCAGTTTTAATATACTCGTAAGCTGAAGAAAAAAGTGAATCTTTATCAACAAAAGCTCCCATACTAGGTAGCGGGAATGAGTATGAATACCCCGCAATAGGTGTCGCCATCGTATTTCTAACGTCTTTATCGGCAAAAACATCCACTGATATGCGGCATTCGGGCTCCTGTGCGTCTGGAGCGTTAGCGTCTCCGGTTATATGAGCGTCGCTGGTAACGGTCATATCTACCTCTCTTATCCTGTGGTAAGCTCCGGTAAGTTCAATGTGCCCTGCTTCTTTATAAGTTATTGGTCTTCGTAAAGCCATGTTCTTTCTCCTTTAATTTATAATATAATTACATGCAAAAAACAAATTTTTCTCTAATTTTCTCTTTCTGTACCTTTCCAAGAATCCTTAGCTCTTATATCGCATCTAGTGCCTATTAGCAATATGTTATAACACCCATCTTTATCAGAGCAAATATGCAAATTTTTCTGATTTTCATCTACTTCAGCGTACGCCGAACCAAAGTGATTCACCGGTTTTACCCAAGCCATACTGTTCTCGTTTAGGTCATTATAGTAGTCCGGAAGCTTCATAACACAACAACCGCCAGAAACATTTACCGACCATCGGTAAACGTTATCTCCTGCGTTAGGTGACTCGGCGAAAGAATGATATAACCATTTATTTTTCTTATTTGGGTTTGGGTGTATTATCCTAAAGGAACCGCTACCTTTACTTACGGTTCCGCATAGCATACAGGACATCTGTATAGAGGAGTTTCCATATGTCCCTGTGGCGTGTCCATTTCCTACCGCCTCCCATCCGATTACAATCTCACATCTAGGATAGTTGTTACTACCAAGTCCACTTCTTGTGCCGTAACCTATATATATGCTGTTACAAGCGCAATAAAGCGGGACGCCTGCGTTTGCGCAGTGGCCAGAGTTCTTACCTATGAAAACATTACCGCACCCCATGTTCCATCCCGATTTTCCAGTGAAATAACCAGCGCACGTACCTATAGCAGTATTATAATAACCATATTGATTACAATACAAAGCGTGCTGCCCCACAGATGTTGAAAATCTAGCTACATACGACCAATAATTAGCCTTATACCCTATAGCGGTAATACTGCAAGCATACCCCCCTGCTCTTTGGGCCTGTGCCCCGATAACTGTTCCGCAATATGTCCACCAAGAACAACATCCAGCATATGCGCCTATCTTAGTTGCTCCCGTGTTGCCCCTACTGCAAAAGCCAGCCATATGACCAATAAACGCTTTCCCCCAATTTGTGCAAAGACACTTTCCAGCGCAAGTCCCAATAACCGTATCGTAGTTAGTAGCCCTCAAGGTGTATGCAGTACATTCACCTATAAATGTGTTGCCATGGCCGTAAAGCGTACAGCTTGTACTGCCTCCAGCCGCCCTAAACCCTATGAAAACATCGTCGCAGAGGCAGCATTTTCTTGAGCCCAGCCCAGTAAGCGCACCTATAAAAGTACTGTTACTGAGATAATCACAAGCTTGACAAGCCGCCAGATAACCTATCGCTACGTTATAGCATGACCGTTTAGTTGACTTACCTTGGCAAGCTAACGCGCTCGCACCAAGAGCTGTGACATCTACGCTATACTCAGACAAGCAGTTTCCTCCAGCCCAAACTGACCCACATCCGCAGCCCATACTAAAATTAGCATACCTAGCCGGTGATGCGCAGTACGAACTATAGCACCCACCGATACAACAGCCTGAACAGCCAGCTGCCCCCGAAGTACCCGTAGTACCGGATGTACCTGAGTTACCACCAGCACCATTATTACCTGAATTACCATTATTACCTGAATTACCCGATGTACCACTACTCCCTGTACCGCCAGTATTACCGGATACACCGTCGTTACCACTACCTCCTGAGTTACCACTAGAACCAGCGCTACCAGAAGAGCCTGAAGTACCAGATGTACCAGAACCAGCCGAATTACCCGAGTTTCTAGCGGTACCAGAGCTACCTGAAGAACCTGACGAACCGGAACTACCTGAATTTCCACTAGTACCATCGTTGCCGCTGCCACCCTGATTACCATTAACACCTGAAGAACCAGAAGTACCAGATGTACCAGAGCCACCTGAATTACCTGAACCACCAGTATTACCACTTGCACCAGAACTTCCAGAACTACCAGAGCTACCAGAAGTACCGGATGTAGAATCGTTGCCACTACCTCCTGAGTTACCACTAGAACCAGTGCTACCGGAACTTCCTGTCGTACCAGATGTACCCGAACCAGCCGAATTACCTGAGTTTCTAGCGGTACCAGAGCTACCTGAAGAACCTGACGAACCGGAACTACCTGAATTTCCACTAGTACCATCGTTTCCGCTAGCACCAGTATTCCCATTAACACCTGAAGAACCAGAAGTACCAGATGTACCAGAGCCACCTGAATTACCTGAACCACCAGTATTGCCACTTGCACCAGAACTTCCAGAGCTTCCAGAGCTACCAGAAGTACCGGATGTAGAAGAATTGCCACTACCTCCTGAGTTACCACTAGAACCAGTACTACCAGAACTTCCTGTCGTACCAGATGTACCAGAACCAGCCGAATTACCTGAGTTTCTAGCGGTACCAGAGCTACCTGAAGAACCTGACGAACCGGAACTACCTGAATTTCCACTAGTACCATCGTTTCCGCTAGCACCAGTATTCCCATTAACACCTGAAGAACCAGAAGTACCGGATGTACCAGAGCCACCTGAATTACCTGAACCACCAGTATTACCACTTGCACCAGAACTTCCGGAACTTCCAGAGCTACCAGAAGTACCGGATGTAGAAGAATTGCCACTACCTCCTGAATTACCACTAGAACCAGCACTACCAGAACTTCCTGTCGTACCAGATGTACCCGAACCAGCCGAATTACCCGAGTTTCTAGCGGTACCAGAGCTACCTGAAGAACCTGACGACCCGGAACTACCTGAATTTCCACTAGTACCATCGTTGCCACTAGCACCAGTATTACCACTAACACCTGAAGAGCCAGAAGTACCGGATGTACCAGAGCCACCTGAATTACCTGAACCACCAGTATTACCACTAGCACCACTACTACCTGAAGAACCAGAAGAACCAGAAGTACCGGACGTAGAAGAGTTTCCGCTACCTCCTGAGTTACCACTAGAACCAGTACTACCAGAAGAACCTGAAGTACCGGACGTACCAGAACCAGCCGAGGCACCTGAGTTTCTGGCGGCACCAGAGCTACCTGAAGAACCTGACGAACCGGAACTACCTGAATTTCCACTAGTACCATCGTTGCCGCTAGCACCAGTATTGCCAGCAACACCTGAAGAGCCAGAAGTACCGGATGTACCAGAACCAGCCGAATTACCAGAGGCACCAGTATTACCACTAGCACCACTACTGCCTGAAGAACCAGAAGAACCAGAAGTACCGGATGTAGAATCGTTACCACTACCTCCTGAGTTGCCACTAGAACCAGCGCTACCAGAAGAACCTGAAGTACCAGACGTACCAGAGTTACCGGATGTACCTGTGTTTGCAGCGGCACCAGAGCTACCTGAAGAACCTGACGAACCGGAACTACCTGAATTTCCACTAGTACCATCGTTGCCACTAGCACCAGTATTGCCAGCAACACCTGAAGAGCCAGAAGTACCGGATGTACCAGAACCAGCCGAATTACCAGAGGCACCAGTATTACCACTAGCACCACTACTGCCTGAAGAACCAGAAGAACCAGAAGTACCGGACGTAGAAGAGTTACCAGAAGCACCAGAACTGCCAGCGCTTCCTGAGGAACCTGAACTCCCTGAAGAGCCTGAACTCCCTGAGGAGCCGCTTGTTCCGCGAGATCTTATGTGAATCTCTCCGGCAGAATCAACAACTAAATAATCGGTTAAGGCTGTATCGGTAGCAATTTCCGTTACCTTAGCCTTGCCGTAGATCGTTGTTGACTTGAGTTGTGCCATTTTCCTACATAAATATTACACTAAACTCCAAATCTATTTCTTTCTGAGTTAAAATTTTGTTTAACTTGGGCTGCTGATAAAGCTTTATTATATATACTAAAGGACGCTATTTGTCCATCCCAGTTGTAGCCACTTCTTCCTCCTGCTACAACATTACCGGGAAGAGTATAGGAAGTATAGCCTTTAGTACCAGCTGCGATTCCATCATAATAACCTCTTGCGGTTCCAGAATCCATTACTAAAGCTTGATGATACCATTTTGAAGTATCAGCATTTGAAGGAAGAGACCACGCTGAACTCTGTATGCCAAAAGGAGCTGTATTATCTGCTGTAATTAAAGCAGAATAAAGTCTTTGATTAGTACCGTTACTTCCATGGTCTAGCCACATTTTATTATTAGTTGCTGAATCAGCCTTAACCCAAGCAAGAAATGACATTGGACTACTATAAGGGTTTCCTCCAGATCCAAATGAAGTTGTTACTAAATCACTTCCGTCAAAATCAAAACAAAGACCAGCTGTACTGTGAAGCGCGATAGTTGCGCCACTTATTGTCCCATCGTTTCCATTCCCGCTTAAATCATTCCAAGTAGTTCCATCCTTAAAAAATCTAACATTATCAATATATACTTTTGTTCCTGAAGCATTGTTTCTAAAATAATGATACATAGCTCCTGTTGTTGTATGATTGACTGTTACTGAATGAGTTTTTTTGTATGTTTCAGCTGTTAGGGTAGCAGTATAAGCATTGTCCATTATTCCATCATTATTAAAGACCATGGTAACCTGAGCATCAGCCCAATAATCAAACATAAGAGTATGATTTCCTGTAACAGTAGGAGTGACCTCAAAACGACCTATCCAACCTGTAGAAGTACCTAAGAGTATAACGCCCTTTTCTCCCATGGTTCGATAATGTTGTTGGCTGCTGCTATAATCTACCCAGCCTATTCCACCAGAAACATCTAACAGACTATATTCTCCGGGGTAACTAGCATAATCAGCAGCGTCTAAATAAAGAACTAAACCGTCCGTTACCGCAGGGCCTTCTGAGATATAGCCCCGAGCGTACTGTGTCGTGGAGGCAGTAGCGTGCTGAGGATTGACTATCAACCCGCCTGCTCTGGTTATGGATGCTACTTTGCTCATTAGTTATCAAAAGTCATGCTTCCAAAGTCTTTATTCATGTTGGTTTTTATTGTGCTGTCGCTCAGCCACTTATATCTTTTCTCCCAAAAATAATTATAGTTATGATATATTTGGTCATCTGTTAATACTTCATTTGTATACATATGGAATGGGCCTATATGTCCGGTTAAGGAGTTTTGAACTGCACTATTATAATATATCCCTCCTACTGATAATGAGCTATAAGCCCCATCTACCGACCCATTCTGAGTAGTTGAATTTTCTAACCTTCCATCAAAATAAATTCTTTTAGAAGTTTTGTCCCAAACACAGGTTATATAATGCCATACCCCATCATTGATAGCCGAGGTAGAAGATACAGTAAAGGTTCCCCCAGACCCAGCAGCGTGAGCACCGTTATCCCATCCCTTAAAACGAATGACATCGTCATTACCGCTACCACTGACTATGTCAGAAAAAATTCTTGCGCTATGGCCAGTGCTACCCCTGTTGTTATCATTAAACCAATAAACACCATTATTGTCCTGATCATCAGCTATATAAATCCAACAACCAAAAGTAAAATAATCTGTCCAGCTTGGGGTGCTCCTATACAGGTTATCTCCAGTACCATCATGTTTAGAGGTTCCGTATCCCATGAAGGGGTTTCCCTCTATGTTCATATCGTTATTATTTCCAGATAAGTCCTCTAGGGTGCCTCCAGCGGCTTTGATCCCTGCTCCAGACGAAGAGGTTATGCCTCCCCTACATGTTGCATCTTCTGGGTCTATTTCTATTTTTAAATTGGTGCTTTTATATATGCTGTTACCATAACTAAACACCCCGCCATGTCCCGGTATAATAATTTCATTTAAATCAGTACACTCTACTCCGCCACTCTTATCGAAGCGTG
>Ga0209128_1000078_pt1 | contig 60920 bp, 51 predicted proteins | sample ETNvirnome_6_100_FD_184072 | JGI IMG/M metagenome (GOLD analysis project Ga0209128, IMG submission 184072) | Marine viral communities from the Pacific Ocean - ETNP_6_100 (SPAdes) (version 2) | ecosystem: Environmental > Aquatic > Marine > Oceanic | place: Pacific Ocean | collected 2013-06-19
ATCCGAAGATTCTCTATTCTTGCTCAAGACAAAACTCAATTTCGACGAGTCACTGTCCTGATATTTCGTATCCGAAATACCTCGGCCAGCGCCCACACGAATTACTTGGTCAACTTTTTAAAGAGCGCTTGAGCTGTTGCTCAATCAAGGCCGCGTATTCTACATCGTAACGCCGCCTTGTCAACCGTTAATTCGAAGAATTTTAAAACTCATTTTCTTCAGTACTTTCAGACGGTTACTTCTGCTCGGAAAACCGCTGTGAGTGGCTTGTCCCTCAGAAGTGGTGCGCATTCTACAGGCGTCAGGAAAACTGTCAACGAGGTTTTTGAATTAATTTATAGCGGTATCGGTTTCCACGTATCCGCCTGATCAGTCAGTGATCAGATCGTATTCTTTTTACTCAAAATCAGCCTCTGACAAACGGAATCAGCGCGCGACTCCCGCTCCATTTCCAACGAAGCGCCAGCAGAACTGCGATTATCAGGCCGTACACCACCATTTCTCCAACGTCACTGCGGGACTGCCAGATGAAATGAACCCATGCCGCTATCGCAATCGGGTACACCAGCTTATGCAAGGCTTTCCATTGCCGGCCCATCCGCCTCATCATCCCCTTTGTTGAGGTTAACGCCAGTGGCACAAGCATAAGGAAAGACACCGCCCCCGCCAGGATATATGGCCGCTTGGTGAACGTGGCCCATAGATCGCTCCAGCCAAGAATAAACTGCAGAAACGCCAATACATGCAACACCGCATAAAAGAACGCAAACAGACCAAGCATCCGGCGAACCCGGATCCACGCTCCCCACCCTGTCCAACGCTTGAGCGGTGTCATGCATAAGGTAGCAATCAATAACTGAAATGCCGCGATGCCCAGCGACTCTGTTACTTCTTGCCCGGGATCCGGGCCGAGGGACTGGCTGGCAATGCTGGCAATCAGCACCAACAGGGGAACGCTGGCGAGCAGCGCTACCAGCAGGCGAAACGCCAGCACAAACCCCGGTTGGTTCAGCACACGCTTCTCATTCATCAATAGAACTTGCTCAAATCCATGCCCTTGTACAGATCGGCAACCTGTTCTCCATAACCATTGAACTTGACGGTTTCCATGTAGTTGGGAGAGAGCAAGCCAGAGGGCAGCCTGCGCTCCCGCTTCTGGCTCCACCTCGGATGGTCAACTTCAGGGTTCACGTTGGCATAGAAGCCATACTCCTGGGGCGCAAGCATTTCCCAGGTAGTCTTGGGGCGCTCCTCCTGAAAGCGAATCTTGACGATCGACTTGATGCTCTTGAAACCGTACTTCCAGGGCACGACCAGCCGGATAGGCGCGCCATTCTGGTTTGGCATGGTCTTGCCGTAGAGCCCAACAGCCAGGAAGCTTAACTCGTTCATTGCCTCGTCCATGCGAAGACCTTCCTGATAAGGCCAGTCGATGGTGCTGAACAGCGAGCGCTGACCTCGCATCTGGTCCGGATCATAGAGGGTCTCGAAATAGACGTACTTCGCCCTGGAAGTCGGTTCGAGCCGCTTGAGAATGTCGGCCAAGGGGATCCCGATCCAGGGAATCACCATCGACCAGGCCTCGACACAACGAAGCCGATACACCCGTTCCTGATACTCGTGAGGTTTCAGCAGATCTTCCAACGCATACGCACCGGGCCGATCACATGCGCCTTCAACAACCACGGACCAGGGATCAACGGTCATCTCATCGGCGTACTTCGCCGGATCCCCTTTTCCAGTGCCGAACTCGTAAAAGTTGTTGTAACGGGTTACGTCCTCAAAAGGGGTTTTCTCCTCGTCGGTGGAAAAGCCGGGCATCGGAACAAAATCCAGCGCTTCTCCCGGGACAGGAAGCTTCGCTGCCGACAACAGACCGGGCACTGAAAGGCCAGCGGCCACAGCCAGGGTGCCGGACATAAATTGACGTCGGTTCAGGTAAACAGACTCGGGCGTAACTTCAGAATGAGGCAAAGCCCAGGAAGGGCGTTTCTTGATGAGCATGGAAAGTCTCCGTCGGGGCATCAGCCAGCAAAGGCGTTGACCGGAGACTGTATTGAAAATTCCCGGACCTCACTGAGGAGGCCCGGAAGGGGTGCTCAGTCAGCGGCGCCTGGAGCTTTCCGTGGCTTGCCACGGAAAAGCGCACGAACAGGGCCGGACAACGCGTATATCAGAAATCCAGTAAACAATACGGTTGCAGGATCCAGCGCGATCACTACAAAAACCAGCACCACAAGCAGAATGGCGGCAAACGGTACACGGCCACGCAGGTCCAGATCCTTGAAACTGCGGTACAGAATATTGCTCACCATCAAAACACCGGCACCGCCGACCACAAACATGGTCAACAAGGTGAGCCAGGTAGACGGTTCGAAAAGATGGAAACACCAGACCAGGCCCGCGACACAGGCAGCCGCAGCCGGACTCGGCAAGCCGACAAAGAATTTCTTATCGACCGAGCCAATCTGGGTATTGAAGCGTGCCAGGCGCAAAGCGGCGCCAGCCACGTAGATAAAGGTGATGGCCCAACCAACCTTGTCGAAGGCGTTAAGTGACCAGAAAAAGGCTACCAGCCCGGGAGCGACCCCGAAGGCCACCATGTCGGCCAGACTGTCGTACTCCTCACCAAACTTACTCTGGGTATTGGTCATCCGGGCGACCCGGCCGTCGAGACCGTCCAGAATCATCGACACAAAAATAGCGATGGCGGCATTGTCAAAGACGCCGTTGGCGGCAGAAACAATGGCGTAAAAACCTGAGAACAGCGAAGCGGTTGTGAGCGCATTGGGAAGCAGGTATATCCCCTTGCGGCGCACGGGCGCACCTCCTACCAGCTCTTCTTCAACCACTTCCCCGGCCTCGACTTCATAGTCCGGGTTCTGCTTGCCGTCGGCGGATTTTCTTTCTTCAGTCATTCCCATTACTCCGGAAAGCGTTTGGGCGGAGTATATACGAAAAACGCGGCCACCCGGGCCGCGTTTTTCAAAACCAGGCGGAATTCCGCTTAGTTTTTGTCCTTGTCCACGATCTTGTTCGCGGAGATCCAGGGCATCATGCCGCGCAGTTTTTCACCAACCACTTCGATTTCGTGGGCAGCGTTCTGGCGACGACGCGCCGTCATGGACGGATAGTTCAGAGCGCCTTCAGAGATAAACATCTTGGCGTACTCGCCGCTCTGAATACGCTTCAGCGCGTTGCGCATCGCTTCACGGGACTGCTCGTTGATGATTTCGGGACCGGTCACATACTCACCATACTCCGCGTTGTTGGAGATGGAGTAGTTCATGTTGGCGATACCGCCTTCGTACATCAGATCGACGATCAACTTCAGCTCGTGCAGACACTCGAAGTACGCCATTTCGGGCTCATAACCGCCTTCCACGAGCGTTTCGAACGCCGCTTTAACCAGCTCTACGGTACCACCGCAGAGAACGGCCTGCTCACCGAACAGATCGGTTTCGGTCTCATCCTTGAACGTGGTTTCGATGATGCCGGTACGGCCGCCACCGATACCGCTGGCGTAGGACAGAGCCAGATTCTTGGCGTTGCCGGAGGAATCCTGGAAGATAGCGATCAGGTCGGGAATACCACCGCCGTTGGCGAACTCGGTGCGCACGGTGTGGCCCGGTGCCTTGGGAGCAATCATGATGACGTCCAGATCCTTACGCGGAACGATCTGGTTGTAATGGATAGCAAAGCCGTGGGCGAACGCCAGGGTGGCGCCTTGCTGCAGATTCGGCTCGATTTCCGCCTTATACAGCTGGGCCTGGTATTCGTCCGGAGTCAGGACCATGACAACGTCGGCGGCGGCAACGGCAGACGGCACGTCGCTGGTCTTCAGACCATAGGCTTCCGCCTTGGCGATGGAAGAAGAACCCGGGCGCAGGCCCACGGTCACGTCAACGCCGGACTCTTTCAGGTTGCACGCGTGAGCGTGGCCCTGGGAGCCGAAGCCGATGATGGCAACTTTCTTGCCCTGGATGATGGAAAGATCGCAATCCTTATCGTAATAAACCTGCATGAGAAACCTCTGTTATTTGTGATGGCCCCACAGGACCATAATGTTCAAACCCTGTTTGAAATCGTTAAAGGCTGAGCACCTTCTCGCCCCGGGCGATACCGGATACACCGCTGCGCACCACTTCCAGCACACCCGACGTGCCAACGGCCTGAATAAAGCCGTCCAGCTTGTCGCTGTCCCCGGCCAACTGAACCGTGTAGACGGAGCTGGTCACATCCACGATCTGGCCGCGGAAAATGTCCACCGTACGCTTGATCTCGGCACGTTGGGAACCGGTGGCTTTCAGCTTGACCAGCATCAGCTCACGCTCGATGTGGACACCTTCGGTGAGATCCACCAGCTTGACGACTTCAATCAGCTTGTTCAGTTGCTTGGTGATCTGCTCGATCACCTTGTCCGACCCCGTGGTGGTCACCGTCAGACGGGACAGGGTCTCGTCCTCGGTTGGCGCCACGGTGAGTGTTTCGATGTTGTAGTTACGCTGGGAAAACAGACCCACGACCCGTGACAGGGCGCCAGGCTCGTTTTCAAGCAAAACAGAAATGATTCGACGCATGATCAGACCCTCTCCGTCTTGCTAAGCCACATATCCTTCATGGAACCCCGGGCAACCTGCATCGGATAGACATGCTCAAAGCGGTCTACGAGAATATCCACGAATACCAGGTCGTCTTTCATGGCCAGCACTTCTTTTAGCTTGGTTTCCAGATCTTCCTTCTTCTCAATCCGGACACCTTTATGGCCGTAGGCCTCTGCCAACTTGATGAAATCAGGCAGCGATTCCATGTAGGACTCGGCATGACGGGACTCGTAGTTCATGTCCTGCCACTGCTTGACCATACCCAGAGCCTGGTTGTTCAGGTTGATGATCTTCACCGGCAGATTGTACTGCTTGCAGGTGGACAGCTCCTGGATGTTCATCTGGATACTGCCCTCACCGGTAATGCACAGCACTTCGTCATCCGGATGGGTGAGCTTGACCCCCATGGCGGCCGGAAAACCGAAGCCCATGGTGCCGAGACCACCGGAGTTGATCCAGCGGTTGGGCTTGTCGAACTTGTAGTACTGGGCCGCAAACATCTGGTGCTGACCAACATCGGACGTCACGAAGGCTTCGCCGTTGGTCAGGCGACACAGCATCTCGATGACTTCCTGCGGCTTGATCACATCCGGACTGGTTTCATAGCGCATCCCGTGGAATGCCCGCCACTCGTCAATCTGCTTCCACCAGGAGGCGATCGCGTCCGCGTCGGGCTTTTCCTTCGCTTCCTTGACCAGGGCCAGCATTTCCTTGAGCACGGCGTCTACCGGGCCCACGATCGGCACATCGGCGTCCACCGTCTTGGAAATCGACGCCGGGTCAATATCGATATGGATAATGCGCGCACCCGGACAGAACTTCTCGGTGGCATTGGTCACACGATCGTCGAATCGGGCCCCGACACAGAGAATCAGATCCGAATGGTGCATGGCCATATTGGCCTCATAGGTGCCATGCATCCCGAGCCAGCCCAGGTGCTGCTTGTCGCTGGCCGGGTAACAGCCGATCCCCATAATGGTATTGGTGATCGGGTAGCCAATCATCCGGACAAGCTCAGTCAGTTGATCTGAAGCCTTGCCGAGAATAACCCCGCCGCCGGCGTAGATAATCGGACGCTTGGCAGCCAGCAGCATGTCCACGGCTTTCTTGATCTGACCAGCATGGCCACGAATGGCGGGGTTGTAGGAGCGTAGCTTGACCTTCTTCGGGTAAGCGTACTCGTACCGTTCATTCGGCGTGGTCATGTCCTTGGGGATATCCACAACAACCGGACCAGGACGACCGGTGGCCGCAATATAGTAGGCTTTGCGGATAATCTCCGGGATTTCCTCGGGGTGACGGACACTGAGGTTGTGCTTAACAACCGGACGGGAGACACCCATCATGTCGGTTTCCTGGAACGCGTCCTCGCCAATGAGAGTGGACGCAACCTGGCCGCACAGAACCACCATGGGGATGGAGTCCATGAATGCGGTGGCAATGCCGGTGATTGTGTTGGTGGCTCCAGGACCCGAGGTCACCAGTACGGTACCTGGTTTTCCGGTCGCACGGGCATAGCCGTCAGCCATATGGACCGCCGCCTGCTCGTGCCTTACCAGAATGTGCTTGACTTTATCCTGCCTGAACAGCGCATCATAAATATGAAGGGCTGCACCACCCGGATAGCCGTATATGTATTCGATACCTTCATCTTGAAGGGACCGGATCAGCATATCGGCGCCAGACAATAACTCCACGATTTTCTACCCTCTTCTACGAGTGAATGAGCCGGGACGGGTCCCGGTTGCCTGGATTCACGGTGTCCATGCTTCTTGTGAAAGCGGAACCGGCTGCTCCTCCACACCTTGTTGAGAGGTTGTCTCCTGGCCAGCCGCCCTCCTGAGGGTTGCGGAGAACGGCCAATCAACGGGTTGCACGTAAGCAACAACCATCCCGCGACGGATGCGCGGCGCGTTCAGTGTGGTAATTGATGGGGGATACTCGCTCGGGATTGCCTGCCGTATTGACCCCAGTCTTCAGGCAATCGGTAATTCTGACAGCGCGAAACTCCCTGTCAATAGCCGCTGCAGGTTTCTGTGCCTATACTGGCCGAAGGTCTGCCATACCTGACACAAATCCGATACAAAGATTTGAACCAGACAGAAGAAAATCCGCAACACTGGTGGCATGATAGGGAATAATAAGCTGAGAAAAAACGGGCCCGGTTTATCCAGGTTGTCTGCCTGCCCGGGAGCAGTGAACATACGCGAGTAGAGCCATGAACAGAAAAATCCTGACGCTGACCTTATTACTGGCCGTTGTACCAGGTGTCGCCATGAGCGCCTCTGTCTATAAATGGACCGATGAAAACGGGGTTACCCATTTTGGGGACCGGCAGCCTACGGGCTCAAAGGCCGAACGAGTCAATGTTCGCTCCGGCACTTCGTCGGATGCTTCCGGAAACAGACCGAGCCCCCAGGAGCGACTGCAGAATCTGCAGGAACACCAGGAAGATGAGGCAAGGCAGCGCCAGGAGACCGCCGTTGAGGAGGCCCGCCGGAAACAGCGCGACGCAAATTGCGCGACAGCCCGGTCCAACTTGGAGGTAATTGCCAACCACGCCCGCATCCGGATTGAGGAAAACGGCGAACTGCGCTATCTGACTCCGGAAGAGCTTGCCGAGAAACGGGCAGAACTTGAGCGAATGGCGGAAGATAATTGCGAACCGATGTGAACATGTAAAAATGGGGTCAGATGAAAGCTTTCATCTGACCCCGACTTCAGCTCCGACTCTCGGGTCAGGCTTTGGTGAAATCCAGGTGGTGGTCCTTCACTGTGCCACGAATGACATCACCCGACACAAACTCTCCCTTTAGCAGCCTCTGGGCCAGCGGGTTCTCGATCATCCGCTGGATGGCCCGCTTCAGCGGCCGGGCACCGTAGACCGGGTCATAGCCCACTTCCGCCAACAACTCCATGGCAGCATCATCCAGCTCCAGCTTCATATCCTGCTCTTTCAGGCGCTTGCTCAGAGACTCGATCTGAATCCGGGCAATGCCCTGGATCTGGCTCTCCGCCAGCGGGTGGAACACCACCACTTCATCCACGCGGTTGATGAACTCGGGGCGGAAATGAGTGCCGACGACTTCCATGACGGCATTCTTCATGACCTCGTAGTTCTCCTCGCCGGCTTTCTGCTGGATGATGTCCGAGCCGAGGTTTGAGGTCATGACAATGACCGTGTTCCGGAAGTCGACGGTCCTGCCCTGCCCGTCAGTCAGGCGACCATCCTCAAGTACCTGCAAAAGTATGTTGAACACATCCGGATGGGCTTTTTCCACCTCATCCAGCAGCAACACGGAATACGGCCGGCGGCGAACCGCTTCGGTCAGATAGCCACCTTCCTCGTAGCCGACATAGCCCGGAGGCGCCCCAATCAGGCGGGCCACGGAATGCTTCTCCATGAACTCGGACATATCGATGCGCACCATGGCTTCCTCGGTATCGAACAGGAAGGACGCCAAAGCTTTACACAGCTCGGTCTTGCCCACACCGGTCGGACCAAGAAACAGGAACGAACCGTTGGGGCGATTGGGGTCGGACAACCCCGCACGTGAACGACGCACGGCGTTGGACACCGCTTCAACGGCCTCATCCTGGCCGATAACCCGGCCATGAAGCGCCTCCTCCATGCGCATCAGCTTGTCACGCTCCCCTTCGAGCATCTTGGATACCGGAATGCCGGTCCACTTGGAGACGATCTCGGCGATTTCCTCGTCGGTTACCCGGTTCCGGAGCAGCTTCATTTCCATCATCTCGGCCTGGCTGGCCATATCCAGCTGGCGCTCCAGCTCAGGGATCTGTCCATACTGGAGTTCGGACATCTTGCCAAGATCGCCGGCGCGACGGGCGTTCTCCAGATCAATCCGGGCCTGTTCCAGCCGGCTCTTGATCTTCTGGGAACCATGCAGCGCGGCCTTTTCGGTATTCCAGACTTCTTCCAGATCAGCGTACTCTCGCTCGACACCGGTGATCACGTCAGACAGCTCTGACAGGCGCTTTTTCGAGGCCGGATCGGTCTCTTTCTTCAGAGCCTCACGCTCGATTTTCAGTTGAATCAGGCGCCGCTCCAGCCGATCCAGAGGTTCGGGCTTGGAGTCCATTTCCATACGGATCTGGGAGGCCGCCTCGTCCACCAGGTCAATGGCCTTGTCCGGCAGCTGCCGGTCGGCAATATAACGGTGAGACAGCTTGGCGGCAGCGATGATGGCTCCGTCTGTCACCTCAACCCCGTGGTGCACCTCGTAGCGTTCTTTCAGGCCCCGCAGGATGGCGATGGTATCTTCTTCGCTGGGCTCGCTGACCAGCACTTTCTGGAAACGACGCTCAAGGGCGGCGTCTTTCTCGATGTTTTCACGATACTCATCCAGGGTGGTCGCGCCCACGCAGTGCAGCTCGCCACGAGCGAGCGCCGGCTTGAGCATGTTGCCGGCATCCATGGAGCCTTCGGCCTTACCGGCACCGACCATGGTGTGAATCTCGTCGATGAACAGGATGATCTGGCCTTCCTGCTTGGACAGCTCGTTCAGAACCGCTTTCAGGCGCTCTTCAAACTCTCCCCGGAACTTGGCGCCGGCAATAAGGGCACCCATGTCGAGTGACAGAACTTTCTTGTCCTTGAGGCCATCGGGCACCTCGCCGTTGACGATACGCTGGGCAAGCCCCTCGACAATGGCGGTTTTACCCACCCCGGGCTCACCGATGAGAACCGGGTTGTTTTTCCGACGGCGCTGCAATACCTGAATGGTGCGGCGGATTTCATCGTCTCGACCAATGACCGGGTCCAGCTTGCCAGCCTCGGCTCGTTCGGTAAGGTCGATGGTGTATTTGGACAGAGCCTGACGGTTTTCTTCCGCGCTGGCATCGTTGACGGCTTCACCACCGCGAACGTCGTCGATCGCTTTTTCCAGGGCAGCTTTATCAACGCCCTGCTCCCGAAGTACCCGGCCTAGGCTGCCACGGTCTTCCAGGGCGGCCAGCAGCATCAGCTCACTGGAGATGTACTGGTCTTTGCGCTTCTGGGCGAGCTTATCGGCAATGTTGAACAGGCGCCCCATGTCATTGGACATGGAGACGTCGCCGGCGGATCCCTGCACTTCGGGCAGGTTCTCGATTTCCCGGGCGATCGCCTGGCGAATCCGTCCGGGCTCTGCGCCGGCCTGTTTGAGCAGTGGCTTGATAGCGCTGCCTTCCTGATCAAGCAGCGCCTGCATCAGGTGCACCGGCTCAATGAAGTTGTGATCTTTTCCGACCGCGATGGATTGTGCGTCCGCGAGGGCGGTCTGCAACTTGCTGGTCAGCTTGTCGATTCTCATGTGTACTTTCCCCAAATTTCTGCGAATACCATGGTGCCGTGGGTGGCGGATATTCGATTGCTTTGACACTTAATGTAGGGGCAAGTAGAGCGACTTCAAGCGGGGCTGCGGTGTATTCGTCAGAAAATTGACGGCCGTCAGGTTTGAGTTTGGTGCTTGGTGCAAGGCTGGCGCGAGGTTGCTTTCCAGAACACGCCGTGAATACCCCTGCGGGGTCCAGCCTGCAATCACAGATTGCAGTCGTTCGTCTGTCGCATGAAGCTTCGCTTCATATACGCTCGGCCTCACCCATGTAGGCTTGGCTGCAGCATCCATGCTGCAGACAGTTCTGGAAAGCAGCCTCGCACCAGCCACCGGACTTTTATGTAACCACCTTGCATCCGCCAATTCAAGTTGGACATTTAGCTTGTTAGCCAGACCAACGTGGCCATCCGCCCGGTTTGACCATCCCTGCGGTACGAAAAAAACCGATCTGGATTTTGAACGGTACACAGACCACCGCCAGTCACGACGGAAACACCGAGATGGTTTAACCGTAAGGTGGCGAGGGCATAGATATCCGCCATGAAATGACCCGGCCGAGCGCCTTCGGCTCTGAAGGCGTGGACCGCTTTGGGATCATGGTCGAGGAAGGCGTCACGCACTTCCGGGCCAACTTCGAAGCTGTCAGGACCGATGGCCGGGCCGAGCCACGCTTGTAGGGTCTCAGGTGGAACGGCCATGGCACCGACCAGATTCTCGATAACGCCTCCACACAGGCTTCGCCAACCGCAGTGAGCTGCGCCGACGACTGTGCCTTCGCGATCAGCAAGGATAACGGGCAGGCAGTCGGCGGTGAGGATGGCGCAGGCGATGCCCGGATGGCGGGTAAAGCTGGCGTCAGCTTTGACGGTTTGTCCGACGTTATTCGCGGTCAGTTCGACAACCTCGGTTCCGTGTACCTGGTTCAGCCAACCGATCCGGGCGCTATCCAGTCCTGTGGACTCGGCGAGTCTTCGCCGATTCTCTTGGACGTGTTCCGGGTTGTCTTCGACGTGACTACCGAGATTAAGACTGTTCCAGGGTCGACCGCTGACGCCGCCGGCGCGAGTTGTGCTGATGGCCCGCACTCTATCGGCCGCGAACCAGTCCGGTTTCAGGGCGTTACCTTCAATAGTCACGGGTTTCCAGCTCCCGGGCGTGTTTGCGCAGAGCCTCGATCAGCGCAACCATATCCTCAGGCACGGGCACTTCCCAGGTCAGGATTTCGCCGGTTTCCGGGTGCTCCAGGGTCAGCTGTCTGGCGTGGAGGGCCTGGCGGTTGAACGCCGAGAGGGCCTCCCGAAGCTCTTCGGTGGTTCCCTTGGGCAGCCTGAGCCGGCCGCCGTAGAGGGGGTCTCCAACGAGCGGGTGTTTTACATGGGCCATATGAACCCGGATCTGATGGGTTCGGCCGCTTTCCAGTTTGCAGCGAACGTGGGTGTGGGCGGCAAAACGCTCCACCAGACGATAATGGGTGACCGCAGGTTTGCCGGAGGCTACCACCGCCATTTTCTTGCGTTCCTGCGGATGCCGGCCAATGGGCGCGTCCACCGTTGCGCCACCGGTGAGGGTGCCTACGACGACGGCCTCATACTCGCGGCCCATGGTGCGGGTTTGTAGCTGATCGACCAGGGACGTGTGCGCAATCAGGCTGCGAGCAACGACCATGATCCCCGAAGTGTCTTTGTCGAGACGATGTACGATGCCCGCCCTCGGTAAATTCTCGACTTCCGGGGCGTAGTTCAACAGGGCGTTGACCAGGGTTCCATCGGCATGGCCGGCCGCCGGGTGCACCACCAGGCCCGCAGGCTTGTTGATGACCAGCAAGTGCTCGTCCTGATAGACAATATCGAGGGAGATTTCCTCGGCCTGCCAGCTCACCTGGGCTTCCGGCTCGGCATCCAGCGCCAGGCGATCATCCAGCATCACTTTGTCCCGAGGCTTTCGCGTCTCACCATTCACCGTCAACGCGCCGCTTTTGATCCAGGACTGCAGGCGGGAACGGGAGTGTTCGGGCATCAGTTCGGCAGCGGCCTGGTCAAGGCGCCGATCACTCAGTTCCGGCGGCACAACAAAGTTGGCGATGATTCGTTTTTCAGATGACATTAAGCCCCCAGGGCCTGTGTGTGTTACGTTTCGGTCAGATTATTGGAAACAGCGAGGCATTGCTCTGCACATGGAGCCACTTCCCCGCTACAATGACTGCCTTTGAATTAATCGACATTATACGGGATTCCGGAATGAGATCAGGTCTTCGTTTGCTGTTACTTTCCACACTGGTTGTTCTGGTCAGTGCCTGCGCCTCCAACAAGCAGGAGGAAGTACTTCCGGAGAAGACCTACTATGAGAATGCCCGCCAGGCCATGACCTCCGGGAATTTCAACGAGGCAGAGGAGAACCTGGATGCCCTGGAAACCTACTATCCCTTCGGTCGCTACGCCGAACAGGCCCAGCTTGATCTGATTTATGCCCGCTACCAGAACCTGGACCTGGAAGGTTCCCGCGCAGCTGCCGACCGTTTTTTGCGTCTGAACCCGCAAAGTGACCACGGGGATTATGCGCTCTATATGCGTGGCCTCGCCTCCTACAACCTGGATATCGGCCTTGCTGCCCGTTACTTTCCGATCGACGTTGCGGCCCGGGATCCAGGCGAGCAGCTGCAGTCTTTCCGGGATTTTTCGGAACTGCTGAGCCGCTACCCGGAAAGCCAGTACGTCGCAGATGCCCGACAGCGAATGATCGCAGTGCGCAATCGCATGGCTGAGCTGGAACTTTACGCTGCCCGCTATTACGTCAAGCGCCAGGCCTATGTGGCGGCCAATAACCGGGCACGATACATTATCGAGAACTACCCGACCGCAACGGTTACCGAAGAGGCCCTGATTATTCTGGCTGAGACCTTTCGCTTCCTTGATCTGAAAAAAGGTTCGCAGGACGCAATCGCCATGCTCCGTACCAATTTCCCGGAAAGTGAGGCATTCAATGCCGACGGCGATTTTGAGGTGGATCTTCTGGAGGGTGAAAACCGTTCACTGACGAACGTTGTTACCTTCGGTTTGATGGGCGACGAGTAAGGACTCAAACAGCTGAAATTGGGGTCAGATGAAAAGTTCATCTGACCCCGAATACTTCAACTATTTGCCACTCTTCCAGCCGTTGGTGATCGGATAACGCCGGTCCTTGCCAAATCCTCGCTCGGTAATCCGAACACCAATCGGCGCCTGCCGACGTTTGTATTCGTTGATATCTACAAGACGAATAACCCGCTCAACGTCGACTCGCTCGAAACCTTCCGCAACGATCGCATCGGCACTGAAATCCCGCTCTACATACAGATTCAAAATCTGATCCAGTACATCGTAACCGGGCAGGCTGTCTTCATCTTTCTGGTCCGGCGCCAGTTCTGCCGATGGCGGCCGGGTGATCACACGCTCGGGGATCACTTCTCCCTCCGAAAGCGTGTTGCGGTATTTGGCCAGGCGGAATACCAGGGTTTTGGGCACATCCTTGAGCACATCAAAGCCGCCAGCCATATCGCCATAAAGCGTTGAATAGCCCACCGCCATTTCGCTCTTGTTACCAGTGGTCAGCACCAGGGAACCGAACTTGTTGGAAAGCGACATCAGCAAAACACCACGGAGACGCGCCTGCAGGTTTTCCTCGGTTGTGTCCGGTTTGGTGCCTTCGAAAGGCGCTGCCAGAGTTTCCATGAAGGCGTCGTACATGGGTTCAATGGAAAACACATCGTACTGCACGCCCAGGGCGACTGCTTCAGCCTCGGCATCCTCAAGGCTCATGCTGGAGGTGTAGCGAAACGGCATCATCACCGCCCGAACCCGATCCTTGCCCAGGGCATCGACCGCGACCGCCAGCGTTACGGCCGAGTCGATTCCACCTGAGAGCCCCAGAACCACCGACTTGAATCCATTCTTGTCAACGTAATCCCGAACACCGGTTACCAGGGCGCTATATACATTGGCCTCCAACGACGGTTCTTCCGGCAGCGTCCGGGATACCGGCTGGCAATGGTGCTCGCAGAGGAAGTCGACGGGGTACAGGCCCTCGCCAAATTGGGGAGCCTCCGCCATAAGCACACCCGAATGGTCGAACACCATGGATCCACCATCGAAAACCAGTTCGTCCTGGCCACCCACAAGATTCACGTACACGATACTGACCATATTCTCCCGGGACTTTCGCTCCAGCAGGGCCTTACGACGTGCCTGCTTGTCGATATCGTAGGGTGACGCATTGAGATTCAGAATCAGACGGGCGCCTGCGGCCGCACAGTCTTCTACCGGGCCCTCCTTCCAAAGATCTTCACACACGGTGATACCTACGGGAACGCCGCGGATATCCAGAGTCAGAACATCCTGGCCTTCGGCAAAGTAACGCTTCTCGTCAAACACCTGGTAGTTGGGCGGGAAGCGCTTGAAATACCGGCCGGTAATCTCGCCACCGTCAATCACAACCGCCGCGTTATACAACAGCGGGCCATGACGAAGGGGAGCACCGATAACGATCACCGGGTCCAGCCGTTCCGCCTGCAACCTTTCCAGCGCTTCGTTGACCCGCACTTCCAGGCTCGGGCGCAACAGCAGATCCTCCGGCGGATAGCCGGTCAGGCAAAGCTCCGGGAAAACCACGATGTCTGCCTGATGCTCCGACGATGCCCGGCGGGCAGCCTCCAGGACGAGCTCGGTATTGCCGGGTATGTCCCCCACCAGAAAATCCAGCTGGGCCATCACCACCCGCAGTTTTCTGGCAGACACCCCGGTCGCTGCCTGATTTCCGGACACGGACATAAATCGGCTCCTGTAACTCATTGCCATGAAAAGGCTATTATAACCCCGCATAGGCGTGGATTTCTTCCGACCAACAGCGGATTCCTGTAAATCATGGCAGCAGATACACCAGCACAATCGACCGAAACGCTCGGCCACCCCCCTTCAACACCGTCCGATGTGCAGCAGGCAAAGCTATTCAGGATCTACAACCACTACCGCCTGGTGGTGAGCCTGATGCTGGTGGCGCTGTTATTCGTGGACCCAGTCAACTTTGACATGCGTTTCCGGCTGCTGGATTACTACCAGGCAGGCGTCTCCGCTTACCTGGGCCTGAATGCCTTCATCGCCCTGCTTCTTGTGGCCGGCTTTCACCCCAGCCAGCGCCATATAACGCTTTCGATCCTGCTGGATATTCTCATCATGCACGGCCTGCTGCTTGCCAGCACAGGCATTACCAACGGCCTGGCTAACCTTGTGATTGTATCTGTTGCGGCGGGCAACATCCTGACCCCGAGTCGCATGGGAACCTTCTACGCGGCTCTGGCAGCGATCTGCTCCCTGGGCATATCCGGATGGGCCGTGCTGGCGCTGGGTGAGTCCGCCGATGATATCGTTCGGGCCGGCTCCCTGGGCATCCTTTACTTTGCCGCGGCTTTCGTCCTGCAGAGCATCTCCCGCCGAATGATGCGCAGCGAGGCACTGGCCAGCAGCCGAGCGCGCAGCATTGCCGAGCTGGAGAAGATCAACCAGCAGATTATTCAGCGCATGAGAACCGGCATTCTGGTGCTGGACCGTTTCGGCCAGATCCGTCTTGCCAACGCCGCTGCCGAGGAGCTTTTATACGGCGCGCCAAAAACCTCAGTACCGATTCAGGAACGCGCAACCGTGTTGCCCAAGCCGCTCAAGCAGGGCCTGGACGTGTGGCTGAAGGACCCAACACAGCGCATTGAGCCGTTCCAGCCCTCATCGACCTCGCCGCTGCTACAGGCCAATTTCACCCAGCTGGACCAGGAGCGGGGCGACCAGATTCTTGTGTTCATTGAGGACATGAGCAAAGTCACCCAACAGGCCCAGCAGATGAAACTGGCATCGCTGGGCCGACTCACGGCCGGCATCGCCCATGAAATCCGCAATCCACTGGGCGCAATCAGCCACGCGGCCCAACTGATGGAAGAATCCCCCAATCTCGAACCCGGCGACCGCCAGATGCTCGAGATCATCCGGCGTCACTCCCGACGGGTGAATGGCATCATAGAGAACGTTCTTGATCTTTCCAGGCGCCGGGCCGCCAATGCGGACCTGATCGAGGTGGCACCCTGGCTCCAGGAATTCCGGGAAGGCTTCCTGCAAACGCAGGACGAGGACTGCACCACGGCGAATATCGTTCTGAAAATCGATCCGCAACTGCCCCCGGCGCGCTTCGACAAAAGCCAGATTGAACAGGTGATGGTGAATCTTTGTGACAACGGTTTACGCTACAGTGAACAGCACTCGGGACAGCGAAAGATCGGCATTCATGCCGGTGCAACCGAAGATGGCGAGCGGGCCTATATCGATGTCCGTGACCAGGGGCCAGGCATTGCACCCGAGCACAGAAACTCTGTGTTCGAACCCTTTTTTACCACAGACAAGACCGGAACCGGGCTCGGGCTTTATCTGGCCCGGGAACTGTGCGAGGCTAATCAGGCCCATCTTTCCCTAGTAGAAGATAACAAGCCCGGCTGCTGTTTTCGCATTACATTTGCTCATCCGGGGCGAATGATCTGAACCGGCGCCGGTGGATATCGGGCGCTTGAACAACGACATGGAACCGACGACACAAGATGACCACATACACAGCGCTGATCGTTGATGATGAACCGGACATCCGGGAGTTACTTGAGATCACCCTCACCCGGATGGGCATAACAACCCTCACGGCACCCGACCTCACCAGCGCCCGGAAATTGCTGGAACAGAACACCACCCACCTCTGCCTGACCGACATGAACCTGCCAGACGGTAATGGCATCGAACTCGTGCAGTGGATTCAGAAACACTCTCCGGCCACGCCTGTCGCCGTGATCACAGCCTACGGCAACATGGATACCGCGATTGAGTCACTCAAAGCCGGGGCCTTTGACTTCGTGTCCAAACCGGTGGAACTGCCGCGACTCAGGGAACTGGTCAATAGCGCCCTCAAACTCGCTGAGCCCAAGCCAGACGCAGAAGATGCAGCCGACGAGCCAGGCCTGCTACTGGGTAAGTCGCCAGAGATCCGAAAACTCCGGGACCAGACCCGAAAACTGGCCAGAAGCCAGGCACCGGTCTTTATCAGTGGCGAGTCTGGCAGCGGCAAGGAACTGGTAGCCAGAATGATCCATCTGCAGGGCCCCCGCCGCGAAGGACCATTCATTGCGGTTAACTGCGGTGCGATTCCCTCGGAACTGATGGAAAGCGAATTCTTTGGCCATAAGAAAGGCAGCTTTACCGGAGCCGTGGAGAACAAAGACGGCCTGTTCCGCTCTGCCAACGGTGGCACCCTGTTTCTTGATGAAGTGGCAGACCTGCCCCTGGCCATGCAGGTGAAACTGCTCCGAGCTATTCAGGAAAAAGCCGTGCGACCGGTTGGCGATACCAAGGAAGTGCCCGTGGACATCCGGGTACTGAGCGCCACCCACAAGAACCTGCCGGAACTGGTTCAGGAGGGCAATTTCCGCCAGGATCTTTTCTACCGGATAAATGTGATCGAGCTGGCTGTACCGCCTTTAAGAGACCGACCAGATGACATTCCCCTGCTCTCCAACCATGTTCTTGAACGGATCGCGAAGGAATATGAGTGCGACCCCGCCGCGTTAACGCCTGGAGCCGTCGAACGACTGCGGGGCTATGATTTCCCGGGCAATGTCCGGGAACTCGAAAACGTATTGGAACGGGCTTTTACCCTGTGTGATGCCGATCAGATTGACGCTGAAGATCTCCACCTCGGGAATGGAGTTCAGCATGCTGCCTCCGCCTCGCAGATCATTGCCGAAGGACAGGCCGGCGAGGGAGAGGGAATCGCTGTGCCCGATGGTGAAATCGATCTGGAAGGGTACCTTGAAAGCATTGAACGCCAGGCCATAGAAAAGGCGCTTGAGGCGACGCGATGGAACAAGACTGCGGCGGCTAAGAGGTTGGGGATCAGTTTTCGGGCGTTGCGGTATCGGTTGAAGAAGTTGGGGATGGAGTAGATAATTTCATCTGGCCGTCAGGACGATAGTCAGGATATTAATTACAAGGACGTTGAAATGAAAAAACCACATCATCGGGGGTTCACCCTCATAGAGCTATTGCTCGTTATTGCCATACTGACCATCGCGCTCGGTATTGGCGCCCCCTCCTTTAGCAAACTCATCGAAGACAGTCACCGGAAGGCCAGCCTTCAGCAGTTGCTGACAGGCATCAGCTACGCCAGAACCGAGGCCATTAGTCGCAATGCGAATATTACGTTGTGCCCCCTTAACGACAAGAATAAATGTTCACGGGACTGGAACCAACCGATCACAATTTTTCTTGACCCGGCTCGATCGAGGCAACTGACTTCCTCGGATAAAATTATTCGAGTACTTCAAGCTCCCAGCCAGGGTCACCTCTTCGGCAGGACCGGGATCAGAAAACACTTTGGATTCAGGCCAACGGGTATGGCGCGGGAAAGTATCGGGCACCTGCTTTGGTGCCCCAACGACGGAGATCCCAAGCAAGCCTTCCAGATAAGAATCAATATGGGCGGAAGGCCACTTATGGCGAGGGATAGCAACTACGACGGCATAGCCGAAGACGCCTATGGGCGAAACATAACGTGCCCATAGGCCCACACAGTTATTGATTCCACTCTACCCAGGAACCGGCTCCATCTTTATTCCATTCACGCACACCGTTAGAAAACAAACGGAGAACACCATCGCCGGCCTGTGCTCCCTTCGGTGTTGCACGCAGCTCATAAGTGGTACGAGCTGCCGACTCAATAGTAAGGTTGTAGAATTTTGTGGAGCCTTCAAGCGGAGCCTCCGTCGGGAAGATAGCGGGAGCACCAGTATCAGCATTAGATGCCGCCGCTCCCAGATAGCTATTTCCATTATCCGTATAGTAACGTTCCATGGCGGCACTGAACGCTGTCAGTGCCGCCTGGGCATCGGAACGCCGGCTTTTCTCAACCGAGCTTTGATAGGAAGGGTAAGCAATTGCCGCCAGAATACCGACTATGGCCACTACTATCATCAGCTCAATCAGTGTAAAACCGCGTTCCGCAGCAGGGCGGGCATAGCCCGCACCGGCATTTACTGCATCGTTCATAGTTGATCCCGCTTTAGTCAATGAGCTCATGCCAACCTACTCGCCGGGTGCCACTGAGACCAGCACCAAAGTCGGTCAGGAACGGTGTCTTATTTGCCGCCGTATCGGGAGCAATCAACAGATTATCGATGAAGGAAAGGCCTGTAATGATACCATCTCCGTAATACACCCCAGCCCAGCCCTGATCATCGCCATCAAGCTTGCCATCATTGTTCACATCGATAATGGACTTACTGGAATCTGTTGAACCGTCCAGCTGGAGTGCCGTCAGGAAGGAGCTACCGCCACCACCACAGGGATCCCCCCCCACCGGAATGGTAGAGGCGAAGACGACATAATCTCCACGTACCACCGGTGCTTCAGAGAGCCGCTCACCGGGGTCAGGTAGATCAACATACCAGCCAAACTTGGTCGCCCAATCCAGAGCTGCCCCGTCCGTTTTACGAACAGGCCGTTGCTCGCCATCAACGGTTACGCTGCCATCTGTAATCGTCCGTTGGGCAAGGTCATCCCTGGACAGAGCATTGCCGTTGCCGTCAACCACCGTTCCGCGATCACTGATGCCGTAGAATGTCTGGGTCTGCGATGTTGCGCCCGCGGCCGGGATATCCGATGCATCCAGATACTTACCTGTGCCAAAGAATACCAGCAAGTTAGGATCATTCAGATCTTTCTTGTAGGTATTTCGGGCAATATCAGGCTGAGTGGTAATCGGCTGGGCGTTGCCGAGATTGTCTTTTGCCACGAACAGCGGAGTGCCATTGTAAAGCGCGCCCCAGCTACTCTTGCCACCGCTGAGGTCAATGGCCCACAAACGGCCCTCAAGATCGCCGGCATAGACGCGATCAGCAACACCATCACTGTTCGGATCGCCGTTCGCATCCATGAAATCAACCAGACGCGGCGCCGACAATCCGCCACCGCTGGAAAGCTCGATGAACTCGTAATTTCCCGGGTTTTCAATGTCAACCACGAACAACCCATTCTTTCCGCTCGGTGCGCCATAGCCATTGCTGAATACGGCACTCCAGCGATAATCACCGTCTGCCCATTTAAGCAGCGCAATCTGCACGGCTTCGGTCATATTCCCCATGTTGTTGTTGCCCGAGAATTCCCACATAACCGTGGAGCCCGCATTGGCAGCCGAGAAGTTGGATGGATCCGTGACGTCCAGGGCAAAAATACCTGGCGTGGCGCCCCGCGAGCCACCAATGACGATGGAGCGCCAGGCACCATCAACGTAGACATCTGAGGTATTGAGCGGCAGATCCACGTAACTCTGGAAGTCCAGATTTGGATCAGTTAAAGCACTCAAACCTTTGGAAGCATCAGTTGAGTAAAGGAAACTCGGAATGTAAGCAAGAATCTCATTCCCCGTGTCGGCATCAAAACCGTGCAGCATACCGTCATTCGCGCCAACATAAACCGCTTTTGTACGAGCCTTCTTACTGGTCTTGAACGCACTGTAAGGCGTTGCACCAAACATGGTCTTATCCGGCCAGATACGGTTTGGTTCGCCAACATAAACTGGTGCTGAGTTAATAATGGCGCCGAGCCGACTCTCTCTTTGCCTGAATGCCACACCTTCGAAGCCGTCAATAGCGTTGCCTTTAATGTACGACAAACGTGCCTGCCCCAACGCGGGAGATCCGCCGGCTTTTAGGTCCTCTTTCTGCCCCGTTTTTGTTAGGTTAACCCAATCAAACGTAACACCGCTTCCGTTGTAGGTGAGTATCAGGCGAGGATCTGCTTGAAGGTCTCTGGCATCCAGAATCGACGCCGCATCCCATTTTTCGCCAGACACTACCCCGTCCTTGTCGATCGCCTCCGCCTTCAAGGTGCCGGTCCAGATCTGGGAGGTAAACTGAGCGCTAAAAATATAACCGCCACTCTTCAAAGACGTTGTATTGAAGCTTACGTTAGAACCACTCCCCAATTGTTTTTGCACATCTTTCACTGCTGCTTTCAGTGATGAAACCAATTGTGACGTAGACTGAGCATCGTAATATTCGCCTTTGCCATTTACAGCGGCATGATAGAGATCATCTATCTGCTCAGGTCCAGTTCCTGACAACGACAGTGAGGACCAGTCAGGATTGGTTGTATGTGCATCCGCCACCTTAAAATGACTGATCCCCGCATACTTTTCACCGGTCATGCCTAAAGCAACGGTATACGTATTCATATGGTGGTCAACGTTGCAGTCCATTAAAGCAGTCTCATCGGCAGTACCGCACTGCGCTGGAAGTCTCATGGCACCATCGGGAATTACCGCGTTACTGCTGTCTCTTAAACCCGTGTAATAGTAGTAGGCAATATCAGCAAGTGTGTCAGAGTTCGTAGCATCACCAAAAGGGGCATCCGCACTCGAATCAGCATTACCCGCATCGGTCGTGCCTGGGTGATTGTTCGCGAAGCCATCTGTGAAAAGCAGTGTAAAATTCTTGCGACACTCAAGACTTCCCCTTACATCAGACTCAGAGTACTCACTACCGGCGTGGGCGAGCCCGGTCCTGGTGGGCGTCCCACCTCCCCGCCAACTACCACTACCGAAACGGCCATAATGATCTTTCAGAAAGCTGGATTTTCCGGAACTTGTACCAATATCGTAGAGCTTTCCGCTCATATCTCTCTGGTTATGAAGCCAAAACATTCCTACATTGAGGTTTTCAAGGTCATTCACTGCCTGGCCAACTGCTCCTCGTATGGCTTGATGGCGACGACGATAATAAGAAAACCAGTTTGCAAAATTCTGTTGTTGTTTTGCGAAGAAATCGTCAGAACTCCCGGTTCCCCCCAGCGCAGCAAAAACCTCGGCTTTGTTGTTACCACTGGCATCATTCGACAGCTCCAGTCTTTGCAGACATTCACCATCTGGAGCGAGGCCTACTTGGCCGTCAGGAATTTCGTCCCCAGACGCAGTTTGGAAAGTAAACCCTGAGGGAGCAAGCACCCAAGCATCATAATGTTCGCTACCCAACGTCCCACATTGAGCCGTTCCAGTCGTCTGTGTAGGCTGTCGAGTGCGGATAGAAAACAAACCCCATCTTACACATGTCGGGGACCCGTTAAATTCGACCAGATTGTAGTTGTTATCACAGCTGTAAAGCGCATAGTTAACCTTGGCATCGGTTGTTTTTGAAAAAAATGTCGCTGGAATATTAGGCGATGACATTTCAAACTTATCACTGCTAGTAAGATCCACAGTTAGAGAACTGCTCAACCCTGGATCTAGCTTAGCCGACGTAATGCTCTGATTGCTGAATTCCTCAGTACCATCTGAATTGGAAGTAGGCCAAGGGATGTAGGTTTGCGAAGGATCGTAATATTGAAAATTATAATCCGAAGATCTAAGGTAATAGTATCGTTCGCTAAAAGAGTAATAGCTTCCGCCGCTGTCATTTAAACGAAGGCCTTGGCTATATGGGTTTTGCGATATGACATCATAATAACCTGATGTATCAATCGGCTGGAACACATGTGCATTAAATACTGGACCCGCGGAACCGACCGCAGGCGCCAACACTTCTAAATCCATACTTCCTGAATCATCAATCACAAACATCAGGTTGTGATCGACGGCAGCTTCAATAAAAAGCGGTCGATCCGAAACCGAAGCGGACCATCCCACAGCCGGCCAGGCAACAAACATCGCAACCAGACTGCTGTTCAAGCCTTGGCGCATGATCTCTTTCATACTCATAATGATTCTCCACGCAACACTTATTGAGCCCGGAGGATGTAGGCTTCTACTGCCCTACCAGCCTCGCCGGATGCACCGCTACTATAGGCAACAACCCGGAATACCCGTCCATTCGAAGGTGCCTGCTGAACGCCGTCACCAACCCCACCTGTTCCTAAACCAAATCCACTGTTGGCGGTTGAGCTGGTCGCAGGTGTTTCCTTAATAAAATACCTGGGAGGTTCCGCCAGCATATTTACGCCGTCCACCTGAGGCATCGGCGCCTGTCGTGTTCCGTTTCCGTTCCCACCTCCTGACGGTGCAGCCCAGGTCTGGGGGTTCAGTAAATCTGTCGGTGCTGCCGTCGTCTCATCGTAAAGACCGGCACTGGCATTAAAGGTGGGAATGGTGCCGCCGCTCAACTCAACTTCTGCCTCCAGTAGCGCCGCTTCTGCACCCTCAAGCGCGACCTGGGCGTCACGCTGCGCCGAAACCATCCGCTCCTGTGTCGACGTACCCTGCATGCTCGAAAGGGCAAGAACGGTCAAAACCAGCAAAATGACCAGGCTTACAAGCAGCGCTGCTCCACGCTGCTGCCTCGGGAACCGATTGGTTGGCATATAAGTTTCCAGTTGACTCATGGCGAGGTATCCAGAAGACGATTTCGAATGCTGTACGTTGACGTGTAGACCCGATAATAGTGGCGATCAGCCGTGTTCGCCGGCGTCCAGTTATTACCAGCGGCGCAATTTGACCAGGACCAGGATGGGTAACAGGCATCCTGCAGTGATCCGGCCACACCATCCTCATGACTGCGCACAAGAAGACTGACACGTATGGCTTTCACATAAGTGACCGAAGTGTCGTTGATCGTTGCCAGGTTAGCTGCATTAACGGTTTGCCAGTTGTTGATAACATTATCACCTTGCGGGCCAGAGCCAACCTGCACTTGCATATCAACAACATTTGAGACAATTTCCTGCCGATTAATTACACCGGTACCCCCTAACCCCTCAAACACAAGAGAACGTCGTCCGCTGTCATCTCGGATGTAATAGCGCTCTGAAAACGGCACGAAAATATCGCCGGAAGTGTAGGTATCCGGAAAGCAATTCACGGAATTGGCGCCATTGGGGCAACCGGCACCTGTGCCTTTGATGTTGCCCGGTTTAACCGGTGACCCCGTGTTATGTTGGATCTTCAGAGCCTGCAGGTTCACTCCTGTCGTCTGGAAAACGACACCATTGGAGCAGTCCGTTAACATCACCACTCCGCCTTTGTCCAGCAAACCAGCGGGTAGTGAGGAGACGTCGATGTTAGCCGAACTGTCAGCCGGGCTGGTCAAACTTATGCCAGGGCTTCGGGCCCCTTTGAGTTGAATCACCGCCGTACCGGCAGCGGCCTCGGTGCCATCACCAATATCGAACTGAACAGCTTCCGGAGCAGAGAAGTCGTGAAGATCCGGATCATAGCCATTGGCAGCTTCATCGATGATGCTATCTACATCCGCGAAGTTTATGCACCCCCAATAATCAGCGTTCCGAATGGTTCTACCTAAAATATCCTGAGCCAATCGTCCAGATTCCTGCATACGCCCGATAGACTCCGCCAAACGGAACGTATCGCTGCCACTGACGAAGAGCTGAGCCACTCCCAGTGTCAACAATAGCCCCAGCACGGACGCGATTAGAAGCTCAACGAGTGTCAGCCCCGCCTGTTTACCCAGATCCTTCATCACTGGAACCTCGTGACTAATGTGTAGTCTGATGTGCCCTCGCCGGCGGCGGTTGCTCCCGTGGCATCCAAAAACATGATGCGCTCTGGCCAGATAACCTGCACCGTGAATTCGTTTACCGCACCATCCCAACTGGAGTCAAACGTCGCTCCTGGAACGGTTTGCGACATAGCCTCACACCAGGTTTGAAACTGACCAGACAACGATGAACAGGAAGCAGTGCTGCCGCTGGATTTCTCAAAATCAGCCGGGGTATTAGTGGTTCTGGCCAGCTCTGTCAGTTCCTGTGCAAACAGGGTCGCCTGGGTTCGAAGTTCCGCATTGCTGATATTCTGCAATGACAACAACTGCAACGCTGCCGCTCCCAGCAATCCGATCCCCAGTACCAGCACGGCTACCAGCACCTCAATCAGGGAAAAACCCTTTTCTTTGTCAGGCAAGTGCGCATTTTGGCGTTTCACAACAAATATTCCTCAAGGACAACCTATACTTGTGTTGTTATCGATTCGAACCTGACCGCCGACGTTCACTTCAATGTCGACCGCCTCAGTACCCGACTCACCACACACGCGATAATCGAACTGCTGGCTAGCCATACCACGACCACTAAAAATCAAATCAGCGGCCGCAGAAGGAACAATCTGGCTAACAGTAACCGAACCAGACAATTGATTAGTGCTGCGCAAGAGCTCTTGCGGATCGGTGGAGCCGCCTTTACAAGAGGCGAGCTGCGACTGCAAACACACGACATACCCCGCGCTTGCATCGCTGGTATCCCTCGCATAAACCGCGACCCCGTTTCCGCGACGAATGGCTTCTGACCGAGCAAAGTTAAGCAAACCAGACATGTCGTTTGCGGCGGCCGAGCGCTGATTCGAATCGATCAGTCGGCCAAAATTAGGTACGGCGATAGCCGCAGTTATGCCAACCAAAACGATCACAACCAACAACTCAATTAATGTGAACCCCCGCTGCGCTTTGGTACTGCGCATAAGCCAGCTCCCTGTAGGATTTTTCATGTATATAGAATAACTGCGCACAAAAAAACCGCCAGATGCTATCGACAAGTGGCGGTTTATCGCTGATGAGCGGACCTCAGCTTTATATATTCTGACGTGATTCACACATTAACAGCATCTATCCGCAACTCCCGCGGCATAGAAAACACAATATTTTCCTCACGCCCGGCAATTTCCTCCGGAACGCTGCCGCCAAGCTCTCGCAGGCGAGTAATCACGTCGTTCACCAGAACCTCTGGAGCAGAGGCGCCAGCGGTCACGCCAACCGAGGTCTTCCCCTCCAGCCAGGCGGCGTCGATCTGGGAGGCCTCATCAATCAGATAGGCCGGCGTGCCCATGCGCTCCGCCAGCTCGCGCAAGCGGTTTGAGTTGGAGCTGTTCGGCGAGCCTACCACCAGCATCAGATCGCAGTCGCCAGCCAACTGCTTGACGGCGTCCTGACGGTTCTGGGTGGCGTAGCAGATATCGTCTTTGCGCGGGCCCTGGATATCCGGGAACTTTGCGCGCAGCGCGTCGATAACCCGGGCGGTATCGTCCATGGACAGAGTGGTCTGGGTAACGTAGGAGAGCTTTCCGGGGTCTTTCACTTCAAGGTTGGCAACATCCTCCTCGTTTTCCACGAGGTAGATTTCACCGCCATTGCTGTGGTCGTACTGCCCCATGGTGCCTTCCACTTCCGGGTGGCCGTGGTGGCCGATCAGAACGCATTCCCGGCCGTCACGGCTGTAGCGCATGACTTCCAGGTGGACCTTGGTGACCAGCGGACAGGTGGCATCGAAGACTTTCAGGCCGCGGCGGGCGGCTTCATTCTGTACCGCCTGGGAAACGCCGTGGGCGCTGAAGATAACAAGCTTGTCATCCGGCACTTCGTCCAGCTCGTCCACGAAAATGGCGCCACGGTTGCGGAGGTTATCGACCACAAATTTATTGTGGACCACCTCGTGCCTTACGTAGATGGGCGCTCCGAACACGTCCAGCGCCCGGTTTACAATTTCAATGGCGCGGTCCACGCCGGCACAAAAACCTCGGGGATTGGCGAGTCGGATCTGCATATCAACCTGCTGCTCTGGTTAGTGGGCCGGGCCGACCGGCTCCACATCAATGATTTCTACTTCAAACGTCAGTGTACGCCCTGCCAGGGGGTGATTGAAATCCACCTCCACTTCGTCACCTTCGACGCGGCTGACAACACCAGGTAACTCGCTCTGGCGCGCATCGGCGAAGGAGATCATCACGCCGGGTTCCAGCACCATGTCGGGACTAAATTCATGGCGTTTGAAGGTCTGCACGTTATTCGGGTTGTGCTGACCAAAGGCTTTCTCGGGCGGCACCTGAAAACTGTCCTTGTCGCCCGCCTTCATGCCCATCAGATAGGCTTCAAAGTTTTCCGGCAGATTGTCATCGCCGATTTCCAGGGAAGCCGGCTCTTTCTCGAAGGTCGAGTCAATCACTTCGCCATCCGGGAACTTCAGGGCAAAATGCAGTTTTACCCGGGTACCCTTGTCGACAGGCAGTTCATTCATAAGAGTTACTCATTCCTTTGCGCATCCCCGTCCGAGTCGGCGGGTTTGCGAAACATATCAAGAATCATCATGGCGGCACCGATGGTGATGGCGGTGTCAGCCAGGTTAAAGGCGGGAAAGTGCCAGTCCTGCCAGTAGAAGTGCAGGAAGTCGACCACGTAGCCATGCACCACACGATCGTAGACGTTGCCCAGGGCCCCGCCGAGTATGAGTACGATGGCAATGGCCGTCCAGGTTTCATGGCGCTGAAGGTTTTTCAGCCAGTAGATCAGTACCACGCTGACCACAAGGGCCAGAGTTACGAAAAACCAGCGCTGCCAGCCAGCCGCATCAGCCAGGAAGCTGAACGCTGCTCCGGTGTTGTGAAGCAGCGTCAGGTTGAACATCGGAATCACGGGAACCGGATCGCCGTAGGTCAGCATGGCGGTGGCCATGGCTTTGGTGCCGAGATCCAGAACGATCACCAGCACCGCCAGCCAAAGCCACTTCAATTTGCTCCCGGTGACCTGCTCCGTCATGGTCGCGTCCATCAGGCGTAGGCGCGGGCTTCGCCGGGCCCTTCCACGTTGGTCACACAGCGACCACAGAGGTCGTCGTACTTGGCATTGCGGCCGACGTCTTCCCGGTGGTGCCAGCAGCGCTCGCACTTGGTGTGGGCAGCCGGTGCTACCTTGACTCGAAGACCCTCGTGGGAAGTCATCTCCGCATCGCCGGCTTCCGACACTGGCTTAACGCTGGCCTCGGAGGTGATCAGGACGAACCGCAGTTCCTCACCCAGGTGCTTCAGGTCTGCAGCGAGGTCGCCTTCACAGAACAGGGTTACCTCGGCGCTGAGCGAGCCTTTGATCTCACCCCGTGCCCTGGCCTCTTCCAGGCACTTGTTGACGGCCTCTTTCACACTGTACATCTCGCGCCAGTAGTCGCGGCCAAGCTCGGCGTTATCCGGCAACGCAGTAAGGCCTTCATACCAGGTTTCATAGAACACGGTATCGCTGCGCTTGCCAGGCAGGTGCTGCCAGATTTCATCAGCGGTGAAGCTGAGGATCGGGGCGATCCAGCGAACCAGCGCTTCGGCCACATGGTACAGGGCGGTCTGGCAGGAACGCCGCGCCAGGCTGTCGGCCTGGGTGGTGTACTGCCGATCCTTGATAATATCCAGATAGAAACCGCCCAGGGTGGCTTCACAGAAGTTGTAGACCTTCTGGTAAATCCGCAGGAAGGCGTAGTTGCCATAGTCCTCATGGAGCTCTTCCTGCAACTGCAGGGCACGGTCCACCATCCAGCGATCCAGCGCGATCATGTCCTCAGGTGCCACCATGTGCTGCTCCGGATCAAACCCGGTCAGGTTGCTCAGCAGGAAACGGGAGGTGTTCCGGATCCGGCGGTAACCATCGGCGGTCTGGCGCAGGATGTCCTTGGACACGGTCATTTCGCCGCTGTAGTCGGTTGCGGCCACCCACAGGCGCAGGATGTCCGCGCCCAGCTCGTTCATCACTTCCTGGGGCGCGATGACGTTGCCCAGGGATTTGGACATCTTGTGGCCCTTGCCATCGACGGTAAAGCCGTGAGTCAGAACCTGCCTGTAAGGTGCCACGCCATTCATGGCGATGGAGGTTTTCAGGGACGACTGGAACCAGCCACGGTGCTGGTCAGAGCCCTCCAGGTACATATCCGCCGGGAACTGGCCCAGTTCTTCACGAACCCGCAGCACCGACTCGTGGGTCACGCCGGAATCGAACCAGACATCCAGGGTATCCGTCACCTTCTCGTACTGCTCGGCATCGCTGTCCAGCAGCGCGGACGCATCCAGCTCGTACCAGGCGTCGATACCGCCCTCCTCGATCTGCCGGGCCACCTGCTCGATCAGGTTCTGGGTGTCCGGGTGCAGCTCCTGCGTCTCCTTGTGGATAAACAGGGTGATGGGCACGCCCCAGGTCCGCTGCCGGGAAATGCACCAGTCCGGAGACTGGTTGAACATGGCTTCGATACGGTTCTTACCCCAGGAAGGCACCCAGCGCACACCCTGGATAGCTTCAAGCGCGTCGGCACGCAGGTTTTCCTTGTCCATGCTGATAAACCACTGGGGGGTGGCCCGGTAGATCAGCGGGGTCTTGGTTCGCCAGCAGTGGGGATAGCTGTGCCGGAACTTCTCGGAGCGAACCAGCTTGCCCTCGCGCTCGAGGGCGCTGCAAACCGGCTCATCCGCCTTGTAAACGTGCACACCAGCCAGCTCGCCGGCCGCCGAGGTGTAGGTGCCATCCGCCTGAACCAGGTTGATGGTGCCGATGTTGTAGGCCTTGCCCACCTCAAAGTCTTCCATACCGTGATCGGGCGCGGTATGAACAGCGCCGGTACCGGCATCGGTAGACACGTGATCACCCAGGATGACCGGCACATGCTTGTCGTAGATCGGATGCTGGAGAACCAGATTCTCAAGAGCCGCGCCAGCACAGGTTGCCAGCACTTCGTAGCTCTCAACTTGCCAGCGGGCCATGATGCCATCGACCATGTCGGCAGCCAGGATCATCCGCTCCGGGCCGTGCCCGACATCGGTCTGTACCAATGCATAGTCCAGATCGGCATTAAGGGAAACGGCCTGGTTAGCGGGAATGGTCCAGGGCGTGGTGGTCCAGATAACCACGGACACATCGCCATTGCCATTATCGGTGCCGAACAGTGACAGGGCTTTTGCCTGGTCAACCGCGGTAAAGCGCACATCGATCTGGGTCGAGGTCTTGTCCTGGTACTCAACCTCGGCTTCTGCCAGTGCGGACTGACCCACCACACTCCAGTAAACCGGCTTGTAACCACGCACCAGATGCCCTTTGGCAACGATCTTGCCGAGCGCGCGAACAATGCCCGCCTCAACCTTGGGGTCCATGGTCAGGTAGGGTTTGTCCCACTCCCCCATGACGCCGAGGCGGATGAAATCGGTTTTCTGACCGGCAATCTGCTTGGTGGCGTAGTCGCGACAGGCCTGGCGGAAGGTCTTGTAATCCACCTTCACACCGGCCTTGCCAATCTCCTGCTCCACCTTGTGCTCGATCGGCAGACCATGACAGTCCCAGCCCGGCACGTAAGGCGCATCATAGCCCATGAAGCTGCGGGACTTGACGATCATGTCCTTGAGAATCTTGTTGACCGCGTGACCAATGTGAATGCTGCCGTTGGCGTAAGGAGGGCCATCATGAAGGATGAACTTTTCCCGCCCTTCACGCTGCTTGCGCAGGTTGCCGTAGACGTCGAGATCCTGCCAGCGCTTGAGCATTTCCGGCTCGCGCTTGGCCAGGTTGCCGCGCATGGGGAAGGCGGTTTCCGGCAGATTCAGGGTGTGCTTGTAGTCGCTCATGGTTTGTGTGCGTACTCTTTTGGTCTTGGTCAGTTTGAGTCAGTCATTTATTCGTTGGGGCGCAGCCGGGCGTTTCAATCCGCGCTTTTCACAGAGCCGTTTTCGGCAATCCACGCTCGGGCCTGGTCAAAATCCCGGGCAATCTGATCTTTCAGCTCGTCCACAGAACCGAATTTTTCCTCGTCCCGCAGGACATGCCGGAACACAACCTCCAGGTGCTGGCCATAAAGTGTGCCAGCAAAGTCAAACAGGTGCACTTCCAGTGAGGGCCGCTTGCCGTCAACAGTCGGACGTACACCAATATTGGCAACGCCATCGAATCGGGCGCCGTCGTCCAGGGTGGCGGCAACCACATAGACACCGCGCAGGGCGGGTGTCCGATGTAACAGAATATTCGCGGTTGGCGCACCAATCTGGCGCCCCAGTTGGCGGCCATACACGACCCTCCCCCGGATTCGGTAGGGGTGGCCCAGCAGCGATTCGGCTTTCTCGAGCCCATTCACCGTGAGTAAATCCCTGACACGGGTACTGCTTACTCGCTCGCCGTCGACGGTTACTGTCAGGGTATTCTCGACGGAAAATCCGGCGTCGCATCCAACTTTCTCGAGAAGCGCGAAATCGCCCGCCCGATCACAGCCAAAACGGAAATCATCGCCGACCACAAGGTGACGAACCGCCAATCCATGGATCAGAACATCGTCTATAAAGCCCATGGCCGAATAACTACGGAACGCCTGGTTGAAGCGCAGGCACAGCACAATATCAATGCCTTCCGCCAGCAGGGCCTCGAACTTCTGACGAAATCCCATCAGCCTCGGCGGCGCCTCCCTGCCCTGAAAAAACTCCCGGGGTTGGGGTTCGAAAATCATCACCACCGAGGGCACGCCCAGGGCCTTGGCCTTACTTTTGACCTGATCAATAATGGTTTTGTGCCCAAGGTGCACACCGTCGAAGTTACCGATGGTGGCGACACACCCGTTGGCGAGCGGTGAATCCTCCCGACGGGAAAGCATTTTCAGGTTGGTCAGGCCCCGGATCAGACGCATGCAATGCGAACCTTCAATTGCCAGCTAGCTTTCAGCGCTCACTTTTACCGCAACGCTGGTGAGAAAACGCGCGATTATACCTTACCTGTGGCGGAAATGTCTTACCCGAACCCCGGCCAGCGCCAGTGCAACAAAGTAGACGGCGACGCCCGCCCCTACCAGCATCGCCATGTCCGCTGCACGCTGATAGCCTCCGTTTGCCAGCCACACCGACACCGGGGCATTGAGCCAGACAATGACGGCCGCCAGGGCACCGTTGGCAAAAAGCAGCTGTAGCAGAAAACGGGGCCAGCCGGGCTGGCTCTGCCAGGCCCCCTCCTTACGCAGTCCGCGCCAAAGAAGGTAGCCATTCAACCAGGCCGATATGGAGGTAGCCAGCGCGAGACCGGCGTGGGCCAGCGGGAAAATGAGAATCAGGTTGAACACCATGTTTGCCACCATGGCAATGATGCCGATCTTGACCGGGGTTTTGGTGTCTTCTCTTGCGAAAAACCCCGGCGCCAGAACCTTGATGAGCATGAACGCCAGCAACCCTGCGGAATAGGCTCGCAAGCTCTGGGCCGACATGGCCACATCCCGGTCGGTAACGGCGCCATAGTGGAACAGGGTGGCAATCAGCGGCTCGGCCAACAGCGCAAGCGCCAGGGCAGCCGGTAGACCAATCAACAGGACCGCCCGAACCGCCCAATCCAGGGTGGCCGCGAACTGGTCCGCTGACGCCGCTGCGTGTTTACGGGAAAGGCTCGGCAGAATAACCGTCGCAATGGCTATCCCGAACACGCCGAGGGGCAATTCCGAGAGCCGATCGGAGTAATACAACCAGGAAACGCTGCCGGTCTGGAGAAAGGACGCCAGAACCGTATCCAACAGCAGATTGATCTGGCTGACGGATACCCCGAACAGCGCAGGCGCCATCAGCTTGAGAATCCGGCTGACACCTTCGTGGCGATAATCCACACGAGGCCGTGGCAGCAGGCCCAATCGCATCAGAAACGGCAACTGGAAAAACAACTGCAGTGCCCCGGCAATGAAAACACCCCAGGCCAGAGCCATCACCGGCTCATCCATCAGCGGCGTCAACCAGATGGCTGCCGCAATCATCGCCAGATTGAGAAGAACCGGGGTAAACGCGGGTACCGCAAAGCGATCGTAACTGTTGAGGATGCCGCCGGCGAAGGCCGTCAGGGATATCAGCAACAGGTACGGAAAGGTGATGCGCAACATGTCGCTGGTCAGCGCAAATTTCACCTCATCATCGAGGAAACCAGGGGCAAAGACCGCCGTCAGCACCGGCGCCCCGAGAATGGCCACCAGCGTGACGCCCAACAGCACCAAGCCGAGGGAGCCAGCCACCGCATTGACCAGCCGCTGAACGTCCGAGAGCGACTGATTCTCCCGATAGGATGACAGGACAGGCACAAAAGCCTGGGAGAAGGCGCCTTCCGCAAATAGCCGACGCAGGAAATTCGGAATCTTGAAAGCCACAAAAAAAGCATCTGCACCGGCACCGGCACCGAAATAGCGGGCAATGACCATATCCCGAACCAGACCCAGCACCCGGGACAGCATGGTCATAATACCGACGAGCCCCGACGATCTGAGCAGTCCTGGCGGTTTGGGCAATTGCTTCTGTTCAGGGGTTGATTCAGGTTCCGACGACATGCAGGCCCTTGCTTGGCATTCTGGATATCCTTTTGGCGCTCGTATTTCGGGAATTACCTGCTTCCCGGTCAAGCCCGCGTTCAGTGAGCCGCGAGTTTACCACAGGCCTTCTGTGTCGGGGCATGAAATGGGTTTTAGCCTTGACATTTGAAGGTTTGAGCGGCATAGTTCCGCGTCATTTATTTCGACGCGCTGGTTTTGGCGCGCCCGCGATGTAACGAATCATTCAGCAACGAATTTGAGATTTTCAGGAGTTTTACGGTGGCAAATTCCCCGCAAGCCAAGAAGCGCGCACGTCAGAACGAGAAGAACCGCAAGCACAATGCAAGCCTGCGTTCCATGGCTCGTACTTATGTGAAAAAGATCCAATCCAAGATCGAAGCCGGCAACTACGAAGAAGCTCAGGCCGCTTTCCAGCAGGCTCAGCCGATTCTGGACAGCATGGTCAACAAAGGCATCTTCGCGAAGAACAAGGTTGCTCGTAGCAAGAGCCGCCTGAGCGCCAAGATCAAGGCCCTGAAGAGCGCCTAATTAGCTCGATTCAGGCTCAAAAAAACCGGCCATCTGGCCGGTTTTTTTATGACCTAGCGATTATCACACAATCACCAGATTGTCCCGGTGGATCATCTCCTCACCTGACATATAGCCAAGGATCTCGGTAATCCGGTCACTGGAACGGCCGGCAATAGCCCTGGCTTCATCGGCGTCGTAATTAACCAGCCCCCGGGCGATTTCACGACCACTCGGGTCGAAGCAGGACACCATCTCGCCACGGCGAAACTGCCCCGACACACCTTTAACACCCACCGGCAGAAGACTGCGGCCACCCAGGCACAGCACTTTCACCGCACCATCATCCAGAGTCAGCCTGCCACGGGTCTGCAGGTGGCTGGCGAGCCATTGCTTTCGGGCAGCAATCCGGCCCTGCTCCGGCAATAACAGAGTACCGATTACATCACCCTGCCGCAGGCGACCAATCACGCCCTCAATGCGGCCACCAACGATGACGGTGAAAGCCCCGGACCGGGCAGCAAGCCGCGCAGCGCGCAACTTTGTCTGCATGCCGCCGCGCCCGAGAACACCGGCGCCGCCACCCGCCATGGCATCCAGTTCGCGATCGCCGGCCCTGCGCTCGGTCACCAGACAGGCATCCGAATGCTTCCTGGGATCCTTGTCAAAAAGGCCCAGCTGGTCAGTGAGGATAATCAGGCCGTCCGCCTCAATCAGATTGGCAACCAGAGCGCCCAGGGTGTCGTTATCGCCAAACCGGATCTCGTCGGTAACCACGGTGTCGTTTTCGTTCACAATGGGCACGACACCCAGGTTCAGCAGGGCCCTGAGGGTTCCCCGGCCGTTCAGATAGCGCTTGCGGTCGGAGAGGTCATCATGAGTCAACAGAATCTGGGCGGTATGGATATCGTGCCTTTTGAACTGGGCCTCCCAGGTCTGCACCAGCCCCATCTGACCAACTGCCGCAGCAGCCTGCAACTCATGGAGCTGCTCTGGCCGGACGGTCCAGCCGAGACGACTCATTCCCTCGGCGACGGAACCAGAGGAAACGACAACCACCTCCACGCCATCTTCAATAAGCTCGGCGATCTGATCCACCCACAAACCCAGGGCCGCCACATCCAGGCCACGGCCATCGTTGGTCAGCAAAGCGCTTCCGATCTTGATAACCAGGCGACGGGCCTGGCGCAGCTGTAGGCGTTCAGTCATGGTGCGTGAGCGATCTCTCTGGCATCAGTCCGTGGTTTACTCCGGGGCGTAGACCACTTCGACATCGTAATCATCATCGTCAAAGTCGTCGTCATCGTCTTCTTCGCGGGCCGCGCGCCGTGCCTGACGCTCGGCTTCAATGCGGGCGCGAGCTTCGTCGTCCATCTGCCGGCGACGTTGGGCCTCCCGCTCCGCAAATTCCGGATTCTGGGCCTCTTCCTCAGCCTGCTCTTCGATCCAGCGCATAACGGCCTGAGCCAGGGACTTGGTGCCCTCGCCACTGAGCGCAGAGATCCAGAAAACCGGCCCTTCCCATCCGAGCTCATCGACAATGGCCTGACAATGAGCATCGCGATCTTCTTCGGCCACCATGTCGACCTTGTTCAGCACGAGCCATCTCGGACGGTTGGCCAGAGTTTCGCTGAACTTCTCAAGCTCATGCTCGATCGCTCTAACCGCATCGGCGGGCGATGAGCCATCGTATGGCGCCACATCCACAAGGTGCAGCAGTAGACGGGTGCGCACGAGATGCTTCAGGAAGCGGATACCCAGGCCGGCACCTTCGGCGGCACCTTCAATCAGACCCGGGATATCGGCAATCACGAAACTCTGGTGCGCCTGTACACTGACAACACCAAGATTGGGTACCAGCGTGGTAAACGGATAGTCCGCAACCTTCGGGCGAGCCGCCGACACCGAACGGATAAAGGTAGACTTGCCGGCATTGGGCATGCCCAGCAAACCCACGTCTGCCAGCACCTTCAGCTCCAGCCTCAGGTTACGCAGCTCGCCCTCGGAACCTTTGGTAGTCTGGCGCGGGGCGCGATTCACCGAGGATTTGAAACGGGTGTTGCCAAGACCATGAAACCCGCCCTGGGCCACCTTTAGGCGCTGGCCGGCGTGGGTCAGATCTCCCAGGACCTCATGGGTATCCATATCAACAACGGTGGTACCGACCGGAACCGGCAGAACCAGATCTTCGCCTTTATTACCGGTACAGTTGCGGCCAGAACCGGGCTCGCCGTTCTGGGCTTTGTGTTTGCGCTGGAACCGGTAATCGATCAGCGTGTTCAGCGACTCCTCGGCTTCCAGATATACGGAACCACCATCGCCCCCGTCGCCGCCATCGGGGCCACCCTTGGGAACGTATTTTTCTCGCCGGAAGCTCAGGCAGCCGTGGCCGCCCTTGCCGGCTTCCACAATGATGGTGGCTTCGTCTACGAATTTCATGAATCAACCCTTTGCGCCATGCGCATAAACTAAAAAGCCCCGCAGCCTCTAGGAAGCTTTGCGGGGCTCCGGATGGTTCTGAGCACCTGATAATATCAGGATATCAGCGCCACCCAAGGTTCGACAGAACCGGATCGCCGCTGCTTACGCAGCCGGAACGATGCTCACGAACTTACGGCTCTGCGGGCCTTTGGTTTCGAACTTCACCTGGCCGTCTGCTTTCGCAAACAGGGTGTGGTCCTTGCCAATGCCAACATTGCTACCAGCGTGGAAACGAGTGCCACGCTGACGGATGATGATGCTGCCTGCAGATACAGTCTCGCCGCCAAAGCGCTTCACACCAAGTCGTTTCGACTCGGAATCGCGACCGTTACGGGTACTACCTGCTGCCTTTTTATGAGCCATTACCAGCCTCCTTATTTAAGGGGTAATTCGAGAGCCTCAGCCCTTGATACCCGTGATCTTGACTTCAGTAAACCACTGACGGTGGCCCTGACGCTTCATGTGATGCTTACGACGACGGAACTTGATGATCTGAACCTTGTCGTGACGGCCGTGGCTAACCACTTCTGCGGTCACTTTGGCACCATCAACTACCGGCGCGCCTACCTGAACCTTGTCGCCGTCGGCGATCAGCAGAACGCGATCAAACTCAACGTTACCGCCGGTTTCAACTTCCAGCTTTTCCAGCTTCAGGGTTTCGCCTTCTTTTACACGGTGCTGCTTGCCACCGCTAACAATAACTGCGTACATTCACTCGTTCTCCACGATTGACCCATCCCTGCTCTTATCCACCTGGTTCTAAGGGAGGCGCTCTGGCGACCCTATAGCAGGGAGCGCAGGTTGGGATGAGTTGGGCGCGTGATTGTACGAAAAGACGCACCGCAACACAAGCCAAGTTGACACTACCTTCGGCAATACCTAGCATTGCCGCGACCTGCCTTTAATATCAACGATCGTAACGACGATAACACCAGCAAGGGATCCACAAGCCGCATGACAGCCCAGCGCATTTACGACACCGTGGCCGACGACTTCAGCCGCGTTAATGATCTGATCATCCAGCGGCTTTCCTCAGATGTTCCCCTGGTGGAGAAAATCGCCCAGTACATCATTGAAAGCGGCGGCAAGCGCTTGAGACCGCTACTGGTTCTGCTTTCCAGCCAGGCCGCCGGCTACGAGGAAAACGACCACCTCAAGCTCGCAGCCGTGATCGAATTCCTGCACACCGCCACCCTGCTGCACGATGATGTAGTAGACACCTCGGACATGCGCCGCGGCCGAAGCACCGCCAACGCCCGCTGGGGCAACGCGCCAAGCGTTCTGGTAGGTGATTTCCTCTACGCCCGTGCTTTCGAGATGATGGTGGAGCTTAAAAGCCTGCGAATCATGGACGTTTTGTCCCACGCCACGGCGGTAATCGCCGAGGGCGAGGTTATGCAACTGATGAACGTGAAAAACCCGGACCTCACCGAAGAGCAGTACATGAAGGTCATCCACAACAAGACTGCCATGCTGTTCGAAGCCGCCTCCCACACCGGCGCACTGCTTGCCAACGCCAGTGCAGAGCAGGAGCTGAGCCTGAAAGACTACGGCAAGCATCTGGGCCTGGCTTTCCAGCTGGTGGACGATGTCCTCGATTACCAGGGCGACGCCGAAGCCATGGGCAAAAACGTGGGCGACGATCTGGCTGAAGGCAAGACCACACTGCCGCTGATCCACGCCATGAGCCATGGCACCGGGGAAGAACGGCAGTTGATCCGTCAGGCCATCCGCAAGGGCGGCCTGGACGATCTGCCCCGCATCCTGGATATCGTTGAGCGCTCAGGCGCAATCGAATACACCATGGCAAAAGCGCGGGAGCAGGCGGAACTGGCCCAGACCTGCCTTCAACCCCTGCCAGACTCAGGCCATAAAGAAGCCATGGAACTGCTGACCGAGGTCGCAGTCGCGAGAGTTAGCTAAGCGACTCACGCCCGTGGGGTGAGTCAAAGTCCAGCTCCGGACCAACCGGTACTATCTGAGTCGGGTTGATGGTTCTCTGGCTTACGTAGTAGTGGCGTTTGATCTGATCAATATCCACGGTCTCCGCCACGCCTGGCACCTGGTAGAGGTCCCGAACGTAAGCAGAAAGCGCCGGGAAATCGCTGATCCGCTGGCGGTTGCACTTGAAGTGGCTGTAATACACTGCATCAAACCGGATCAACGTGGTGAACAACCGCCAGTCAGCCTCGGTCAGCCGGCCACCGACCAGATACCGTTGAGAAGACAACCGCTCCTCAAGCCAGTCGAGAGAATCAAACAGCGCATTGTAGGCTTCCTCGTACTTATCCTGGGCAGTGGCAAAGCCCGCCTTGTAAACGCCATTATTAACCGTGTCGTAAACCCGGGCGTTCACAGTATCAATCTCTTCTTGCAGCTCCCCGGGATAGAAATCCAGATCGGTACGAACACCCTCAAGGCCATCAAATGCCGAATTGAACATCCGGATAATTTCGGCCGACTCGTTGCTCGCAATCGTTTCTTTCTTTTTATCCCACAAGGTCGGCACTGTTACCCGGCCAGAATATTCCGGTGCAGCCTTGGTGTAGATCTGATGCATGAAGCGGAATCCATGGAGATGGTCCCGGTGCTGCTCGCTGTCGGGCCGGAATTCCCAGCCGTTTTCAACCATGTCAGGGTGCACCACTGACACTGAAATGTGCTTCTCCAGACCTTTGAGCTTCCGGAAAATCAACGTCCGGTGCGCCCAGGGGCAGGCCATTGAAACATAGAGATGATAGCGCCCTGATTCCGCCTTGAAACCGCCTTCGCCATCCGGCCCCGGCGAGCCATCGGCGGTCACCCAGTTCCGGAAACGCGCTGCTTCCCGTTCAAACTTGCCACCGGTCTTGTCGGTGTCATACCACTTGTCGTGCCATTTGCCATCAATCAGCAGGCCCATAAAGCCCTCCCGTTAAAATTCCTGAACATGATGAAATCAATACAGGCAGAATACCGGGGACCCTGCTACGCTCTCAAACAAGCATTTCTGGCCAACAACCTCAGATAATTCGAACATGCATACAGCCATCACCATTGACGCCCTCAAAGTCCTTGATGCCATTGACCGCAAAGGCAGTTTCGCCGGTGCCGCCAACGAACTGTTCCGGGTTCCCTCCGCCATCAGTTACACCGTGCAGAAGCTGGAAGAGGATCTGAATGTCGCCATTTACGACCGAACCGGTCACCGCGCCCGACTGACACCGGCCGGCCGCTACCTTCTGGAAGAGGGCCGCACACTGCTCGAGGCGGCAGAAAACCTCGCGCACACCACGCGTCAGGTCGCCCAGGGCTGGGAAACGCGGTTACGGATCGGGTTCAACTCACTGCTGCCGGCGGAATGCCTGTTTCCGGCAATCGAGGAATTCTATGAGCTGGGCGTACCGGTAGATGTACAAATTGTGGAAGAGGTCTTTGCCGGCACCTGGGATGCCCTGCAAAGCCGCCGCGTGGATCTGATCATCGGCGCCGATAATTTCAGCAAGCCTGCGGGAAACTACACAACCCAATCCCTGGGCGACATGACATTCGTATTCGCCGTTGCCGCCGATCACCCCCTGGCCGATGCCCAAGCCCCGCTTTCCGAGGAAGATATCTCCCGTTATCCGGCAGCCGTCGCTGCAGACACATCAAGGTCCTTGCCCCCGGGCCACGCCGGCATATTCCACCGCCAGCGAACCCTGACGGTGGCCAACATTGACCAGAAGATCGCCATACAGGTAGCCGGCCTCGGCGTGGGATGGTTACCAAGGGCACGAATCAGCGCAGAACTGAAGGAAGGCAAGCTGGTCATCAAGGAAGTTCAGGAATCGCGCCAACCAATCAAACTGCACCTGGCCAGGCATGCCGAGGACCAGGGCAAGGCCCTGATGTGGTTCTGGGACCGACTTAGCGCGGAGGGAGCCGTTTCAGACTGGCTAACAGGCTGAAAATAAAGCAAATGGTATGACTCCAACTCGAAGTCATACCAGGCAAATGAGTCAACCGTTTGCCCGGGCACTTCGTTTATACTGCAGCTGAAACCAACGCCGAAGGGAGCTCTCTGATGCGGCAACTGTCGGAACTGGATGCCTCGTTCCTGTATCTCGAGTCGGAAACCACACCGATGCACATCGGAGGCATCTACCTCTTCGATGCTTCCGAACGGGAGAAACCGCTGGCCTTCAGCACCTTTGTCGCCTACCTTCGAAGCCGCCTGCATGTTGTGCCGGTTTTCCGGCAACGCCTGAAAGAAATTCCCCTGCGCCTGGGCCGCCCCTACTGGATTGATGACCCCGATTTCAGCATCGAGCGCCACCTTGCCTACGTTAATCTGGGCGAACACGGCCGCAAGGCAAGCCTGATGACGCTGGCCTCACGGATTCTGGAAGAACCTCTGAAAAGGGACCGCCCGCTGTGGCACATCACCTTCGTAGACGGCTTCAAACTGGACGAGGAGGACACCGGCAGTGACGGCTTCGCCTTGATCGTCAAATTGCACCACGCTGCCATCGACGCCTTCAGTGGCGAGGAGATTATTGGCAAACTGCTGGAGTATACGCCCGAGCCCAGCCCGATTGCGCCACCTCGACCCTGGCAGCCCAGACCAGAACCCTCGGAAGAACGGGTCATGCTCCAGGCCGGTGCGAACATCATTCGCACGCCACTGCAGTTCACCTCTCTGGCGTTCAACGCAGCCGAGGCTACAGCCCGGGGACTGATCCAGAAGCAATTACGCAAACTGCCACTCCCGCTGCCCCTGTTTTCCGCCCCAAACAGCCCTTTCAATCGGCAGATTACGGCAAATCGGCAGATTGTCGCCCCCAGCGTGGAGCTTTCGCGCCTGAAGGCGATCAAGGCGTTTCTCGGGGACGTAACGTTGAACGATGTGGTTCTGGGACTGTGCGCCGAAACCCTGAAACGCTATCTGATCAGCGAGGGCGTCAATGCCGACAAATCCCTGGTGGCAATGACACCGATTTCGGTTCGTTCCAACAGCCTGCGCCGAGCCACCGGGAACCAGATGTCTGCCATGCTGCTGGATCTGGCGACCGATGAAACCAATCCCGCCCAGCGGATACGGCGCATACACTGGAACGCGGTTGCTTCGGAGCCCTACCGGGAGGCTATTGCTGCAGATCGGCTGACGGAACTGCTGCCTTCAACCATGCTGGCGCTGTCCGCGAGGCTTTATTCGGAATTGCAAATTGCCCAGCGTTACCAGCCGGTATTCAATCTGCCAATCACCAACGTTCCCGGACCACAGGTTCCACTGTATCTGCAGGGTGCACGCCTGGTTCAGCAATACAATACGGCGCCGCTGTTCGACAGTATGGGACTGGTGATTGTAGCGGTGAGCTATGAGGGAAGGCTGACACTGAATTTCACCACCTGCCCCGATGTGGTGGCCCACGGAGAGTCATTGCAGGCTCACGTGGATGAAAGCCTCAACGCCATTGAAGCGGCCATGGAACGGCTCGGAACAGAGGAAACCAAAGAACCCATCGCAGCCTCCCCAACACAGACCCTGGCGGATGATGCGATGACGGCACTGGAAGGACTTCTGAAGAAAGCTCTGAAACGTTTCCGGGCCTGAACCGGACCCGGAAACGGTCAAGCAAGACTCGCTTATTCGAACGCCCAACGAAGAAACGCCTTCTTTTCTTCGTCACTCGCTGTTTCCCAAATGGTTTTCAACCGTTCAAGCGCGTTTTCAGCACTTGCCGGAGAACTCCGGCATTTCCTGCTCGGCCTCCTGACGCGACTCGGGCCGATCAAATTCGAACCCATAGGTCTCCCCGGCTTCCGCCGCTTTGGTAGCATTCTGACGAGTGCAAGACAACGGCGGGCTTCGCTGACCCACTCCGGCTTTTTCAACGCAGATCCCGATTGAGACCCAACCCGTAAAATTGTAAAAAAATGTTGAATTCGCCCCGAATTGGGTTAATTTTAAACAGATCGGCAGATATTAACGCGGCGCCCGAGAAGCAAGAACGAAAAGCGGGCAGTACAGGAGACGCCATGGACACCCATCGCAGGACCGGAGAAGAAGGGCCGGTTCCCTTTCGCAGTAGTCGATTCTTCTGCGTAGGGAGCAAATGGTACTTTACCACCCGGGAAGGGTTTGACAGTGGCCCGTTCGCTTCACGGGAGCGGGCGGAAACAGGCCTCAAACGCTTTCTGCACGTGGTCCGTATGCTGCCGGAAGAACAACAGCTTCACTGACAGGCCTTCGTGCCCGTCTAGACCATGACGGGCACCAGCCACACGTCTACTGCCCACAGGCAGATCAGGGCCATGACGCCGGCAATAACATCGTCAACCATGATACCCAAACCGCCAGGCAGGTGCTGGTCCAGCCAATTGATGGGCCACGGTTTTGCAATGTCAAAAAGCCGGAACAGAGCGAACGCCCCCAGAACCCCATAGATAGTGTCAGGGAAGAGGCCAAGGGCAATCCACATCCCGACGAATTCGTCCCACACAATGCCGCCATGGTCATGAACCTTCAGGTCTTCAGCCGTCTTTCCGCAGAGCCAGATACCCACGATAAAAGCAGCCAGTACCACCAGCCAGTAGCCCACGGGCGGTAACCAGGCGAAGACGTACCAGAGCGGAATGGCGGCCAGGCTGCCCCAGGTGCCGGGCGCCCTCGCCGTTGCACCGCTGCCAAAACCAAAAGCGAGCAGATGCACCGGGTTACGCAAGAATCCCGGCGGGAGTATGACTGCCGGCGCCTCCGGTTCCGGGGTCTCGCCTTCCTGACTCATAATTCACTCCTGAAATGGTCAAACCCGGCGGGCACCGCTTCCAAACTGCAATCGACACCGTCGAGATACAGGCCCGGCTCAGCGTCAACGAAGCCGATCACGGTGAGTTGGCGCTTCAGTGATTCCGGGGCACGCTCCCAGTTTTCTCGCGAGAAACACAGGCACAGTTCGTAATCGTCTCCGGAGCGCAGTGCACAGTCCAGGGCCTTCTCACCCTTCAGGCGAATAAGCGCTGGCGAAAGAGGGATCCTGGCACTCTCGATCCGGGCACCGACCCCTGATGCGGAAAGAATGTGCCCGAGATCTGCCAGCAAGCCATCAGAGATATCAACCGCCGCAGTGGCATATTGGCGTATAGCACCTGCCAGATCCAGTCTCGGCCAGGGATGGTGATAGCGCTCAAGCACGGCAAGCATGTCAGCGGAAGGGGCAGGCTCCGAAAGATAGTCTAAAGCGGCGCCGGCATCCCCCAGGGTTCCGGACACGGCAATCAGATCTCCGGGACGGGCGCCGGAGCGTCGAATCCCGGCTCCCTGCTCTACAGTGCCATGCACCTGCAGGCTCAGGGTGAGCGGGCCGGAGGTGGTATCCCCGCCGGCCAGCTCCAGACCAAACGCCTCGCTGGCCTTTCGCAATCCCATCGAGAAGTCCTCAAGCCACTGCTCATCCACGGCGGGCAGCGTCAGTGCAAGCGTGAAACATTCCGGGTCAGCACCCATGGCAGCAAGATCGCTGGCAGCCGCGGCAAGTGCTCGCCAGCCCAGATAATCGGGGCGATATTTTCGGGGAAAGTGGACACCCTCGACGAGGGCGTCCACAGAAAAGACAAGGTCCCGGCCTGCGGGAATACGCTGAATCGCGCAATCGTCCCCGGGGCCCAGGATCAGGGATCCGGATTCCTGCCGCCCGGCAAGCGGCAGAAAGTAACGGCGAATCAGCTCGAATTCGCCCATCGACTAGCGAACGCGGGTCTCGGCAAGCCGGAGTCGGCCGCTCAGCTTGTCGAGAATACTGTTAACAAATTTATGGCCCTCGGTGCCACCAAAGCGCTTGGCCATTTCAATGCCCTCGTTAATGACCACCTTGTAGGGCACATCAAGCCGATGTTTAAGCTCATAGGCTCCCAGGCGGACAATCGCCAGTTCCACGGGATCAACCTCTTTAATAGGCCGATCCAGGAACGGCTCGATCAGCTTGTCCAGTTCGCCCTGCTCGCGATGAACCCCACGGAGCAAATCCCGGAAATACAGCAGGTCGACCTTGCTCATGTCATTGTCGACCATGAACTCGGCTTCAATGTCAGAAATCGCCGTCTTACTGAAATGACGCTGATAGAGCCCCTGCATGGCGAGGGCCCTGGCACGGCGTCGATCACCGGCTTTCGGTTGGCCAGACGGAGCCGGCTGCGGTGATGTACCTTCGGTTTCGCTCATTACTCACCCAGCTTCTTGAACAGGCTGACCATTTCAAGGGCGGTGATTGCCGCTTCGGCACCCTTGTTACCGGCCTTGGTTCCGGAACGCTCGATGGCCTGTTCGATGGAATCCACCGTCAGCACACCGAAGGTTACCGGCACGTCGGTATCAAGACTGACCGCGCCAAGACCGCTGGAGGCCTCGCCGGCAACATACTCAAAATGCGGTGTGCCACCACGGATGACTGCACCCAGGGCAATAATCGCATCGTACTCACCGGTTTCGGCAACGCGCTTGACGGCCAGGGGCATTTCATAGGCTCCCGGCACGCGGACGATGGTGACGTCGTCATCGGAAATACCGTGACGGCGCAGGGTATCCAGCGCGCCCTCGACCAGGCTTTCCACAACAAAGCCGTTAAAACGGCCCACTACCAGCGCATAGCGCCCGCTGCACTCGGTAAAATCACCTTCAATTACTCTGATATCTGCCATCGACGGCTCCTTCACGTGTCGCGGCATCGAAGCCACGACCGGGTTTATCATTCAGGGGTGTAGGGAACGTATTCGACCACTTCCAGATCGAAACCGGAAATGGCGGAAAATTTGATCGGCGGGCTCAGCAGGCGCATTTTGCCAACACCAATATCCCGGAGAATCTGGGAGCCGGTACCTACCGTGAAGTAAACGCCGGAGCTTCCCTTGCCAGAGGAGCCCTTACCTTCATCAAAGAATTCCTGGATCCGGTCTTCCAGGTTGTAGCTGTCCTCGGCACTGTTCAGCAGGACAACTGCGCCCCGGCCTTCCTCTGCCACCTTTTCAAGGGCGTGATGCAGGGGCCAGCTGCGAGAATCCTTGCGACGCGCGCCGAGGAGGTCCCGAAGGGTGTCCGTGATGTGGACCCGGACATAGACCGGCTCATCGGGAGAAATGTCTCCCATCAACATCGCCAGATGGGTGGCTCCCTGGATATTGTCACGGTACGTCCGAAGCTTGAACACGCCGTACTCGGTGTCGAGGTCGTTTTCTTCCACACACTCAACAGTTCGCTCATTCATGGTGCGGTAGTGGATCAGATCGGCAATGGTGCCAATCTTCAGGTCGTGCTCTTCGGCGAATCGCTCCAGGTCTTCGCGGCGGGCCATAGAGCCGTCGTCATTCATGATCTCGCAGATCACGCCGGCCGGCTCGCAACCTGCCAGTGCGGCGAGGTCACAGGATGCTTCGGTGTGCCCCGCGCGGCTCAAAACACCGCCGGGATCAGACATCAACGGGAAAATATGGCCAGGCTGAACCAGATCACTGGCCTTTGCGTTGCGTGCTACCGCTGCCTGCACCGTGCGTGCACGGTCTGCCGCCGAGATGCCAGTGGTCACACCCACGGCAGCCTCAATCGAGAGGGTAAACTTGGTTCCGAAGCCGGAGGCGTTCTGCTGGACCATCAACGGCAAACCCAGTTGCTCGCAGCGATCCCGGGTCATCGGCATACAGATCAGGCCACGACCAAAACGAGCCATGAAATTGATGGCTTCGGCCGTGCAATGCTCAGCAGCCATCACGAGATCGCCCTCATTCTCGCGATCTTCGTCATCCATCAGTATGACCATCTTGCCCTGACGGATATCTTCAATGATGTCTTCAATGCTGTTCAGTGCCATATGGTTTTGCACCCTTGCGGCGCTCCGGCAAATAATTGCTGCCGGAACAACCTGAGTTTATGGATTACCGGCGGGTGAGGATCAGACGCTGATCCTCACCTACCTGACGTCGGTCCAGCACCTTCCATTGTACTTTATCTGCCATGGTCTCCAGCGGCAGATGTGCGGTCGGACGTCCCGTGCTGCCGAGGAAAACCGGCGCCTGATAGAGCCAGAGTTCGTCGACCAGATTTTCGTTAATAAAGGTGCCGGCCAGAGTGGGTCCCGCCTCCACCAGCAGCTCGTTGATTCCGAGCTCGCCGAGCGAGTCCAGCAGCTCGGCCAGGTCGATCCCGTTATCTTTCCAGGCGACACCGGTAAGGCTGATGCCCAGGGCCGCGAGGTCCTGGGCTGGCGCAGTGGCCAGCGTTGATGACGCACAGAACACCTGCACGTTACCGCCCTGGAGGATCTTCGCAGACGACGGTGTGCGCGCATCGCGGTCGGCAATCACCCGAAGCGGTTGCCTGGACGGCTCCGTCGCGTCGCCAATATCCCCCAGTTCCTCGCGGCGGACCGTCAATGAGGGGTCGTCGGCGAGCACGGTTCCGACACCGGTCAGAATGGCATCACTGATCGCTCTAAGACGCTGGACATCCCGACGTGCCTCAGGACCGGTAATCCACTGGCTCTCACCGGAAGCCATGGCGGTACGGCCATCAAGACTTGCAGCCATTTTGAGCCGCACCCAGGGTCGGCCGGTGTTCATGCGTTTCATGAAGCCCGGATTCAGGCGGGCAGCTTCTTCCGCCAGCAGGCCTTCAGTAACCCGGATCCCAGCTTCCCTGAGCATATCCAGCCCCCGGCCAGACACCGAGGGGTTCGGGTCCTTGGTTGCGGCGTAGACGTGGGCAACACCAGCATCAATCAGCGCCCTGGCGCAGGGCGGCGTCCGGCCAAAATGGCTGCACGGCTCCAGTGTTACATACGCTGTCGCACCCCGGGCATCCGGACCGGCCTGGCTCAGGGCACGGGTCTCGGCGTGGGCTTCTCCGGCACGCTCATGCCACCCCTCACCAAGAACCAGATCTCCCCGGGCAATGACACACCCAACCCGTGGATTAGGGTGGGTAGAGTACCGACCGCGCCACGCAAGCTGGACAGCCCGCGCCATCATGGCCCTGTCGCGGTTCTCGATCATGCCTTGCCTTTCGGGGCGTGGTTATCCGCCAGCGCTTTGGCAACATCCACGGCCGCCTCACCGTTGCTGGCCGACAACCTCTCGATCTCTTCCTTGAATTCGTTGATATCCTGAAAGCTGCGATATACCGAGGCGAAGCGGACATAGGCAACCTTGTCCAACTGGCGCAATTCGGTCATCACCTCTTCACCCAACTGCATGGACTTCACTTCCCGCTCTCCGGTCGCCCGCAACCGGTATTTGATCCGATTGAGAGCCGCATCAATCTGTTCAATGCTCACGGGGCGCTTTTCCAGCGCTTTCATCAGCCCGGCGCGCAGCTTTTCCTCATCAAACGGTTGTCGGGTACCATCCTGTTTGACCACCCTTGGCATCACCAACTCGGCAGATTCGAAGGTAGTAAAACGCTCCCGACAGGACAGACATTCCCTGCGGCGACGCACCTGATCACCCTCGGCCACCAGCCGGGAGTCAATCACCTTGGTATCTGCTTCACCACAGAAGGGACAATGCATAGTCAGGAGCTCCGAAGAGGAAGCCGGGCCGAAAAGTCGGCCCGGCAGGTCATGCCTGTAGTCTAGCTATAAAACGATTAGCCGTAGACAGGGAAACGGGCGCAGAGTGCACTTACCTGCTCACGAACCCGGCTGTTGACCGCCTCGTCGTCCAGGTTATCGAGGATGTCGCAGATCCAGCCAGCGAGGTCGCGACACTCGGACTCGCCGAAACCACGGGTGGTGATTGCCGGGGTGCCAATGCGAAGACCGGAGGTGACAAACGGAGACCGCGGATCATTGGGAACCGCGTTCTTGTTGACGGTGATGTGGGCACGACCGAGCGCCGCATCCGCATCTTTCCCGGTAATGTCCTGTTTGATGAGGCTGACCAGGAACAGATGGTTCTTGGTGCCACCGGAAACCACATCATAGCCACGATCCACAAACACCTGGGCCATGGCGGAGGCGTTCTTCACAACCTGCTGCTGGTAGGTCTTGAAATCGTCGCTCATGGCTTCCTTGAAGCACACGGCCTTCGCGGCAATCACGTGCATCAGCGGGCCACCCTGGCCGCCCGGGAATACCGCAGAGTTCAGCTTCTTCTGCAGATCAGCGTCATCGCAGGCCAGGATAAGCCCACCACGGGGACCGCGCAGGGTCTTGTGGGTCGTGGTTGCAACAACGTGGGCGTGGGGAACCGGATCCGGGTAAACGCCGGCGGCTACGAGACCCGCTACGTGGGCCATATCAACGAACAAATAGGCACCCACCTTGTCGGCAATCTCGCGGAAGCGGGCAAAATCCAGCTCCTGGGAGTAAGCGGAGAAGCCGGCGATGATCATTTTTGGCTTATGCTCGAGAGCCAGCGATTCGATCTCATCGTAGTCGAGAAGGCCGGTGTCGGTGTTAATACCGTATTGCACGGCATTGTAGATCTTGCCCGAGAAGTTGACGCTGGCGCCGTGCGTGAGGTGTCCACCATGGGCGAGACTCATGCCCAGAACCGTATCACCGGGCTTGAGCAGGGCCATGAAGACAGCGGAGTTGGCCTGGGAGCCGGAATGCGGCTGAACGTTGGCATAGGCAGCACCAAACAGCTCCTTGGCACGCTCAATCGCCAGGTCTTCGGCAATATCCACGAACTCGCAGCCGCCATAGTAGCGCTTACCCGGATAGCCTTCCGCGTACTTGTTGGTCAGCACGCTGCCCTGGGCTTCCATCACCCGGGGGCTGGTATAGTTCTCGGACGCGATCAGCTCGATGTGAGCTTCCTGGCGCTTCTCTTCCGCCTGCATGGCGTTCCAGAGTTCGTCGTCAAAGCCGGCGATTTTCATTTCACGATTAAACATGGATGCGCTGCCCCTGTGTGCTTGGCTGGCCCGGAGAGCTTTGGCGATCTCCGCAGGCTCCCTGAAAAATTGGGCCGCTATTCTATCTTACAAACGGGTGAAAAATCATCCTTTATACCGTCCGCAGATACCGGCATGCGGCCAACTCCGGTTTCTGCTCAATTGCTATCAAAGGTAGGTTTCGATACCTTACCGGATCAATAGCAATCAGTCCGATCAAGGGCGGCGGGGCTGGCCTTCCGGGATCGTCAAAATCAGGGATGATTTTGTCGAGCTTACATGGACGTATTTACAGCGTATCCCGGAAGGCCAGCCCCGCCGCCCAAGCCATCAGTTTCCGAATTCACGAACCTGTTATATCAAGAGGTGTACGCCAACATGGCCCAATACGTTTACACCATGAACCGCGTGGGCAAGGTGGTCCCGCCCAAGCGCGAGATCCTGAAGGACATTTCACTGAGCTTCTTCCCTGGCGCCAAAATCGGCGTTCTGGGTCTCAACGGTGCCGGTAAATCCACCCTGCTTCGCATTATGGCGGGCGTGGATCAGGATTACATCGGTGAAGCCCGCCCGCAGCCCGGCATCAACGTGGGCTACCTGCCCCAGGAGCCCGAGCTGGACGAAGAGAAAACCGTCAAGGAAATCGTCGATGAAGCGGTTTCCGGTGTGCATGACGCCCTGGCCGAACTGGATCAGGTTTACGCCGCCTACGCCGAACCGGATGCCGATTTCGACGCCCTGGCCAAGAAGCAGGGCGAGCTGGAGGCCTACATCCAGGCCACCGATGGCCACGATATTGAACGCAAGATGGAAGTTGCCGCGGACGCCCTGCGTCTTCCACCCTGGGATCAGAAAGTAAGCGTTCTTTCCGGTGGTGAGCGCCGCCGGGTCGCACTGTGCCGTCTGCTGCTGTCCGGCCCGGACATGCTGCTGCTGGACGAGCCCACCAACCACCTGGATGCCGAATCCGTGGCCTGGCTCGAGCGCTTCCTGCATGACTACGAAGGCACCGTGGTCGCCATCACCCACGACCGGTACTTCCTCGACAATGTCGCCGGCTGGATCCTGGAACTGGACCGTGGCCACGGCATTCCGTTTGAAGGCAATTACAGCCAGTGGCTGGAAAACAAGGAGAAGCGCCTGGAGATGGAATCCAAGCAGGAAGCCTCTCACCAGAAAGCCATCAAACAGGAACTGGAGTGGGTGCGCAGCAATGCCAAGGGCCGTCAGTCCAAGAGCAAGGCCCGTCTGGCCCGCTTTGAGGAGATGAGCTCCCAGGAATTCCAGAAGCGCAACGAAACCAACGAACTCTACATTCCGCCCGGACCTCGCCTGGGCAACAAGGTGATCGAGGTGGACGGCATCAGCAAGTCCTTCGGTGACCGCCTGCTGTATGAAGACGTGTCCTTCAGCGTACCGCCCGGTGCCATCGTGGGCATTATCGGCGGTAACGGTGCCGGCAAATCCACCCTGTTCAAGATGATTGCCGGTTTCGACAAGCCGGACTCTGGTGACATCACCGTCGGCGAAACCGTGGAACTGGCCTACGTGGACCAGATGCGTGACCTGGATGGCAGCAAAACCGTTTGGGAAGAGCTCTCCGACGGCAACGATATCATCAAGGTTGGCAATTACGAGACGCCCTCCCGGGCTTACGTAGGCCGTTTCAACTTCAAGGGCAGCGACCAGCAGAAGCGGGTTGGCGACCTGTCCGGCGGTGAGCGCAACCGCCTGCACCTGGCCAAGCTGCTGAAACAGGGCGGCAACGTGCTGCTGCTGGATGAGCCCACCAACGATCTGGACGTGGAAACCCTTCGCGCCCTGGAAGAAGCCCTGCTGAATTTCCCGGGCTCTGCCCTGGTTATCTCGCACGACCGTTGGTTCCTCGACCGTGTGGCCAGCCACATCCTGGCGTTCGAGGATGATGGCGAGGTGGTGTACTTCGAAGGCAACTTCACCGAGTACGACGAGGACTTCAAGAAGCGCAAGGGTGATTCGGCGATGCAGCCGCAGCGCATGAAGTACAAGAAGCTGGCCTGATGGCGAAAACGAGAACCGCCTACGTCTGCACCGAATGCGGTGCAGACTATTCCAAATGGCAGGGCCAGTGCACGGCCTGCCAGGCCTGGAACACCATCAGCGAAGTCCGCGGCGTCAGCAGCAACAGCAAAGGCGCCCGCGGTGGCCGCTTTGAGGGCTTTGCCGGCAGCCTGTCCGAGGTCCAGAGCCTGGATGATGTCAGCCTGGCAGAGCAGCCCCGCATCGGCTCCGGCATGCAGGAGTTTGATCGGGTTCTGGGCGGAGGTCTCGTCGAGGGCTCGGCTGTTCTGATGGGCGGCCACCCGGGCGCGGGCAAGAGTACCCTTCTACTCCAGGCCGTCTGCCACCTGGCGGCAAGCGTCCCCGCTTTGTACGTCACTGGTGAGGAATCCCTCCAGCAGGTGGCCATGCGTGCCAAACGGCTCGGTCTTCCGACCAAAGACCTGAAGATGCTGTCTGAAACCAGTGTCGAACGAGTCATGCAGGTGGCCGAGGCCGAAAAACCCCGGATTCTGGTGGTGGACAGTATTCAGGTGATGCACATGGCAGATATCGAGTCCGCCCCTGGCAGTGTCTCTCAGGTACGGGAAAGCGCCGCCTACCTCACCCGTTTCGCCAAGCAGACCGGCACCATTCTGTTTCTGGTCGGCCATGTCACCAAAGACGGCAGCCTGGCCGGCCCGAAGGTTCTGGAACACATGATCGACTGCTCTATCCTGCTGGAAGGCTCCAGCGACAGCCGTTATCGAACCCTTCGGGGGATCAAGAACCGGTTTGGTGCAGTGAACGAGTTGGGCGTGTTCGCCATGCTGGAACAGGGCCTGAAGGAAGTGAAGAACCCCAGCGCGATCTTCCTGAACCGCGGCGAAGACGCTGCCCCTGGAAGCGTGGTGATGGTGGTCTGGGAAGGTACCCGCCCCATGCTGGTGGAAATTCAGGCCCTGGTGGACATGGCTCAGGGCGGCTACCCCAGACGGGTCGCAGTTGGCCTCGATCAGAACCGGCTGGCCATGCTCCTTGCCGTATTGCACCGCCATGGCGGCATGCACGTATCCGACCAGGACGTGTTCGTGAACGTGGTTGGTGGCGTAAAAGTAAACGAAACCAGCGCCGATCTCGCGCTGCTGGCCGCCATTGTCTCCTCCTTCCGCGACCGAGCCCTACCCCAGGACCTGGTGATCTTCGGCGAAGTCGGCCTCTCCGGGGAAATCCGCCCGGTGCCCAGTGGCCAGGAGCGCATCTACGAAGCCGCCAAACACGGCTTCACGCGGGCTCTGGTGCCGAAATCCAATGCCCCGCGCAAGGCCATCGACGGCATGAAGGTGATTCCCGTTACCAAACTGAGTGATGCTCTTACTGCTCTGGAAGACCTTTAAGCCTGCCATCTTCGGAGTGAACGGTCAGGTTGACTTCGGAGCTTCCAAAAACCGCTACAAGCACATCCCTGTGCGCTTGTCCTCGGCCATCCTTGGCCTCCGACATTTTTGAAAGCTCCGAAGTCAACCTGACCTGCAGGCAGCGGTGCCAAAGTCCGGCTGCAAAAGCTCTAATCAATGAGGTGGGCAAACTCTCTTTCCAGCAACGCCTGATCTCCGAGGTTAAGTTCCACTAGGCGTTTTAAGTGGGTAGCACTATCGAGATCTATGTACTGGCATTTGAAACCCAGCCGGTGCGGCTCCACGTGCCTAAGCTCTACCGCCATAACAATACCTGCCTCATGATCATTCAGATGAATAATCACTTCGCAGGGCTGCTTTAAGGGGACCTGCCAACCCTCCGGCCGCTTCACCAGAACACCTTTCAGCGAAATATCCAGCACCTCCGTCGTCCAGACGGATTCCTGGCAGTGGAGCTCACACGGCGCATCAAACTCGATCCGGTGGAACCGGCGCTTTTCTGGGGTCTTGGTGGGCAAGTGGTTACTCCTGTTCACCGGTCTTGTTTTACCTGACTATAGACCGGACAGGTCGATGCATCCAGAGGATTTTGGAGGAGGTTAACTATCGGAAGGATATATCTGTTAGGTCAGACTCGGGCCGTTATGGGCCCCTTTCCAAAAATGTCGGAGGCCAAGGATGGCCGAGGACAAGCGCACATGGATGTGCTCGTAGCGGTTTTTGGAAAGGGGCCCATAACGGCCCAGCCATCAAACAAGCAGGCTAGAAGAGGCTAAGCCGCGGAATTCAGCGGTGATACTCTGGGCTCAGCTCGACCACAGCTTCAATGAACGCCTTTGCATGCTCCGGATCGACATCCGGCGTAATCCCGTGACCAAGGTTAAATATGTGCCCATTGCCGGAACCGAAGCGCTTGAGGATATCAGCCACTTCCTGCCGGATCCGCTCAGGCGGTGCATACAGCATCGCCGGATCCATGTTGCCCTGAAGGGCCACTCGATCACCAATCCGGGCCCGGGCATTACCGATATCGGTAGTCCAGTCCAGACCAACGGCATCCGCACCGGAATCGGCAATGGATTCCAGCCACTGACCGCCATTCTTGGTAAACAGGATCACTGGCACCCGGCGACCATCGCTCTCGCGAATCAGGCCGTCAACGATCTTCCTCATGTAGCGGAGCGAGAACTCTTCGTACGCCCAGCTGCTCAAAACGCCTCCCCAGGTATCGAAAATCTGTACAGCCTGGGCACCGGCCTTGATCTGGCCGTTGAGGTAGTCAATGACCGCGTCCGCCAGATGATCCAGCAAGCGGTGCATAACCTCTGGCTGGCCATACATGAGCTTCTTGGCCTCCCGGAAATCCTTGGAAGAGCCCCCTTCAATCATATAGGTGGCGAGGGTCCACGGGCTTCCGGAGAAGCCGATCAGGGGAACACTGCCATTCAGCGCACCGCGGATGGTGGAGACCGCGTTCATGACGTAATCCAGGTCCACCTCAGCGTTGATCTTCGGCAGAGCGGCAACATCGGCTTCGGAGCGGATCGTGTTCCGGAATTTCGGGCCCTCGCCGGTTTCGAAGTACAGGCCGAGACCCAGAGCATCCGGAATGGTCAGGATGTCTGAGAACAGGATGGCCGCATCCAGCGGGAAACGCTCCAGGGGCTGTAGCGTCACTTCACAGGCCAGCGGCGTGTTCTTGCACAAGCTGAGAAAATCCCCGGCCTTCGCCCTTGTCGCACGGTATTCCGGCAGGTAACGCCCCGCCTGTCGCATCATCCAGACCGGTGTGCGGTCCACGGGCTGGCGCATCAGGGCGCGCAGGAAACGGTCATTTTTCAGCTCGGTCATAGGAAATCCAGCGTGTTCTGTACAAAGGGGAAAATTGGATGGGGAGCCATAATACCCGGTTTGCGGGAATAAAAAAGGGCGGCTTTCCCTTAGGAAACCGCCCTTCTGATCAGGATCAACCGTGCAATCAGATATCCAGGTAATCCATGATGCCTTCGGCAGCCTGACGGCCTTCCCAGATAGCGGTTACGACCAGATCGGAACCACGGACCATGTCCCCGCCCGCAAAGATTTTCTCGTTGCTGGTCTGGAACATGAACTCGGCGCCTTCCGGAGCAGTTACCCGGCCTGAATCGTCGGTATTCACCTTCAGCTCATCGAACCAGTCGGCCGGGCTCGGACGGAAACCGAAAGCCACCAGGACCGCGTCCGCAGGAATAACCTCCTCACTACCCGGAACCACTTCCGGACGGCGACGACCATTTTCGTCGGGATCGCCCAGACGGGTCTGAACCACCTTCACACCCTCAACCCGGTCTTCACCAATAATGGCGATGGGCTGACGATTGAAGAGGAACTTGACGCCCTCTTCCTTGGCGTTGGCCACTTCCCGGCGAGAACCCGGCATGTTGGCTTCATCCCGGCGGTAGGCACAGGTGACGCTCTCGGCCTGCTGACGGATCGAGGTGCGGTTGCAGTCCATGGCCGTATCGCCGCCACCGAGGACAACAACCCGCTTGCCTTTCATGTCAATGAAGTCTGCTTCGTCTTTCTCGAAGCCGAGACGACGGTTGACGTTCGAAACGAGGAACGGCAGTGCATCGTACACGCCCGGCAGGTTCTCACCCGGGAAACCTCCCTTCATGTAGGTGTAGGTGCCCATGCCCATGAAAACGGCATCGTACTCGTCAATGATCTCTTGCAGCTGAACGTCCTTGCCCACCTCGGTAGACAGGCGGAATTCCACGCCCATCTCCTCGAACACCTTGCGGCGACGGGTCATAACGGATTTTTCCAGCTTGAACTCGGGAATGCCGAAGGTCAGCAGGCCACCGATTTCCGGATAGATATCGAATACAACCGGCTTGACGCCATTGCGAACCAGAACGTCCGCGCAGCCCAGACCCGCAGGCCCAGCGCCGATGACTGCAACCTTCTTGTCTGTCCACTTCACGGCGGACATATCCGGTTTCCAGCCCAGGGCAAAGGCGGTGTCGGTAATGTACTTCTCGACAGACCCGATGGTAACCGCACCGTACCCGTCGTTCAGCGTGCAGGCACCTTCACACAGGCGATCCTGCGGACAAACCCGGCCGCAAACTTCAGGCAGGGAGTTGGTCTGGTGACACAACTCGACGGCCCGCATGATATTGCCTTCGGAAACCAGCTTGAGCCAGTTCGGAATATAGTTGTGAACCGGGCACTTCCACTCGCAATAGGGGTTACCACACTCAAGACAGCGATGGGACTGGGACGCCGCGTTATCTGCTGTGAAGGGGTGGTAAATTTCACCAAACTCTTTCTTCCGCTTCTTGGCCGGGACCTTTTTCGGGTCGACACGTCCAACCTCGACAAACTGGAAGTCATTACTCAGTCGTTCTTTCATCTGGATGCTCTCATCAACTCGATTTCGACAAGGGCGGCAGCCAGGCTGCTCGCCCCAAACCCTCTCAGCCTCTTATTCCGGACGCGCCCGGGTGCTGGCCAGCAGACTGCGCAGATTCGCAGCCTTGGGTTTCACCAGCCAGAAGCGGCCAATGTAGTCGTCGAAATTCTCAAGAATGTGCTCTGCCCACTCACTGCCGGTTTCCGAGATGTGCTCCCGGATAACACCACGCAGGTGATTGCGGTAGGACTCCATGTCCTCGCTGGAAATCCGCTGAATTTCCACCAGCTCGTGGTTGTATTTGTCCACGAACGTGTTGTTGATATCCATGACGTAAGCAAAGCCACCGGTCATACCAGCACCGAAGTTGTGGCCAGTAGAGCCCAGCACCGTCACCAGACCACCGGTCATGTATTCACAGCAATGGTCTCCGGCGCCTTCCACAACGGCATGGGCACCGGAATTACGAACTGCAAATCGCTCACCCGCGGTTCCGGCAGCAAAGAGTTTGCCGCCGGTTGCGCCGTAGAGACAGGTATTGCCGACGATAGAGGTTTCCTGAGTCTTGAACGCGCTGCCGCGGGGCGGCTTCACAACCAGCTTGCCACCGGTCATGCCCTTACCGACGTAGTCGTTGGCATCCCCTTCAAGGATCAGGTTGAGACCACCCACGTTCCAGACACCAAAACTCTGGCCAGCGGTACCGGTCAGGTCCAGGGTGATCGGTGCATCCACCATACCCTGGTTACCATGGATCTGGGCGATTTCGCCAGAGAGGCGGGCGCCAATAGAGCGATCACAGTTGGTGACTCGATAGGACCACGCGCCTCCACTCTTCTCTTTGATCGCCGCAGCGGTATCCTGAACCATCTGTTCCGCGAGCCTGCCCTCATCAAACGGGTGATTCCGTTCGACCTGACAGGTCTGCGGCTTGTCTGCAGGAATATGGTCGTTAGACAGCAGGCGACTCAGATCCAGTTTCTTCTGACGTTCGGTATCACCGGGCAGGCGCTCCAGCAGGTCAACGCGACCCACAAGCTCTTCCAGGGTACGCACGCCCAGCTTGGCCATCCACTCCCGGGTCTCTTCGGCCACGAAGCGGAAGAAATTCATCGCCATTTCCACCGTGCCCTTGAAGTGCTCTTCACGGAGGTGGTCGTTCTGGGTAGCCACACCGGTCGCGCAGTTGTTCAGGTGACAGATACGCAGGTATTTGCAGCCCAGCGCCACCATCGGGGTGGTACCGAAACCGAAGCTCTCGGCACCAAGGATCGCGCCCTTTACCACGTCCAGACCTGTTTTCAGGCCGCCATCAGTCTGCAGGCGAATCTTGCCACGCAGGTCATTGGCTCGCAGCGCCTGCTGGGTTTCGGTAAGCCCCAGCTCCCAGGGAGAACCGGCGTAGCGGATCGACGTCAGCGGGCTCGCCGCTGTACCGCCATCGTACCCGGACACCGTGATCAGGTCGGCGTACGCCTTAGCCACACCTGCGGCAATCGTACCGACGCCGGGCTCAGAGACCAGCTTCACAGACACCAGAGCCTGCGGATTGACCTGTTTGAGGTCGAAAATCAGCTGGGCCAGATCCTCGATGGAATAGATATCGTGATGCGGCGGCGGTGAAATCAGCGTTACGCCCGGGACCGAATAACGCAGGCGGGCGATCAGTTCATTGACCTTGCCACCGGGCAACTGGCCGCCTTCGCCCGGCTTGGCACCTTGGGCCACCTTGATCTGCATGACATCCGCACTACGCAGATATTCGGCTGTAACGCCAAAACGTCCGGACGCGATCTGTTTGATTTTCGAGCGTTTTTCAGTGCCATAGCGAGCGGGATCTTCACCGCCCTCGCCCGAATTAGACCGGCTGCCCAGGGTATTCATGGCCACCGCCAAGGCTTCGTGGGCCTCGGGTGACAGGGCACCAAGTGACATACCGGCCGAATCAAAGCGGGGGAAGATGTTTTCAACCGGCTCTACTTCCGAAATATCAATCGGCTTGATGTCTTTCCGGAAGACAAGAAGGTCACGGAGCGTCGCAACCGGACGCTCGTTAACCAGACCCGCGTATTCCTTGTAGTGGCCATAGTCGCCGCTGGTCACCGCCTCCTGGAGCTTACCGACCACATCCGGGTTAAAGGCATGATACTCCTGGCCATGGACGTACTTCAGAAGACCGCCCTGAATGATGGGCTTGCGCGGCTTCCAGGCCACGGACGCCAATTGCTCCTGGTCCTGCTGGAAATCGTAGAACCCGGCACCCTGGATTCGGCTGGGCACACCCTTGAAGCACAGGTCAACGACATCATCGGCCAGACCGACCGCCTCAAACAGCTGGGCGCCACGATAGGAAGTGATGGTGGAAATTCCCATCTTCGACAGTATCTTCAGCAACCCTTTGTTGATGCCCTTCCGGTAGTTATTCTTGGCATCAATCGGATCCATCAGCAGTTCGCCGGTACGGATCAGGTCGTTCAGAACCTGGTAAGCCAGGTACGGATAGACCGCTGTTGCACCAAAACCGAAGAGCACGGCGAAATGATGGGGATCGCGAGCCCAACCGGTTTCAACAACGATGTTGGAATCGCAACGCAGTCCTTTCTTGACCAGATGGTGGTGGACCGCACCGGTTGCCATCAGGGCATTGACCGGCAGTTCACCTTCCTTCAAATCTTTGTCGGTGAGGATCAGCAGCACCTTACCATCCCGGACGGCCTGTTCCGCTTCCTCACAAACCTGGCGAATCGCCTGCTCCAATCCCTGTTCCGGGCGGTAGCTCATGGAAATACGCGCGACCTCGAAACCAGGCCGCTCGTTGTTGGCGATCTTCAGGAACTTGGCTGGCGACAGCACGGGGGTGGTCAGGATGATCCGGTCCGCGTGATCGGAGGTCTCCTCGAATACGTTACGTTCAGCACCCAGACAGGTCTCCAGGGACATGACAATCGACTCACGCAGAGGGTCAATCGCCGGGTTGGTCACCTGGGCGAACTTCTGCCGGAAGTAGTCCGCCACGTGGCGTACCTTGCTCGAGAGCACGGCCATTGGGGTATCGTCGCCCATGGATCCAACCGCTTCCTGGCCGTTCTCCGCAAGCGGACGCAATACCTGGTCACGCTCTTCGAAGGAGACCATGAACATCTTCTGGTGCACCAGAAGCTCGTCGGAATCCATCAGCCTGAAATCCGGGGTGTCCTGATTCAGAGTGGTCTCGACGCGGAGAGCGTTTTCCCGCAGCCAGCGCTTGTAAGGCTGAGCGGTCTTGAGACGCTGATCAATGTCCTTGGTGTGCAGGACTTCACCGGACTCTGTGTCGATCGCCAGCATCTGACCCGGTCCGACACGGCCTTTGGCTACCACATCGTCCGGCTGATAACCGTAAGTTCCGATCTCTGAGGCCAGCGTGATGAAATCATCCTTGGTGATGACCCACCGGGCCGGGCGCAGACCATTCCGGTCGAGCATACAGACGGCATAGCGGCCGTCCGACATGACCAGACCGGCAGGACCATCCCAGGGCTCCATGTGCATGGAGTTGTATTCGTAAAACGCACGCAGCTCTGAATCCATGCTGTCGACATTCTGCCAGGCTGGCGGAATCATCATGCGGACCGCGCGGAACAGGTCAACACCGCCGGCAAGCAGCACTTCCAGCATGTTGTCCATGCTTGAGGAGTCAGAACCGGTGAGGTTCACCAGAGGCTGCAGGGTCTGCAGATCTGGCAATTCCGGAGAGCTGAACTTGGCGGCCCGGGCGATGGCCCAGTTACGGTTGCCGTCGATGGTGTTGATCTCACCATTGTGAGCCAGATACCGGAACGGCTGGGCCAGCGGCCAGCGTGGCATGGTGTTGGTGGAGAACCGCTGATGGAAAACACAGATGGCGGTCTCGAGATCGGGGTCACCCAGATCCTTGTAGAAGTTGGCCAGATCTGCCGGCATCATCAGGCCTTTATAGGCCAGGGTGCGGTGTGACAGGCTACAGATGTAGAACTCGGGATCGTCGGCCATATCGCTTTCGGCGTGGCGACGGCCCACGAACAGACTGATCGCAAAATCACGCTCCACCTTGCCACCAGGCACCACGAAGACCTGCTCGATACGGGGCAGGCAATCAAGCGCCATGGGGCCGAGACAGCTGTCATCGACCGGCACTTCGCGCCAGCCGAGAATCTCCAGGCCCTGCTCGGTCAACCGTTTCTCGATGGCCGCACGACCAGCCGAGGCCTTGGCTTCGTCGGGGTTCAGGAAGACCTGGCCGACAGCAAAAAGATCACCCGGCTCCTTGCCAAACGCTGCCTTGGCGGCTTTTTTCAGAAAGCCATCCGGGCTCTGGATCAGAAGGCCACAACCATCGCCGGTCTTTCCGTCTGCAGCGATACCACCTCGGTGGGTCATGCAGGTCAGAGACTCGATGGCAGTTTGCAACAACTTGTGGCTGGCCTCGCCCTTCATGTGGGCAATCAGACCGAATCCGCAGTTGTCCCTGAATTCATCGGGATGATACAAACCTGTCATCATAAGCGTTCTCTCGCGTAGAAATGCTTTTCAATCAAAGAGTTAATTGGCGCACAGCCAAACAACCACCCTTCGACACTGAAAATGGGGGCTGGCTATTTTACACACGTAGAAATACGTACTCAAATCGGCGTGATGTTATTGTGGGAAGCCGAAACCGGGATTACCAGTCGACAAGGTTATGGAACAACGAGTTAGCGCCGAAACAGCGGCGCTATAAATTGTCGACCGGACGCACCCAGGGTGACCTGGAAGCCAGCTCCCCTGGCAAACCAGCTGCCGCGGCATTGGCCGCCTCCCGGGTAGGAAATTCCCCATAGAATACCATAAACCAGGGCTGGCCTTGCCTTTCCCCGCGGGTGTAGACCAGATCACCAAGCTGTGAATAGCGGGAAATAACGTTCAGAGCAGTCTGTTCGAGATTGCCGGCCACCAGTTGAATGGTCCAGCCTCCACGCGCCCGAACCTGATCAATCGCCGAAAAATACGCCGGGTTTGCTGGAGTGAAGCTCGGCGCGGCCTCTGGCTCTGGCTCTGGCTCTGGCTCTGGCTCTGGCTCTGGCTCTGGCTCTGGCTCTGGCTCTGGCTCTGGCTCTGGCTCTGGCTCAGGCTCTGGCTCTGGCTCTGGCTCTGGCTCTGGCTCTGGCTCTGGCTCTGGCTCTGGCTCTGGCTC
>Ga0209128_1000079_pt1 | contig 60780 bp, 44 predicted proteins | sample ETNvirnome_6_100_FD_184072 | JGI IMG/M metagenome (GOLD analysis project Ga0209128, IMG submission 184072) | Marine viral communities from the Pacific Ocean - ETNP_6_100 (SPAdes) (version 2) | ecosystem: Environmental > Aquatic > Marine > Oceanic | place: Pacific Ocean | collected 2013-06-19
ATGACAGATGATAAAATTAGAGAAGAGCTTAAGCAGAGCGTCAATCCAGTTGCTGTCTGCATGGAGCACTGGAAAGGTGATTTTAACATCAGCACTTTGATAAGGAATGCAAATGCATTTAATGTTGAAAAAGTTTATTACTTGGGCAAAAAAAGAATTGATGTACGTGGAGCAGTCGGCGCACATCATTATATGGATATTGATTATCTTGATGACGGTCGTAAACGGCTGGTAGAACTAAAAGACAAGTATACATTTATAGCAATCGACAACAACGTTACCAAAGCTCACAAGCTTAGAGAGTTTGACTGGAATAAGCTAGAAAAACCACCTTTAGTGTTCTTTGGCGAAGAAGGATACGGTTTAACCGAGGAAGTGTTAAATTTGGCCGATTATCGAATCGAAATAGAGCAATACGGCTCTGTTAGATCTCTTAACGTTGGTACTGCTTCTGGCATTGTATTATTTGAGTGTGTTCAACATTTAAGAAATTCCAAAGCCTTTCGTACGTCGCAGACAGAGTTATGTGATGAAATCTGTAATGAACAGAATGTACCATCCCAAGTAACTCTCCTTTAGAATTAAATATCGGAGACCCAGATGAACCTCCGATTGCCGGCACACTATAAAAAGCAATTTCGTTTTTACCAAACATCGGATTTTTAGCTTTTCCGAAGAATAAGCCTCCGAAAGCTGGTACCATCTCTTCTTGTATTACACCGACTGGAGCAGCGAGGTTATATATATGTTCTGCATATTCTGGCGCCTTTGAACTCATTGGTATAAAGCTAGGATCTAAATCTCCGGTAATGCTTCGAAGAATGCAGATATCGTCATCAGAGTCATATTTAATAACTTCAACAATATATGTTTTTTTCTTTCTATCAATTACTTTAAAATATTGTTGCATTGGCTGGCTTGGAATTCTGCCAAATTTATCTTGAGCGCAGATATGTGCTGCTGTTAAAACGACTTTTTGATTTGAGTATAAAACGACAGCGCCAGTTCCAGTCGACATAAGCACATGTTGGTCGCATGTCATTAACTTTTCGTCGCATTCGCCTACTCTCGCCCATGTTTCTATTTTTAAAATTGACTTTTTAGCATTTGCCATCGACTTAATTACGTTTGTTTGTCCTGCGCAACTATTTAATATCAGAAGTGATAGCAACAAAAGAAAAATTTTTAAATATTTTGTCATCCTATGTTTAAATAGAAAATAGAACGAGCAAACATGAAAAAAACTTATATACTTGACACCAATGTGTTCTTGACAAATGCTAACTCCGTATACGAATTTCGAAATAATGACATCATTGTCCCATTGAAAGTACTTGATGAAATTGACAAACACAAGAAACGACAAGACGGCGTTGGCTTGAACGCAAGAAGCATAATTCGCGTCTTAGATGACTTGAGAAGTAAGGGAAATTTACACAAAGGTGTGCGCATAGCGCGCGGAAAAGGCATATTATCAGTCAGAGGCTACGATTTAGAAGATCTACCTGTTGGCTGCGATATTGAAAGTGCCGACAACGAAATTCTTACAACAGCCTTGACCGAGATGAAGAAAAATCCGAAAAGAAAGGTGATTCTTGTTACTCGCGATATTAACATGAGAGTTAAGTGCGATTCTTTGGAAATAAAAACAGAAGATTATGCTACCAACAAGGTTGTTGCAGACGAAAAGCATTTATTTACTGGTTTTAAAAAACACCTGGTAGACGATCAGCTTATAGATCAATTTTATGATGGAGAACATATTTTCTTTGACAAAGAGGACGGGAAGTTTTTTCCAAATCAATTTGTGATGTTGGTGTCTAATTCGAATGAGAAGAAGTCGGCACTAGCTAGGTTTGTTAACTACGAATCTAAACTAGAAAAAGTTGTAGAAACTAGAGAGGCTGTTTGGGGCCTGAAACCAAGAAACAAAGAGCAGACTTTTGCACTCGATCTTTTAAACGATCCAAGCGTACCAATTGTTACTTTGGTTGGAAAAGCAGGTTGTGGTAAGACCCTTTTAGCTATAGCTGCCGGCTTAGATCAAGTTTTAGAAAAAGATATGTTTAAAAAACTTATTGTTTCTCGACCTGTACAGCCTCTAGGCAAAGATATCGGATATCTACCTGGGACTATGGAAGAAAAAATGCGTCCGTGGTTGATGCCTATTCAGGACAATATAGACTTTCTTTTAAATGGAAAATCAAAGTCTATGGAGATGTTTTTTGAGGACGGCACAATTCAGATTGAAGCTCTTACTTATATACGTGGCAGATCAATTTCAAATGCGTTTGTTATAATTGATGAGGCACAAAATTTAACAATGCACGAATTAAAAACTATAATAACCAGAGTTGGTGAAAATACTAAGATCGTTTTGACAGGAGATGTAGAACAAATTGACAGTGTTTATTTAGACGCAACGTCTAATGGACTTTCATACGCTGTAGAAAAGTTTAAACATCATGGTCTCTCTGGACATGTAACACTTTTAAAAGGTGAAAGATCAAAAGTAGCTACACTAGCTTCAAAGATATTATAAAGGAAATAGTTATGAAGAACGTTGAAAAAATTCAAGAGGTACTTTCTGAGGTACAGGGTGATGTAGAAAAGTTTGCAAGTGGAAACAAGTCAGCTGGCACTCGAATTAGAAAAGCAATGCAAGAAATTAAAGGATTGGCCCAAGCAGTTCGAACTGAAGTACAATCTATTAAAAACAACCAGTCTTAGAATAAGGAAAAATTATGCTTGACACAGATACAGTGGGCCGCAGTCCAGTTTTAGATGAAGTTATAAAAGCCGACAATAGCTTGAAGAACTTACTCGTACAATATGCTGGCAACAAATTGAACCCAAAAGATAATAATATTACTATAGAAATGATGATCGAGGTTGTAGCTGAAGAATTTCCAGAATTTGTTATGACTCTGGCCGAAGAGAATTGGATTAGGGGATATCAGCAAGGTCTCGATGATGTAACCGCAGGAAGAAATCTGGTGGAAGAAGAAGCAAATGAAAAGAAAAAAAATTCTCAGTTATCTGAAGAACAAGAATAAACATCCTTCGGAATATGATTTCGGCTTTTTTCAAGTTTTTGTACAAAATCCTCTTCCAGACTCGATCGACGTAAAAGCAATATTCTCTCATATAAAACAAATCATACCAGATCATTTTTTAGATTCTCTGGATGTTGTTTATATAGGTGACTATTCTTTTCTGAAAGAAAGAGAAATAAATGCACTGTACTCTGACGGCGCGATTTATATTTCAAACGCTCAAGAAGATGGAGAAGATCTAGAGGATGATATCGTTCACGAATTATCTCACGCCGTAGAAGAAAAATATGGTGAGTTTTTCTATTCAGATGGTAAAATAGTAGACGAATTTTTGCTAAAAAGATCTAAGCTCAAAAGACTTCTAACACATCAAGGATATGATATAGCAAGATTTGACTTTTCCAATCCAGAATATGATGAAGAATTCGACGAATTTTTATATTCCGAGGTTGGGTATGATTCTTTAAGGCTTTTGACAATTGATATATTCACGGGTGCATATGCGGCGACTTCTCTTAGGGAATATTTCGCAAGAGGCTTTGAAGAATATTATTTAGGAGATAAGGTTTATTTAAAGCAAGTTAGTCCTTATATTTATAAAAAATTATCGTTATTAAATGAAAAAGACCTAGAAGAATTAGACTACGACGATAGATTATAAAAAGAGGAAAAAATGAGAAAACATATTTCTTATTCTGAGATAAAAGTGTGGGATGAATGTCCCTACAAACATAAACTTGTCTACATTGACGAAGTAAAAAAGTTTCTTGGCAATGAGCACACAGCCTTTGGGACAGCTGTGCACGAAGTTTGCGAAAAATCAGTATTGGGAGAGATTTCTTTAGATGCTGAATCACTAAACGAGTGTTTCGACAAAAAGTTTTTAGAAGAAATTCAGTTCCTAATCAAAAACAAAGTAGAACTAAAGAAAAGTCTCATTAAAGACATGAGAGCCCAATCAAGAGAACTATTAGTTCATATTATCCCTGCGTTGAACAAGCACTTTGGGCAATATGAGATCATATCTGCAGAAGAGCAGCTTTATGAGCCAGTTGAAAATTCTGACAAGATGTACAAAGGTTTTATTGACTTGATCTTAAAAACAAAAGATGGAAAGTACCATATTATTGATTGGAAAACTTGTTCATGGGGTTGGGACACGAAAAGAAAAAGCGAGAGAATAACCACTTATCAGTTGTCTTATTACAAACATTTCTTTAGCAAAAAGCATGATATAGAACAAGAAAATATTGAAACACATTTTGCATTGTTGAAGAGAACCGCGAAATCTAACAAAGTAGAAATTTTTAGAGTCACCAGCGGAAATAAAAAAATTCAAAATTCTCTTAAATTATTAGACAAAGCTGTTTATAATATTAAACATAGCAATTTTGTAAAAAACAAAACATCTTGTACTGCCAAGTACGGGTGCGAATTTTATAACACAAAGTTTTGTAGTAGGTAAAAAATGAGTAAAAAAATTAAAGTTTTGGTTTTGGCAGACCATCCCTTTTCTCCTTCCGGAGTGGGAACACAAACTCGGTATATGGTTGAAGGCCTGCTGGCCACTGGTCAGTTTTCATTTGTGTGCTTTGGTGGCGCCGTACGTCATGAGGACTATAGTCCACAAAAATGGGATAAGCATGGCGATGATTTAGTTGTGTTTCCAGTCGATGGCTACGGCACTCAAGAAGCTGTTAGATCGATCATAAGAACAGAAAGACCAGATATGTTGTGGTTTATGACAGATCCAAGATTTTTCCCGTGGTTGTGGGAAATAGAAGATGAGATCAGGTCGTTAATACCAATGGTATATTATCACGTATGGGACAATTATCCATATCCAGATTTTAATAGGACTTGGTATAACTCCTCAGATGTCGTCGTCGCGATCTCAAAAGTAACGCACGATATTGTCAAAACTGTATCTCCGGATATAGAATCACATTATTTGCCACATGCTGTAAACCCAGAAATATTTAAACCCTTGCCTGACAGTGACAGGGACGAACTTAGGAAAAAAGCTTCTATTGACGAAGATAAGTTTGTGGTATTCTGGAATAACAGAAACGCACGAAGAAAGCATCCAGGTACTTTAATATTTTGGTTTAAAGAGTTCTTAGACAGGGTTGGTCATGATAAGGCGATGTTGCTAATGCATACTGATCCCAATGATCCACATGGACCTAACTTAAACGCAGTTATAAGCAATCTAGGCTTAACTAATGGAGAAGTTATGTTTTCAACTTCCAAGTTAGAGTTCCCGCAAATGGCAGCTTTGTATAATATTGCTGATGTCACTGTTAATATCTCTGACGCCGAAGGATTTGGTTTATCAACGCTAGAGTCGCTATCTTGTGGTACGCCAATCATAGTGAACATGACCGGAGGTCTTCAAGAGCAAGTAACTGACGGGGAAGACTGGTTCGGAGTTGGCATTGAGCCTTGTTCAAAAGCAGTTATAGGATCACAAGACATTCCTTATATATATGAAGACCGTATCAACAAGCAAGAGTTCTTGTCTGCTTTAGAAAAGATTTATAATATGTCTGCTGAAGAAAGAAAAGAATTAGGTCAAAAAGGCATAAATCATGTCGAAAAGAATTATAATTTCAAAAATTATGTCGTTAGATGGAGACAAATATTAGAAGACGTACATAAAAATCGAGGTTGTTGGAAAAACAGAAAGAAGTATAGTCATTGGGAGCTGATGGAGGTTTAGCATGAAAAAAGTTTATTTAAAAGGTCCGTTTTTAACACAATCTGGTTATGGTCACCATGCAAGAACTGTTTATCGAGCTTTACGTTCACGTCCGGATTTATTTGATGTATATGTGCAGCCAATCATTTGGGGGCAAACTAGCTGGATTTGGGAAGACACAGCAGAAAGAAAAGAGTTCGATTCTCTTTTAGAGAAAACAATCCAATATGTTAACTTTGGTGGACAGTTTGATATGTCCGTGCAAATTACCATACCTAATGAATGGGAAAAGCTAGCTCCAATTAATATTGGTGTTACTGCTGGTATAGAAAGCGATACTATTTCTTTAAAGTGGATTGAAAAATCTTACGTAGTCGATAAAATAATCACTATCAGCAAACACTCTAAAGATGGCCTTGTTAATACAGTGTTAGACGTTGTTAACAACACCAACGGGCAAAAACAAAAGGTTAGTTGCAAAACACCGGTTGAGTATGTTACTTATCCTGTTAGAAAGTTTGAGCCTTCAGATATTGAGCTAAACCTAACTACAGATTTTAATTTTCTAGCGGTAGCACAAATAAGCCCTCGCAAAAATTTAGAGCAGCTGCTGCACTGTTTTGTAGAAGAGTTTAAGGATAACGAAAATGTAGGGTTGGTCGTCAAAGCAAATTTGGCAAAAAACTCCCTTGTAGACAGAGTTAACACATTAGAGTCTTTTCAAAGATTAGTCTCTAAATATGAAGATCGCAAGTGCAAAATTTACCTTTTGCATGGATTTTTAAGTGATAAAGACATGGCTGCTTTGTACACACACCCAAAAATAAAAGCATTTGTTTCGACTACTCATGGTGAAGGTTTCGGACTTCCTATTTTTGAAGCTGCGTATTATGGGCTGCCAATCGCCGCAACTAATTGGAGTGGACATTTAGATTTTCTTTGTAAGCCGGCAAAGACTAAAGGCAAGGGAAAAGAAAAGCTTAAGCCTTTGTTTAAAAGGATCAGCTATACATTAGAACAAGTGCCTAAAGAGCTAGCTTGGGAAGGAGTTTTAGAAGAATATTCTAAATGGGCAAACCCTGAGACCGGTTCAGTAAAAATGGCTTTGGAAGAAATTTATAGAGACTACCCTCGTTTTAAAAAACAAGCAAAAGTTTTGGAAGAGTGGGTGTGTGAAGAGTTCAACGCTAAAAAGCAATATGAGCAAATAGTAGACCTTATAAAACCAGAAGATGATTCGGACTGGCTTGATCAAATAGAAGATCTTGTTAAGGAATATGAATAAGAATATAGTTTATATATCTGATTTTTTTCTTGATCATATAGTTGGCGGAGGCGAGCTAAATGACAATGAATTAATAAATCTTCTACAAGAAAAAGACTATAAAGTCAAGAAAAATCAATCTCATTTGGTTAGCTTGGAGTTTTTAGTTGAAAACAAAGATTGTTTTTTTATAATATCAAACTTCTGTAACCTATCCTCTGAAAACAAAGAGTGGATAAGCAAAAATTGTAATTATATAATCTACGAACACGATCATAAGTACTTAAACACGAGAAATCCGGCTGATTACAAGAATTACAAAGCCCCACAGAACGCAATAAGAGATTTTTTCTTTTATAAAGAAGCTAATGCCATAGCGGTACAATCTACTTTTCATAAAACAATAGTTGAAGACAACCTGGAGCTAGAAAACGTTTTTAACGTAAGTGGCAACCTATGGTCAGCTGCTTCTTTAGAAAAACTTCGTGAAAACTGCAAAAAAGAGAAAAAACAGAAGTGTTCTATTCTAAATTCTAACATTCCGCATAAAAATACGGCCACGGCGGTCATGTATTGCGAAAGAAAGAGCTTGGATTACGATTTAGTCGCTAGTAACAACTATATTGAGTTCTTAGATCAGCTAGGAAGTAACCAAACCTTCGTTTTTTTTCCAAAAACACCAGAAACCTTGTCTCGCGTCGTCGTAGAAGCCAGAATGATGGGCATGTCTGTTAAAACAAACGCATTAGTCGGAGCATGTGAAGAATCTTGGTTTGAAATGAAAGGAGAGCCTTTAATTGACTATATGGTGCAAAAAAAGCAAGAAATTTGTGATTTTGTCGAAAAAACAGTCAAAAACAGCGTAAAAACGCCTTATAAGGGTAAAAAAGTGTCTATTATAAGCACTTTTCATGATGGTAGCGAGCATCTTGAAGGATTCCTAGAGAATACAGTAAATCAGACAATATTTGACCAATGTGAGCTTATTTTTGTAGATGCGGCCAGTACTGGTACAGAAAAAGAGATAATAGCGGAATATATGAAGAAATATGACAATATCTCTTATATACGCATCGAAGAGAAGCTAAAACCGACACCTTGCTTAAATATGGCGATTAAAAAGTCTTCTGGGCGTTATTTGACTTTTGGTTTTATCGATGATAGAAGAAAATCCGACTGTTTAGAGATATTGCTTAAAGAAATTGAAAATAACGATAATATTGATTTAGTTTATGGTGATGTCTTGCAAACAGACAAGGCAAATGAAACATTTGATAAAAATTCTTCTAAAGACGTTTTATTCGAACATTCAAGAAATGAGTACTCGGAAAAAAACATGATAAAGTGTCTTCCCGGGCCCATGCCTTTGTGGAGAAGCTCAGCACACGAAAAAGTTGGATTTTTTGATCAAGACAATTGCAATTTTGCTGATGACTGGGACATGTGGTTAAGAATGGTCGCCCGCGGCAGCCAATTCAAAAAAGTTGATGATACTGTCGGGTTATATTATTCTGGTGGTCGTTCTTTCGAGGACGACAACGTAGAACAGAAAAAAGAAGAAGCTAAAATCTTTTTTAAATACTCTTATTTATTTGGCGAGAACTTTAACAAGTTTTTACCTTATTTCCAACAATTTACTGAGGGGTAAAATGAATAGCGAAAGAAAATATATGCCAACTCTCTCTGAGCTAGTCGATAGACTTTCTATAGCACAGCTCAAAGAAGTTTTCATTACCGACCACAAAGAAGAATATGCAGAAGAGATCAAAAACATAGTTCATGATATCCAATTGATATTAGATGATTGCGACAATACAGTTGATGCTGAAACGATAAGAGCTGTTGTGGTATTATCTCAGATGAACTTACACATATGGCATAATGAATCAAATTATCGCAAGGGAATAAGAGACGGAAACAATCTTGAATTAACTCATGGTTTGAACGGTATTAGAAATACATCAAAAAACAAAATTCAAGAGTTGACCGGCGGCCGAAAAGACTATAAGATTGATTGTTTGGCAGCTGAGTTTAAAGATTGGGACATTAGTTGGGAAAAGTAGAAGAAACATATGAATTCGATGTTGTTGTAATCGGCGCCGGTATTATCGGTGCCGCTGTTGTAAGAAGACTATCCGAATCATATGATAATGTTCTTTTGGTGGAGAAAGAAGAATCGTTTGGTCATCACACTTCCAGTAGAAATAGTGAAATAATACATTCCGGGATTTATTATCCTGAAGATACTTTAAAAGCAAAATTATGTGTTCAGGGTAACAAACTGTTATATGACTTTTTAAAAAAATATGATATTCCGCACAAAAATTGTGGAAAGCTCGTTATCGCTAATACAGTTGAAGAACTGTCGAGATTAGAAGATATTAAGGAATCAGGAAGGAAAAACGGAGTAGAAGGATTAAAATTATTAAGTTCGGATGAAATAAAAAAGATAAATTCGGATATTAAAGCTTCTACTGCACTATATGTACCGAGTGCCGGAATATTTGACAGTCATTCTACGATGGCTAAATTATTATACTTAGCCAAAGAAAGTGGCGCTACAATTCTTTATAAAACAAGATTAAATCAAATCAAACTGAAAAACAAAAAATACCATTTAGGATTTGCGAACAAAGACTTCAAAGTAAAAACTAAAATTGTCGTTAATGCCGCCGGCCTTTGGAGTCACAAAATAGCCAAATTAGCTGGAATACAAGATTATGAATTACATTGGTGTAAGGGCGAATATTATAAAACAAGTAAATATAAAAATATGAATGTTTTGGTATATCCGACACCGGATCCGTCGAGTAAATATTTAGGAATTCACACTGTTGTAGATTTAGCTGGAAATCTGTCATTTGGACCAAACGCATATTATATTGAAAATGAAAAATTAGATTATAAAATTGACGAAAGCAACAAAAAACAATTTTATGATGCGATTAATCGTTATTTAAATGTTGAGTGGGTCGACCTGGAACCAAGCATGACGGGGATTCGTCCCAAATTACAAGCAAAAAATGAACATTTTAGGGATTTTCTTATTAAAAATGAAGGCGATAAAGGTTATAATAATTTTATAAACTTGATCGGCATAGAATCACCTGGATTAACATGTTGTTTGTCTATAGCAGATTACACAAAGGAAATAATTGAACAATGAATGTATTAATCACCGGTGGGGCCGGATATATTGGAAGCGAGTTAGTTCAGTATCTGTTAGACGACGGACATGAGGTCGTCGCATACGATAACTTAATGTATGATGCCACTTCTTTATTGAGGTATACCTGCCACCCTAAATTTAACTTTGTAAAAGGGGATGTGCGAGATCTGAAAAAACTTGAAAAGTATGTAAAAAAAGCTGATGTTGTTATACCTCTAGCTGCTTTAGTAGGTTTTCCTTTGTGTCGCGACAACCCTAGGGATGCAAAAGAAATTAACTACGAGGTAAACCAGTGGATCGCAGACAACAAGTCAAAAGATCAGATGGTTATCTATCCATGTACAAACTCTGGTTATGGTTCAAAAAGCGACGGTGTCTGCACTGAAGAATCTCCTCTAAATCCACTAACTTTGTATGGGGTTACCAAGGTAGATGCAGAAAAAGCTTTTAAAAATATAGAAAATCATGTGACTTTCAGACTTGCAACAGTTTTTGGTCCGGGTTCTAGAATGCGTAGTGATTTGCTGGTTAACAGTTTCGTCTTAAAGGCTTTACGTGAACGTGTTTTAGTTTTATATGAGTGTGAGTTTATGAGAAACTATGTACACATTCATGATGTTTGTCGAGCGTTCCAATTTACAATTCAAAATTGGGACTCATGTAAGAACGAGACATATAACGTTGGCAATGATTCTATTAATATGAATAAACTGCAGCTAGCTCAAAAAATTGCGGAACACATGCCTTTAGAGATAATAAAAGCTGAGTTTACAACTGATCCAGATACAAGAGACTATATTGTTAGCAGTGAAAAGTTCTATAAAAAAGGATTTAATTGTAAATTTGATCTAGATGATGGTATAATACAATTAAAGAAGGCGTTTTCAATTATTGAGAGCCCCTGGTATGCCAACTATTAAGGTAAAAAATGCGTAAATTAGATGTTTTATTTGTACACCCGAATGCTTCAATAAAAGTATATCAGGGGTTAAGCAAAGACTTGTCCGCTATTGAGCCCCCTATTTGGGCTGCTCTATTAGCACAACACGTTTTGTCAAAAGGCTACGGCGCACGGATATTAGATTGTGAAGCCGATCTCTTGTCTCCGGAAGAAACAGCAAAAGCAATCAGCGATATCGACGCGAAGTTGACTGTCTTTGTTGTATACGGCCAGCAACCGTCTGCTTCGACACAAAATATGCAAGGAGTACACGACGCGCTCGAAATTCTTAAAGAGAGATGGCCCACAAACAAAGTGCTTCTGACCGGTTTATATCCTTCTGCGGTTTCTAGACTAACAATGCAGGATGAAAAAACTGATTTTGTGTGTCAAGGTGAAGGCCCTAAGACTATCACAGCTTTATTGGAAATTTCTGATATGTCTGATGAAACACAATTAAAGAAAGTACCTGGTCTTTGGTACCGAGATAAAGATTCTAGAATTTGTTTTACGAAACCAGCTCCACTTATTAAGCAACAAGAGTTACAAGAAGAGTTGCCTGGTATGGCTTGGGATCTCTTGCCTATGGACAAATATCGAACGTCTAATTGGCATGCAATGTCTAATAACAACGACAGAATGCCTTTTGCCTCTTTATATACCAGCCTGGGCTGCCCATTTAAATGTAGCTTTTGTTGTATTAACGCTCCATTTGGACACAACAACGTTGAAAACTGGGACTTTGGAAGAAACATGTTTAGATACTGGGATCCAGATTTTATCATATCTGAATTCGACAAAATTAGAGAGATGGGGATTCGCAATGTAAAGATTGCAGACGAGATGTTTGTTATGAATAAACAACATTTTCTTAAGCTGTGTGACAACATTATAGAACATGACCATGATTTTAATATTTGGGCTTATGCGAGAATTGATACCGTCAAAGAAGAATACCTAGATACTCTAAAAAAAGCAGGAGTAAATTGGCTAGCCCTAGGAATAGAGTCTGGCAATAAAACAGTCCGGAAGGATGTAGTAAAAGGAAAGTTTACAGAAGTTAATATTTCTAATCTTGTTGACAAAATTAAAGGCGCCGGAATTAACGTAATCGGAAATTATATTTTTGGTTTGCCTGAAGATACGGTGGAAACGATGCAAGAAACGCTGGACATGTCAATAGACTTAAATTGCGAGTTTGCAAACTTTTACTCTACAATGGCATACCCAGGATCAAAACTTTATCTAGACGCAAGAAGAGAAGGCTGGGAGTTGCCGGATAGTTATGTTGGCTATTCGCAACATTCATATGAGTCAAAGCCACTGCCGACAAAACATATTTCTTCATCGGAAGTGTTGCGTTTTAGAGATAAGGCTTTTAACGAATACTACAAAAACGATAAGTACTTGTCTTTCATCGAAGAAAAATTTGGAAAAGAAACTAAAAAGTCTATTGAAGATATGACCAAACATACGCTTAAAAGGGAGATCGTAAAATAACATCATGTATACAGCAGAAGAATTAATAGAATTTGAAAATGAAATAGCAGACTGTTTTAACGACGCACAAATAAAAGCGCCGGTGCACCTCTATAACAAAAACGAAGAACAAATAATAAAGATATTTGAAAAGCATAATATAGGACCGGATGACTGGGTTATGTGCTCGTGGAGAAGCCACTATCAGTGCTTGTTAAAGGGCGTACCTAAAGACGAGTTAAAAAAAGCAATTTTACAGGGTCGTTCAATTTCTTTGTGTTTCAAGGAATATAAAGTACTGTCCTCTGGTATTGTAACTGGAGCAATCCCTATCGCAGTCGGAACTGCTTTAGATATCAAGAGGAAGAATGGCACAGGGCGCGTATTTTGTTTTATGGGCGACATGACGTCAGAAACTGGAGTTGCTCATGAGTGCATAAAATATTCTAGAAACCATAAGCTTCCAATACACTTTATTGTCGAAGACAATGGAAAGTCTGTTTGTACAGACACTAGAAAAACTTGGAACACTGATGTTTTGACTTACGAAGGTGTCGAGGACGAATATGTCACATATTACAAATATGTGTTAGACAAATACCCCCATGCCGGGGCAGGAACAAGGGTACAGTTTTAGTTATGGCAAAGTATTTTGATGAGTTAAAAAGAGCGATGCAGTTTTTAGGAGAAAAGCCTGATACTTTTTTTCTAGGTCAAGCAGTAGAATACAAAGGGACCGCTATGACAAATACCTTAACAGAGGTACCAAGAGAAAAATTGTTAGAAATGCCTGTCGATGAAGAAATGCAGATGGGAATAACAAATGGACTAGCCGTCAATGGAACAGTGCCAATTAGTATTTATCCTAGATGGAACTTTCTTCTTTTAGCTATGAACCAGCTAGTTAACCACCTAGATAGGATGCCGGCGTTTTCACATGGAGAATACATTCCAAAAGTGATTATACGTACTAGTATTGGTTCAGAAAGACCTCTAAACCCCCAGGCTCAACATGTTGGAGATTTTTCTGACAGCGCGCAGCTTATGTTAAATAATACAGAAGTGATACGGCTAGAAGAACCGGAAGATATATTTCCTGCCTATGAAAAAGCTTATAATAGAACTGACGGGAAATCTACAATTTTAGTAGAATACGGAGACTATTACAGTGAAAAATAAGCTTTTAGTGGTCTATAACACATGTGGCTTCTCTGGAAGAGAACATGTTGATTGGTATATTGATTGTATAAACAATCTATTAGAGCAGGATTTTCAAGACTTCAAGTTGGTTGTATCAAGCTGCGGAAATAGAATGCCAGTTATAAAAAAGCTTGTAAGCACGTTTAAAAATCGAGTGTCTTTCAACTTTATAAACGATAGAATAACTGTTAACCAGAGTTTCAACCATACAGTAAAAAAGTGTGTCGAGGAGTTTGGAGAATTTGAAGGGTATCTTTATATTGATTCTGGAATAAACGTCAGAGATAACAAAAAAGTGCTTAGTGAGGCTTACGAGCTTTTTAAATCTGATAATTACGGAATGTTGACAATACAAGCGAGTAACGATAACGGATTTAAACAATGGATAGGTGTGGACGAGTATGTGACAGGAGAAAATTTTATAATTCCAATTGGACGTGCGTGTAACTTACACACTCAGATTTTCTCAAATGAAGTATTTAAAGCTTTTGACAATAAAATAATTCCTGATATTTTTGTGGCATATTGCACTGAATCTATTTTTTCTTTTCTAGCAGCGGCCGTTAAGCAAAGGTGGGTGATTATGAAAGATATGGTCTTAGAACACTTAAAAAGTATCGATGGCGCCACATGTGGATTTGACCACACAGGCCCTAAAGGCGACAATAAAAATAACTTATTTGCAAATTTAGATATATACGAAATCTGTAAGGATCCGGAGGCTTGGGAAAGCGGCTTCGGCTACGAAGAAATGCAAGGCGTAATGCACCACGATCCTGAAAAATATAATGAAAAAGGCGAAGTAAAAGACCCTAATCGCCTAAAAGAATTTATTAGAACACGTATGTTTTTAACCAAAGAGCAATTTGATTATGGTAAGGTTGTTCACAAGTTTATTAAATAAGCAGGAGAATTATAAATAATGTCTTTAATGGTCGTATACAATACCTGCGGAATCGGTGGAAGAGAAAACTCTGCCACATATATAAAAAACATAAGAAGTATTTTAGATCAAGACCTGTCATCTAAAAGAATAATCTTGTCCGGATGTTGTCTTAGCAAGAGGACGTTTCAAAAAGTTTATCAAGAGTTTGGAAATAGAATTAGCTACTATTTGACAAATGAAAGATTGGCAGTAAATCAGACGTTTAATCACGCTGTTTTGAGAGGGGTGGAGGAGTTTGGAGAACACGATGGATATCTTTACGTCGCATCAGATGTTAGTTTTAGCGACGACCGTGCTTCTCTTAGCCGATTGCATGATCGAATATTAAAAGACGAAAATGGTATTGTTTCACCAGAAATAAATAAAGATAACGGATACTTTTGGTGGTTTGGGTTTGAGGAAGACCAGAACATATGGGATGTTTTTGGAAAAGATAAAGACTTTGTAGTGCCGCTAGGCTCTACTGCAAACTTACACTGTAGTGTATTTTCAAATAAGATATTCAAAGCTTACGGCCGGCCCCTGCCAGATATTTTTGTCTCTTACTGCACTGAATCTTCTTTTTCTTTCTTATCTGCAGCAGTAAAACAAAAGTTCATTATTGCAAATGACGTCAAGTGTAGTCATGGCGAGAATGTTGGCTTACACAGCGGGCTAGACGGGCAAACGCAGGCTTTTGGCGCTGCCTGGGATAGAGTATTTCCTGGATCAAAAAGCATAAAAGAAATAGTAGAAAGCCCGGAAGCTGCAGCATGCGGATTTGGACACGAAGAGTGGGTACCAAGGTTTGCGCACAAGATGGACGTTCCAGATGACAAAACATTTCTGATACATGACGAAAAACAATTTGATGAAAATGGTTTTAGCATAGACGACAGATTGAAAAATTTTATAAAAGATAATTTATTTTTGAAGCCAGATGTGTTAGACTATAGTAAAGTAAATCACAAGTTTGTAAGGTAAAAATGAAAAGAGCTTTAATAACAGGAATTGCAGGATCCGGCGGTAGCTATCTAGCAGAATTTTTAATATCTAAAAAAGACATTGAAGTACATGGTATTTCTAGATGGCACAGCACTACATCAAGTTCAAATTTGAAAAATATCAAAAATGACATTATTATGCATGAGTGTGATCTTAACGACTTAAGTGCAACAATTAGAGCAATTGAAGCTTGCAAGCCGGATTACATATTTCATTTAGCAGCACATGCTAATGTACATGTATGCTTTTCTAATCCAATCGCGGTATTGCAAAACAACATTAACAACACTATCAATTTATTTGAGGCAATACGTATTGTTGGAATAGATCCAGTTATACAATTTTGCGGAACGTCAGAAGTTTATGGTAACGTAGATAAGAAGAATATTCCTATTTCAGAAAACCACCCGCTAGAACCCGTCAACATATACGCTGTTTCAAAATTAACTCAAGAAAAGATTGCTAGTTCGTATTATCATTCATATGGAATGAAGGTCGTAATTACTCGCATGTTTGCCTATATTAATCCACGGCGCGGAGACATTTTTTCTAGTTCTTTTGCTAGAAAAATAGTAGAAATAGAGCGAGGCGAAAGAGATATTTTGACACACGGTAACTTAGAATCAGTTAGGACATTAATTGATGTGAGGGACGCTATGGAATCTTATTGGGTTGCATGTCAACATTGTGACTATGGCGCACCCTATAATGTTGGCGGAGAGTCTATTGTTACTGTCGGAGAGTTTTTAGATATTTTAAAATCTAAATCTTCAGTAAAAATAAAGTCAGAAGTCGATCAAAAGCTTTTAAGGCCAGTCGATGTTACTTTACAGGTACCAGAAGTTAGCAAGTTTTTTGATGCTACTAAATGGCGTCCAAAATACTCAATTGAAGAGAGCGTCGAGTTTTTGTTGAATCATTATAGAGGTATCAAGTGAAATTAAATCTAGGCTGTTATGATAGAAAGATAAGTGGATTTGTTAACGTTGACATTAGAGAAGACGTGAAGCCTGACGTTATCGATGATGTTTTTAAACTAAATAAATTTGAAAAAAACTCTGTTGATCTTATTTATGCTTGTCACGTTTTAGAGCATGCGGATTATAAAGAATCAGAGATTGCTATGAAAAGGTGGTGTGACGTGTTGAAAAAAGGTGGAACGCTAAGATTAGCGGTGCCCGACATGGAGGCTCATTTTGCTCACTATTACTATCACAGAGACTTAAGACTGCTGCACTCTACTTTTTGGGGAAGTCAACGACATGAATATGATTATCACAAAAATGGCTGGGATTTAAAAAAACTAGAAGAAGACTTAAAAGCAGCAGGGTTCTCGGTGGTGAAAAAATATGACTGGAGAGACACTGAACATTTCTATGTTGACGATTATTCTCAAACATATTTTCCGCACATGGACAAAGAAAATGGTAAACTAATGAGCTTAAATGTGGAGGCTACAAAATGAAGTATGATTTGACAATATTTATCCCCGGGTTCCGTGCACCTAATTGGCCCAACGTTTATAAGAGTGCTGAAAAAGCGTGCAAGAGGTACAATTGGGAAATGGTTTTTGTTGGCCCGTTTGAGCCACCAGAAGAATTAAAAGAGAAAGAAAATGTTTTATTTGTGAAAGACTACGGCACTGTTACTAGGTGCGCACAGAAAGGAATGTTAGAGATCCGAAGCGACTTGTTCTTTTTGACTGTCGATGATTGTGTTTTTTCTGAAGATTCTATTGATCTAGCAATGGATTTATACAAAAAAGAATGCGGGTATAAAGATGTTGTCGCAATGATTTATGGCGAGGGCGGTAATTTAATGGAGACAAAATACTGGGAAGTTAAAACACATCATGACTTTAGCCTTCCTGGTATAAATCAAGAATGGAAAATAGCCAATCAGTGCTTAATGAACAAAAACTACTTTATTGAATTGGGTGGTCTTGACTGTGCAAACTTTGAATATATTGACAAACCAATTCATGATTTTATGTTTAGGCTGCAAAAAGACGGCGGAAAAATTATCTTTTCACCAACTCATGTTTGTATCGCAACGTGGTTTCCTGGAGAAAGTGGTGACCACAGCCCGGTACATCACGCGATGGTCGGAAACGATACTCCTTATTTTAACATGTTATATTCACTACCACAGCACTTTGAAGGCCGTTTAAAGCTTGTGTACGACAACTGGAAAACATCTCCAAAAGTATGGAAAAGACGTTTTTCAAAGGGCCTGCCCAAAACGTATGAGGAGCTATGTGATTTAGAAGGCTACACCAAAGGATATTAATGATCGAACTAAAAAATAGCAAAGTTTTAGTTACCGGCGCTTCTTCGATGATTGGGCGAGTGGTGATAAAAAAACTAGAACAAAGAGGAGCAATTGTTGCGGCTGTACTTCATGAAGAATACGACTTATTAAACTGGTCAGATACTATAGACGCTTTTAAGAAACACAAGCCAGATTATTGTGTACATGCCGCTGGTTACAATGGTAACATAAGATTTAATAAACTGTATCCATCTGATATATTTTATAACACTACGACTATGGGACTAAACGTATTAAAGGCATGCGCGCTCACCGGTGTAAAAAAAGTAATTACCCCTCTTGCTTCTTGCGCGTACAGAAGTACTGACGAAATATTAAAAGAAGTTGATTTCAATATTGGCATGCCCGACGAAAGCGTAGAAGCGCACGGACTAAGCAAAAAGGCAATATACCATTTTTCCAGGCAGTTATGTAAACAATATGATATAAGCGCTGTTTGTACAATTTTTAATACTGCTTACGGCCCGGGAGATTCTTTTGATGTTGATAAAACTAAAGTTGTCGGCGGCCTAATTAAGAAATTTTCCACAGCAGTGAAAAACGGTGATGAAGAAGTAGAATGTTGGGGCACCGGAAAGCCTCGTAGAGAACTTATATATTGTGAGGACGCTGCAGAAGGAATTATACAAGCTTTAGAAAAGTATTCTGATGTTAAACAACCCATTAATATAGGTTATAATGAAGATATCAGTATTAAAGAATTAGCCGACATGATTGCTGATTTAACCGGGTTTCAAGGAAAAATAACTTGGGATTTGACAAAACCTGATGGACAATATCGAAAGCTTTTGGATCCATCACGCATGAAAGAGCACAAAATTTCCATTGTTAACAAAACTTCGTTAAGAAACGGCTTGCTAAAAACAATAAGGTGGCACAAAGAAAATGAAAACTAAATTATCGGTAATATTACCTTCTATTCGTATACACAATCTTTTATATTTTTATCAAAAATTAAAAGAATCAACATCGTATTCGTTTGAACTGATTATTGTAGGCCCGTACGATCTCCCGGCTGTCTTGGATCAATATGACGAGATCCTCTATATCAAAGACCGCGGTAGCCCGTCCAGGTGTCAACAAATTGGGTTAGTTAACGCAACTGGAGAATATGTTACCTGGGGCGCCGACGATGGATATTTTCTAAAGGACAAACTTACGGAGGCTATAGATTTTCTAGAAGAAAATAAAACTTCGTATAAAGACATTGTGACATGTAAATATCTCGAAGGCCTCGGAGCTGCTACTAGCCCTACGATGTATCAAGATACTTATTATAAAATCAATCATCATGACGGACTGCGGTCTAAATATATATCTGACGATCATTGGTTGTTAAATGTAGGCATTGTCGACACCAAATACGCAAAAGAAATCGGAGGTTGGGACGCGCAGTTTGAGGTAACTACAATATCACACATGGACTTTGCGGTGAGAACACAAAGAAATCAATCTAAGTATTTCATATTGGAAGATCCGATATTTATTTGCGCTCACTTGCCCGGCGTCGAAGGCGACCACGGCCCGGTTCATTATTCACACGTGCAGCATGATGAGCCACTATTCAAAAAGATCTACAATGATCCCGGCTCTCTTAACAGAATCAACATTGAATTAAACAACTGGGAACAAACGCCGCCTGTATGGAAAAGGAGATTTGAAGATGTATGATCTATCGATATGTTTGCCGGCTATTAGAAAAGAAAACTGGACCAGGTTATATGAAAGTGCCATTACCTCGGTCGGAAAATACTCTTTTGAACTAATATTCTGTGGCCCTCATAAAGAACTACCAGAAGAACTTCAAGAATTAGAAAATGTTAAATGCCTTCAGGATTTTGGTTGTCCAACAAGAGCACATCAAATAGCATGTATAGAGGCAACTGGCGAATTTTTAACTTGGTGCGGAGATGATGGCTGGTTTGAGCCAAATATGCTGGAGAAATGTATAGATCTGTTAAAAGACTGCCCAGAACCGATAAAAGCTGTCGTCCCGGCTTATGTTGAAATTCGGGACCGGTCCAACGAAGATGGACTAGGTGTATACAACTGTAATTATCATGAGCCGATTAGATCAAGTTTTAATCCGGATCACTGGTTGGTTTTTATGTCAGCGCTAGTCCAAACAGAACAGTTCAAAGAATTAGGCGGATTTGATTGTAATTTGCAGGTACCTGGAATAAGCATCGCAGATTTTGGTATTCGTTACCAAAGAAATGGAGCTTGCGTAACGCAGACAACAGATGTCGTTTTTACATGTACCCACACTCCAGGCCGCACCGGTGACCATTATGCGATACACGATGCGCAAACAAAAGATGATCAGCCCTTGTTTAAAATGATCCAATCAACTTCTGATGTTGTCGACAGAATAAAGCTTGATATCAATAACTGGAAAAACTCACCAGAAGTTTGGACTCGAAGATTTGGAAATTTATAGATAATTGGAGAAATTATGAATAACGAAATTAAATATCCGTTAGCAAAAGAAACTATTAACACTGAAGACGTAGATGCTCTTTGCGATTGGCTTAAAACATATCCTAGGCTGACAAAGGGAGAATTAACACCACAGTTTGAGCAGAAATGGGCTGATTTTATAGGAACCAAATACGCTGTTTTTTGTAATTCTGGATCTTCTGCTAACTTGCTAATGGTCTACGCGGCTATGATGCTGAATGGAATTAAAAAGATAGTAGTCCCTCCAGTGGGTTGGGTTACGACGATTTCTCCTGCGATTCAATTTGGATTACAAATACTACCGGGTAAAACAGATCCAAAAACTTTTGGTATTGACCTGGATGATTTAGAGCGTTTGTGCGAAACAGAAGCACCCGACGCTGTCATCTTTGTGCAGGTTTTGGGAGTACCACATTATAAAGAGCGTTTGCTAGAACTCAAAGAAAAATACGGTTTTGTTCTTTTGGAAGACTCTTGTGCAGCTCTAGGAGCTTCCTATCAAGATGGTACCATGGTAGGACAAGTTGGTGACATGTCGACTTTTTCTTTTTACTTTGGCCATCAGCTATCAACGATCGAAGGCGGCATGGTCAACACAGACGATTTTGAAACGTATAAGATGCTTTTAATGCTAAGAAGCCATGGATGGGCAAAAGACTTAGACCAGAATAGTTATGACGACCTTATGGACTTACACGAAGTAGATAATTTTCATACGCCTTTTACATTTTTTGTACCCGGGTTTAATTTGCGCTCAACAGACTTGCAAGCATTTATTGGCTTGAGGCAGATGGATAAGGCAGATTGGGTAGCTAGAAAAAGAAATGAAAACCACTTGGAGTATGCGCGCCAACTAGAAGGATATGTTGAGTTTCAAGACTGGGGAGATAATAAGCCAGTCTCAATTTCTTTCGGAGCGCTAGCTAAAAGCACCTCACACAGAACAGAAATTGTAAAAAGACTCGTTAAGCACGGAGTTGAAACTCGTATTTTTAGCGCGGGAAATCTAAGATTACATCCATTCTGGAGCCACGTACAAGAGGCGATTGATCCAGACGAGATGGGGACAAAAATTCATCAAACAGGTTTCTTTTTGCCAAATTATCCGGAGATGACTCTTGAAGACATTACATTTATTTGCAGTGTTGTTAAAGGAGAAACCGAGTGAAGATACTTGTAGTTGGAGAAAGCTGCAGAGACATGTTTGTGTATGGCGCTAGCAACAGGCTAGCCCCAGAAGCACCGGTCCCAGTTTTTAATACAATACGCTCTGTCGCAAATGAGGGGATGGCTCGGAATGTATACAAGAATCTACTAGCCCTTGGAGCGCAAGCAAACATTCATACAAATAGCAACTGGGTATCAATAACAAAGACTAGGTACGTTGATCAAAACACAAATCACATGTTCATAAGAGTTGATAGCGCTCTAGAAAGCAAGTATGGAAGATCAAATTTAAAAAATATTAAGTTTGAGGATTATGATGCAGTAGTCATATCAGACTACAACAAAGGCTTCGTATCTGAAAAAGATATTGAAACTATAGCTAAGAAGCATCCTTTGACTTTTCTCGACACAAAGAAAATTTTAGGACCATGGTGCGAAGAGGTCACTTTTATTAAAATTAACAATCATGAATATGAGCGTACGAGGCATATGTTGTCTGATAAAATTGAAGAAAGACTGATTGTTACTATGGGGCCCGACGGCGCCAAATTCAATGGAATTGTTTATCCAGTTGAAAATGTTGAAATAAAAGATTCTGCAGGAGCCGGCGATACTTTTATTTCTGCTCTCGCTGTAAAATACCTTGAAAGTAAAAATATAACAAAAGCAATTGAGTTTGCAAACGAGTGTGCTACTGCTGTTGTACAAAAGAGAGGAGTTAATACAGTATGAAAAAGAAAAAATATGATTTATCTATTATTTTGCCCGGGATCCAGCCGGAATTGTGGATGTCACTTTATGAAGAAATAAAAGAGTCTGCTGGCAATTGTACATTTGAGATTATTGCGGTAGGTCCTAGAGAGCCATCACAAGAATTTTTGGATTTAGAAAACGCAATATATATTCAAGATTATGGTCATCCGTCTAGGTGCGTTCAGAGGGGAACAACGCTAGCTACGGGTAAATATGTAACACATGGTCTAGAAGATGGAAAGTGGCAACCTAATGGATACGAGGAGTGTATAAAAATCTTGGAAGATGAATTAAATTATAGCGACGGAATTTGTGTTCGCTTTCATGAACAAGACATGAATCCAGATGCTCCGGATCCGCCGCAGCCTCCAACATGGCCAAATGTAATGAGTGCGTGGTATCACAAAGATTTACAACTTCCAGGAGTTTCACCAGATTGGTATTGGCATGGATGTTGGATGTATAATTTAGAATTTTTTAAAGAAATCGGCGGTTTAGATTGCAGATTTGAACATATCAATTTAAATTGTAGTGATTTGGCTTTTAGGGTACAAGCTAGTGGTGGAAAAGTTGTTCCATCACGCGATTTTGTGATTTATTTGGATAATAAACCCGCGACAACACCAGAACAAACACCAATTGAGACTGCCTTTCACGAAAATGATAATCCCCTTTTCAAACATATATATATGGATCACGGCGCCGCGTACAAAAGATTCAAAATTGATTATGATAATTGGACGTCCGCATCGGAAGTTTGGGAAAGACGATGGGGCAAAATTAGTCTTTCCGAGGCTATAGAAAAATTTTCTATGGACAAATAATGATATTTCGAGAGCAAAATTGAAAAAAAATGTTTTAATAACTGGTGCAACTGGATATCTCGGATCAGTGGTGGTTCGCGATCTGATTAGTAGTCGAAAATATAATATTCACCTATTAGCAGAAAATATTAATGACCACAGCTCAGTCAATGAGTTTGTTTCGAAACAGTCAATTGAAACTGTTGTGCACATGGCTGCTTTAGTTCCTTCTAGAAAAAGTAGCGACGAGGAAATAATTCAAACAAACTATGATGCAACTAAAAATTTGGCTCTTTCATGTAAAAATTGCCATTTTATTTTTCTATCATCAGAGTGCGTGTTCAAGAGTGATCCGGATATGGAGTGGGATGTCGACGATGTAAAAATGCCTGAGACTTTATATGGAATCAGCAAATCCAAAGCTGAAGATTTTTTATTTGAACAAAGTGAAATAAAAAACTTGTCTATAATACGAACATCTATGCTATATGGATATGATAAGCCAGAAAGAAAAAACTTTTTGAAATTTTTGTTTGAATGTATGGAAAAAGAAACTGCAGTTGAAATTTTTACAGATGTGTACAACCGTCCGACTCATGTTAGTGATCTTTCTGCTTTTATATTAGACGTAATAGAAAAAGGAACAACAGGAGTTATACATGCTGCGTCAGAAGATTATATTAATAGATACGAATTAAGCAAAATGTTTTGTGATGCGTATGGTTTTTCACATGATCTTTTAATTCCGGTAATACAACCAATTGGTGGCAGGCAGCCTAGGCAATTAAACCTAAAGCCTAGTGAAATTTTCACAAAACAAATTAAATTTCCTTTAAGCGAGGGAATTACAACTTGTTTAAAAAAATAATAACCTAGGAGAAAATAGTGCACGAAGATTTAATACCTCAAGCCGACGAATATTTAGAATATGTTAGAAAACAAAAATTTTTATACTCGACAGAAGAGATAAAAAAATGAAAACGATTTTTACAAACGGATGTTTTGATATATTACATCGCGGCCACATAGAACTTCTTAAATATTGTAAATCATTAGGAGGGCATGTTGTCGTTGGTATAAACAGTGATTTTAGTGTAAAACAACTAAAAGGTGAGTCTCGTCCTTTTTTTACTCAACAAGATCGCAAATTTATGTTACAGTCATGTATGTACGTTGATGAGGTAGTTATTTTTAATCAAGAAACACCATATGAAATAATTAAAGAAATCAAGCCGGATGTGATTGTTAAGGGCGGGGACTATGACAAAACAAAAGTTGTTGGTCATGACTTGGCTGAGATAAAAATATTTAATTATATTAATGGCTATTCAACTTCTAAAATTATTGGAGATATTAAATGAAAACATATGTCATCGATATTGATGGAACAATTTGCACAAAAAATTGTGAACTCCAGGGCTCCTCTTATATAGAATCAGAGCCTCTCCAAGACAGAATTCATAAAATTAATGCTCTTTATGAAGAAGGAAATAAGATAATTTATATGACAGCCAGAGGTATGGGTAGGCACGATAATAATCCCCAGGCGGCAATACAAGAATTTTATACCCTTACAGAAGAACAATTGAATAAGTGGGGGTGTAAATACCATCATCTTTTCTTGGGAAAGCCGGCTGCAGATTTTTACATTGATGACAAAGGAATAAACGATGAAGACTTCTTTACCAATTAATTTTGTCCCAAAAGGCTGGGGATTTGAAAAATGGATTGTTAACTGCGAAAAATATTGTGGTAAACTTTTATATTTTGTTAAAGACAAGAGATGCTCATGGCATTATCATAAAATTAAGGACGAAGTATTTTATGTACAATCAGGTGCATTATTGGTCAAATTTTCTGAAAACGACGATTTGGACAAAGCAGAAGAAATTATATTGAAACCAGGTGACAATTTTCATGTTTACGTTGGTTTAAGACATCAAATGATTGCTATTGAAGACACAGAATTATACGAGTTTTCAACACAACATTTTGATGAAGATAGCTACAGAATCATTAAAGGAGATTAAAATGCTAAAACTGTCAGACGAAGCTCTAGGATCAATTATGCTAGCGCTACAAAAATCACTAATGGAACAAAGCGATATTGTACCGGTACTAAAAGGGTTTAATTTTAAAGTAAACGAAGAAAACAATCTTTTTATTATGAACCCACCTATTTTAAAATTTGAAGATGAAGACGATGAAGATTACTTGGTAGGCTCTCGTGACTAGTTTGAGTAAAAAAGAATTTAAAATTACTTACGAGCTGGTTAATAAGTTTCTTAAACAGTTTGAGGCTTATCCTAGCGAAGAAAAATTTTGGAACAAGCCGATGAAACTGACTGAGCTAAAAGCTATTAGGTCCAAGCTAAAGCACTTAATGAGCAAAGATGCCTAAATATTTTTACACATGTTTAGGATGTAAGACGCAGTATAGTTTTTATCATGGAATGAACGATAAAGAAAGCGACTGCCCGGGCTGCAAAATGAAAGATTCTTTAGAAAAGCTTCCTTCGGTATTCTCCACAAAGGAATATGACAGCGTTCCCGAAGAAGTTGGCCATACTGTAAAAAAATCGATTGAAGAATTTAAAGAAGACCTGAAAGAGCAAAAAAAAGATTTAAAGAGGGAATATACAGGTAAAGATGAATAAATATACACTATACATATCTTTTATTTTAAACGGAATCTTGTTGATGATTCTGTTTGGGATAGTTCCTTTTCTTCTATATTTCAGTGTACTAGTAAATTTAGGATTAGTTTGGTATATCAAGAAAACTTTACAAAAAACAGAAGATCTTGAAAAAGATGTAACAGGCGTTGTAGAAAAAATAGATATGTTTTCGGAACACATAGAGAACATACATCAACTAGAAATGTATTATGGCGATGAAAACTTACAGAATTTAATCGACCATTCTAGAGGGCTTATAAACGATTTTATAGATTTTCAAGAAAAATACTTTGATGTAGAAGTACAAAGCGAGACAGATGAAGAAGAGACAACAGAAGAAGAAGAATAATTATTTTACAAAAGTTCACGAAGTCGCGATTATTGAATACGCTTCTACCGACGACAGAAGCGTTAGATCGAGACTATACACTGAACTTATAGGGCCCGCCTTTAACGAGTTGGTTGATAAAATTGTTTATACTTATAAATTTAATACGCTGCCAAACATTGATTATTTAAAAGATGATTGTAAACTCTGGCTTATAACAATTTTAGGAAAATATGACCCGGAAAGAAAATCAAAAGCTTTCTCATACTTTAGTGTGATTACGAAAAACTGGTTTATTCACAAAGTAAAGCAGAACTCAAAAAGACTAAAAAGAGATGTGCAGTACGAAGACATAGATGCTACAAAAGTAAATGACATATTAGTGACACACCATGAGTATGAATCTAACAGAGAACAAAAAGAGTACTGGCAGCTTCTTTTCAAAGAAATAGACAGCTGGGAAAATTTAAAATTAAAAGAAAATGAAAGAAAGGTGTTAGAAGCGATTCGAATACTTTTTAATAGTATCGATGAAATTGAAATTTTTAATAAAAAAGCTATTTACTTATACATGCGTGAAATAACTGGTTTAAACACCAAACAAATTGTCAATAATTTAAATCGCATGAGAGAAAGATATAGGAATTTCAAAAAACAATGGGACAAGGGAAACGTTTAAAGTCGGGCGAATTTATAGAAGAGGCCATTGATAATGTTCGCCAAGATCGAGCATTGGCATCAACACTATTGATTGAATTAATGAAGATCTTGAAACAAGACGAGACAAAGCATCAACACTCTGGCCCTGTAGCGGCAAAATATCTAGAAACCCTACAAAGATCCAACGAGCAACTGGTAAAGCTATCCTCTCTACTTAGCAAAAAAGAAAATGTGACTTCCGGTTTATCTGCTTTAGAAAAGTCTGATATATACGAGATAATTAAAGAGCAAGAGGACGAGTAAAGGGGGGAGACTAGTGTCTGGAAAAGAAGTAGAGAGCAACACTTATTATTTTGAAAATCTAGATATTGGTGAGCTTGAAGACATCGCAACAGATGCTTACTCGTCTAGACAGTCATCAGATCAGACTCTAGGCGATGCGTTCGCTGAGCTGTTTGAGAAACATTATAGTTATGACATAAAGAAAGGAACAGTCCATCCAGCTATTGTGCTGGAGGTTGTTTCTGGTCCCCAAGTAAAAGACGAAGCTCGTGCTATTGGCAAAGTCAACACAAAAACTTTAAATTTAGAAAGCTACCCTTACCCTTACTTTCGAGATAAAAAAATATCAAACGAGCCCTATCCGGTAGTCGTTATCGCAAAAGTGGCAGGTATTGATGTTGATACTAGTTGGCCAGAGGGCCCCGATGATGTGGCGCGTATTGAGATTCATAATGAATTTCTCCAATTCAGAGAAGATGAAGCATTAGGCAGAGTCGGCCCTGGAAGTATAATATGGGTAACCTATAATAACGATAATGTACTGGTTTCATATAACGGCCGGCCAGTAGGAAAAATTGTCGGAGTGCATAAGACGAAAGCATTCGCTGATATTAAAACTAAGATTTCTGCGAGAAAAGCTTCAAAACCAAAATGTCAGGCCGCCAGAAACTTAGCCGGCCCAGCCGGCGGATTTTATGTTGGGAACACAGACGCCAATCCCAATCCAGATATTGGGCCTCCTATTCGTAAGATTAAGGGAGAGATAAAAACAGGAATTTATGGTGATGGCTCACCGCAAACAAAAGCTCACTTTAATGCATGCTTAGAAAACGCAGACATTTCTTCAAGACATCAGATTCCAGGCCCAGCGCCTAATTCCAATAACGCTTTTATATGGGTTGGGACATTAAAAAACAACGGATATATGGATCTTTTAGATAGACCCATAGGGCAAGGCAGGGAGACTATTATATACGCACCCATGACATTAGATTTAACCGCTCCTGTTGAAATAAAATACTATTTTCATGACGCCGGCGGGTTTGGAGCAGCACACGTTAATGGACCAAGCACCACAGTTGCACAAGCTGCAGAAAATGCCTCGTTGCCTGGCAATGATTTTAGAGAAAAGATCGCTCCCGGAATTAAAGATTTAAACCGTAAAGGCAGAAATTATATTTTAGTAATTCCAGAAATGGCCCACTCACGAGGTTACGGTACATCGACAAAAGACTTAAACCGTATTGAAAGTTTATCTCTAGGAGAAGATGCTGGTACAGGCTTGCCACCTTCCTCAAATACCACGACCCTCAGAACAAGAATTCCTGCAGAAGCAAGGCCTCCTGTTAAGAATTATCTAGACAAAATGCGGATAGAGTCAAATAAAAACTTGCTTCAAATAACGCCTTTGAGAGAAAGAGAGTTTTCAACTTTTGACGGGTCTTTTACAGGTGGAAACTTTGGCGACTTTCATCAAGAAGTTGTAGACGTGCTAGACGAACACTTAGGAACAATAAACGATAAAGTAGAATTTGTTTCTATTTTAGCAGACAGCCTAGGCGGTATTTGTCTTTCTGGAATTGTAAAAAATGTTCCAAATAGCGAGACTCATGCAAACGGTGTGACTTCTTTTAAAAATGCACTAGCAAACAAACCTATAAGAATAGACTACATAACAGATGACAAGCTAGATGAACCAGGATTCTATAGTTCCTATCTAGGTCCGGGATCCCCGTCTTCTGTGATATACGAACAGTTTCTGTCTCAAAGAGATCCTTTGAGTGATGGGTATACAGAGTTTAATTATATAACACCTCCCTCATCAAAGCAACAAAATGCTTTTTTTAATAATTTAGGAAAAGCAGAAGATTATAAAAAGAATTCTAAAAAAGCTTCAGGCTTGGGATCCAGAAAGTTTTCTTTTACAATCGCGCCAGAGATCACAGATCAGAGATTTGTCAGTTTTCACGTCGCTAACATTAGAGTAGGCTACGCTTTCTCAATGATAAACGACTTTTTAGATAGTTTTCCAGACTACCCAAAGAAACCAGACGCGAATACAAGCTTAAAGTCTTCTTATAACGCTGTGCCTGATCATGCATTTGCGTTAGCAACAAAACCGTCCTTGGGTGATTTAGGTAAATTAACTAAAAAAAGAGATGAACTGCTTCCCACAATAGAAGCATTTAGGGATAGGATCGACGCAGTTGTTTCCCCACCAGAAATTTTTAATGTAGCTCTCGGTGAACCAGAGCCGGATTATGATTTTGCATGCACTAAGTACGGTGTGTATTGCGAAAACGGAACTTTAAAGACAGGAGTTGAAAGTAAGTTTTTCTCTGAATATAAGATATATCTAGAAAACGAAAGAAAGTTTGAAGAGATTAAAATTTTGATTAATGGTGAACAAAATATTCAAAAACTAAAAAGATCCAAAGAAGCGCTAATAAAACAAAAAAATACTTACGACAATCTTTTTAAAAAAGCCAAAGAAGAAGCTTCTTCTGCAAGAGAAGGTTGGGATAGTTTAAGCTCAAAATTTGATAGAGCAAATTTTTCTTATGAAAGCGTAGAGAAAGCGGCTAAACTAATTTCAGCACCTGAAGCATATAAAAAAATATTAGCTAAAATAGAAAACCAAATAAAGAATCTGACTCCAGAGGCCGTAAAAAGACCAGAAGACTGTGTTGATCCTCCAATAACTATCGCAGAAGCTACAGGAGTTGTTCCGACCACTGTTAAGTCACGCGAGCCAGAAAATAACTGCTCAAGTATAAAAGTTGTAACACCGAATAATTTTGAAGAATTAGCGGAGATGATACCTTACTATCCAAAAAAATCAGATTTTTCTTTTTCAGAAGGATCTCCATCTAAAAGCAAAAGTAAAGTTCACTTAGTAGAAGGATACAAAACCTCTACATTCAAATATCAAGCGCGCGGAGTAAACAATTCACTAACAAGCAAAGAAAGTCCCCGGGTCTGGGCATGCATATCAGAAAACTTAAAACAAGGCTGCGAAGCAGCGTCGCAAGAATCTGGTTATTATCCGTTTGAGATAACAACAGGTGCACGAGGACTGGCAGACCCAAAAACTGCTGGCGCCACAGCTTATACAACAGGAATTTCTCTACACAGCTACGGCTTGGCTGTCGACATAGATCCTTTTATAACTGGATACCGAAACAATGGCTATCCGCTTAACAGTATTTTTACTAATGCCTGGACACCTGGTTTTATAGAAATTCACGCGATGGAATTGTGGAGGCTGGGGGTGTATTACCAATCACCCTCTATCCTAAAAAACAACGCATATGAAGCAGAAAATAGACCAAGGATGGCAGAAAATTGGCGAGGCGCCCCTTCTAGATATTTTGGTGGAGGAGAGTCTGGAGGCGCAAGAGACAAATATGTTAATATCATGAATGCTTCGAAAGGAAGTCCAATCATACCAGCCGGAGCTAACCCAACTTTGTGGGCTATACTTTTTTGCGAGAAAACAGGAATGCGTTGGGGTAACGGCTTGTTCTTAAAGAAACGCCACAATGGTGGTAAAATATGGTCACAGGCAGAGAAGGATAGAATCGCTACTATTTTTAATATACCAAGAATAGTAGACAGAGTCCAAGCAATATCTTGGAAATCAAGCATTGAAGATCATATGCATTTTCATTATTGGGGCGGCGCCTCACTGGTAAAGTGGAAAGATATAGAAGCAGCCCCAAAGAAGGAAGGATAAAAATTGGCAACTTCAAAATTAGTCAAAAAATCAAGAGATATTTCTGGAATGTCAAAAAAACGACGAGAGGAATATGAAAAGTTAACAGAGCAACAAAAGTTTATTAAGAAAGTCAGCGGCGTTTTTGGTCAAAAAAGAGCGCAAGCAATGACGACCAGGGAGGAATTAGAATCTGAACTCGTCATCGGCCGCGGCCCCGACAACAATGCCTACATCGTGATTGGCAATGACAGATCCGGCAAAGCACACACAGGATACGGTGGACGTGGACACACACAATGCGATGCAATCGATCTTGTCGCTGGCCTAGGAGGTTACAATCCTCAAGAAACGGATTCCAAAGAGAGGGAGATTACAACAAATCCTAATTTTTTCTTAGATTCTGCTAGAATTTACATATCACAAAAAACTAATGTGGACAAAAATTTCGGCATTGGAGAGTTTGGAAACGCAGAAGAAGACGTAAGTGATGATAAAGATAGCAAAACTATTGGTATGTACGGCGCAAAATCAGCAGTAGCGGCAAAAGCTGACAACATAAGATTAATTGGTCGAGAAAGTATACGCCTGGTAACAGGAACTGATGCTAAAAACTCTCAAGGTGGAGATGTTTTAGCTAAGACAGGAATAGAGCTAATTGCGATGAACGATTCTAAATCTCTACAACCCATAGTTTTGGGTGATAATTTACAGTTAGCATTAATTACTATATTGAACCATTTAGAATCTTTGGCTAAAGTAATGCATGGATACACAAAATATCAGATGAAATTTAATCAGGCGTTGTCAAAACACACACACATGTCTCCCTTCTATGCTAAAAGCACTTTAAAGTCTATGGAGGCCGTGATTGCAGGCGTGCAAGCAGATGTCGAAATTAGTGCAAATACAGAATTGTCCATTTTAAAACACATAACTAATTTGCAGGGCGTTAAACACAATTTCCTTACCGAGAGTGGTGAGAATTTTATTAATAGCCGGTTGAATAAAGTTAATTAGGATATAATATATGGCTAGCCTACAACAGTTAAGAACAGCTTGGAAAAAAGCAAACGGGCCGCGAGAAGCTCTAGACGAGTTTTACGAAGAAGTTCTAGAAGATGATATTGTTTTACAAGACGATATTCCTGACGTTACAAAGGCAGCTGCTCAAGATTTATCGAACACTTTAAATAATTTAAAAATCATATTTGAGACTTCTAGGTCTCAAACTCCTAATAATGATTATTATTCTCTCTCTGGCGAGGTTTCTGGCATCGGAGCTTTTGCTGGGGAGTATGTCTGGCCAGAAGATATATGCGAAGAAGGACGCCCAGAGTGCACTTCTGGACTCTATGAATCCGCGGCATTGCTTTTTAAAGAAATTGTAGAAACCTTAAAAGTACTTCAAGAAAATCCTTTATTGACACAAACAAATTTATATGACGATTTATTCGTGTTTGGTAGCGGTGTAACAGAAGATCTGCCGTCTTTGATAGACCAGGTCTTAGATTCTGCTCCTGATTTTATAGAGCTTTTTCCTCAAATCACTCTTTCATTAAAAAGCGATGTTCCTCCCGTAGCTCCAACAGCAGGTTTGGGCCCAGCTGCTATATTTAGCGATACTAATTTAGAAGCTTCCTTAACCTTTCAAAGCTCGCAGACACACTATGTTGGTTTTTTATTAGATTCTGATAAGTCGGATGGTGAGAGATCTCGATCTTATTTGCCTGTTCGTTTGGCGCCCAATACTTCGGAAGAATCATTGTCTCTTGGTTGGTCAGACCCCAATTATTCCTTAATCAACAATAACGGAAATTTGGTAAAGCCGGCAAACAAAGATTCAGACGGCGTCGAAATACCACTAGGATTAGAAATAAAAATTGTTGAGATTGTGCCAAGTAAGACGGGCATGTGGGTTGGATTTGTTTCAACAGATTCTCGTCTAGCTGACGATCAGGTACCTGCAGGGCCCAACGGCCAATATACCTCTCGGTGGGATGCTTTTATTACCAATGGTCAAAGAAGGTTGCTGTATACCAAAGCTCAGTATGTAAGAATAAAAGAGGCTGCTATCAGCTCAAACCCAGATCCGTATCTTTCGGAAAGGGCAGCCATCGGCGACGACCAAGCCGCAGAAGCCCGAGGCTTAAAAGGCACAGGAGCAGTTAATCCAAAAGAAAATCAAAATTGGATTACTATAAAGCCAAATGACGTCAGGCTAAACTATTACTCGTTCAACGAACATAATCTACAGGTCATCGCACAAGGCGACGAATCCAGTCTTTTGTATAATCAAAACACAATAGCAGATTTTCCAACTCTGAAATATTCTGAAGGATACTTTTATTTTATCTTGGGAGAGAAGCCTAGAAAAACAGAAGCCGAACTCATAAATGAAAGCGATGTTGATCTTGAAAGTTCTTCTTCTGAACTAGAAAAAGCGAAAGCTTCTGCGGGACAAGAATCAGCTATTTCTATAAAGGAAGAAGCGTGGAGCAACCTTTTAAATTATTTGGGTAAGAATACTGAGGGCGGAAACAGCAATCTTTACAACAAACTATATCAAGAGTATTTTATAGAAGTTTCAAAAAAACTAAATACAAAAGCTACAAACCCAAACAATCAAAAAATCTTATATGCTATTCGAGCTTCTTACATTGATTCACTTCCAGAAGTTCGTCGACCTTACATAAACAATTTTGAACCTGGCTCTCCTTATTTGACGGGTAACAGCTACGCAGTTTCTCTTCCAATGAGAGACGTCAAGAAGAGAGCAGATTACTTAATTAATAACGTTTTAACACCAGTTAAAAGCAATATTGAAAATTCCAAGAAAAGACTAGAAAACGCAAATGGTTTGTTGTACGATATACAGCAACAAATAAAAGCAATGAAAGACTTACCAGTAGTCTTAGACAAGTTTTTGAAAAGACAATCTTTTCCCTCGTCTATGAACAAAAGCTTCATACACGATATGATTCTTGAGGGCACAAAAACTGATGATGAGGAACATCTTATACAAATTGGTATAAAAGACAACGGTGAAGTTGGGGGAGATGTTAGAGAAACAGTTTCGTACGTTTTGTTCTCCCCAAATCCGGATAAATTAAAAAATAAAGAAAAAGATGATTCAGACCTGTTTTATGTTGATCCTTACTTGACAGACGAGGAGCTAAGCAAAACAACGTCTGTAAACAGAAGCGCGATACCTTTACAAATTGCTCTTCCATGGCTTCGAGCCGAACTTGAAGGTGCAACTGGAGCCCGCACACTACACTTGTTTTTGTCGCATGACAAGATAAAAAGAAAATTGCTAAAGTCTCAGACAGATCTGCAAAAAGACTGGCCCGAATTATTAAGTAATTTTCTTGTTCCGCCGGTTAGGATATATCACTCTAGAGACCCTTCTTTGGTGGAAGAAGAAGAACTTGATTGTGACGAGATCATCAAAAGGCTGAATAAATCTGGCCCCAACACAACGATAGAAGAGAGAAGACTGCAGAACAAATTGTACAGTACTCCTGGGTGCGCTGAAATATACTTCAATCAGTTTAAAGAAGATACTCCAGCTGTAAGTCCTGGTATGTCAAAAGAAGAGCTTGAGAGAAAAGCAGAAGAAGCGGAACAAGGCGCTAGCATACTCGATAATCAATACGTAAAAATTCTATATACTGGGTTCTTTAACTCCTTAGATCTTCGATCAATGACCGCACTTATAATGGCATGCTTAGAAAAAAAGCTAGGCATAGCGCTGACAGCAGAGGCGATATGTGAAGCTGCAATAATAAAACTAATTGAGGATTCTGGTACCGATTCTGTTGAAAAAGTAATGTTAGCGAATGCCTTGCTGTCTGCAGATTCAGAATCTAGCAAGAAGTTTCTAGAGGAGTATTACAAAGCTCCACCCTTCGCGCCCAAAGATACAGAAAAAGACGTATCAGTGGTTGATATAGACAAAGAGAACGCATTTACTTTCTTTCGTGAACTAGACGAAAGCTATAACAACGCCCCCTTGGCTACTTCGATGTTAATGTCTAAGAGAGCGCCCGGTGCGGTAGCTGAAGTTATAAAGAATTTAGAAAAAGGTGGTGTTTATGTAGAGCTGATACCAGGTAAAAGACCCACTACCAGCGACCAAATAACTGTGCCATATGGCGGCGCGTTTTTCGATTCAGAACTGATAATTTCTGAAACTTATTCACAGTTTGAAATAGAAAACGAGAAGAAGAGATTGATGGATGTGGGTTATTCTCAAGAAGATGCCCGAGCAATAATGGTTGGAAGCGGATATTTGGTGGCCAACCCACAGCAGTATCAATCGATTCTTGATGGCGAAGATTTTTCCACACCCACCGGCAAATTTGCAAAATCAACAAGAAGCGGGCTTCTGTCAGGAGCAGTAAAGTTTTCTGGCACCGAAGACCTTCGTGCTGTTAGCCAAGACGCAGAGAATTGGTTACAGTATATGAAAGGTGTGATAGGCTTACAATCAATATGCGAGTTAATTGTAGGCCAGGTTCTTGATGGCCTGCAAGATCTTATAAAAGACCCTGGCGCATTTTTTAGTGGCGGCGGCAAAGGATGGTGGGAAGATTTTGTTGATAGCTTAAAAAGACAATTCTCGCCCCCACTTCCAACATTAAGATTTCCGGACTCACTATCAACTGACAATCACATGGGCGACTATGCTCAAAAGCTCTACAAAACATTAATATCTATGGTTGCTCAGATGCTAGGGCAAATTGTAAGATTAATATTAAAGTCAGCGCTAGAGCAGTGTTTAGAAGAAGATAGCGACATCGGCGTTTCAGGTCGACCACCAAGTCTCCCACCAGATATACCTTTTCCAACGTTAGAGCGCGCCAACTTGCCTAGGTTTGACAATGTTCCAGCTCCAGACGTCGTCGCGTGGATGAAAGATTTATTAGATAACGTTACCACAGCCCAACTTTGTGCACTTTTGAGAGGCGATGCTACAAAACAAACTCTGACTAACTGCTTGATAAGAACAAGAGAATATTGGCCGGCCGTTTATAGTAACGGGGTTGATACCATATACGAGATTAGAGTAGCTTTTGAAAAGATAGGAGCAGAATTAGATTTAGACATATGCAATGTAGTGCAGTCCCCAACTCTAGTCAACAACTTATGTGAAGCAGTATATGACAGAGATGCCAGATGCCAAGAGCTAAAAAGAAAAGGCCTTACAGAAGCTGAGTGTCAAGAACAGATAGACCGTGAGCTAGAAGATCTAAAAAGTAAAGCTGCCGGCTTAACAACTTTAAGTTTGTTAGACATTAACCCTCTTTCCAATTCTTTTCCTCCAATATGCGGAGATGGTGGAAGCTTTGTTATGCCCTCTGGCGTAAGAGACACCATGGAAAGAATTACAGACAATATGTTGACCAACTTAAAAGGGTCTTTGCTGCTAGATATGAACGGTTTAAAGTTTTTTTCAACGCCACCAAGAGCCTTGTTAGCTTTATCAGATCCAAAAGAGCTGAAAAATGCGCATAAAATGTTTATTGATATGGTTAAAAAACCTTATAGTAAAAACTGTCTTGCTTTAATTGGAGATCCATACAACCATGCTAAAGTGTTTTCCGAAGAAAAGAAAATGAATATCGGGCTGCATACTTTATATCCTATAACATATAACAAATATATCCACTATGGTAATTTCTCTACATGGACAGCGCGAAAAGAATCTATTGATTTAGAGATAAGCCACGTTAAGTACTCAAGTTTAGGTAGCGTCGCTGAGAGCGCTGATTTTCAACGCTCGGAGCCGGATTTGGCGAAAGATATAGAAGACTATTTGCTAGACACTAACTTAAGAAACAGTCCTAATTTTTTTGATAGTGAAGAATTGATGCCGCTAAACATTGGTTTGAACACCAATCTCTCCGATGACCCGGGTAAAATTCAAGACTTTGTTGCTGAAAAGACTGCCATTAATCTGGTCGGAGAAATAGAAGAAGAATTCAAAAAAGAAATAAAACCATTAAACTTACACCTGCTAAGGGTCGATCCAGAAAAAATTCCGACGTACGAGGCCGAGGATGACCAATTTCCTTCAAATCGAACGATCACCCGAACCTCATTTTCAAAAGACTACACTAATGTACTGAAACGAACATATTCTTTAGATACAAAGCTTAAGGATATATCTCGTGATCCTATTAGTTGGTACTTGATGTTGCGAAATTATACTGGAGTTGATCTGCAGCCGATCCGCGGCGATCGCCGCGTATTTCCAAAAGAGTGGTTAAGGGGTGACCTGGCCCAACAGTTTCTTAATATTTTTCCCGTGAATTTAGAAGAGGCAAGAGGCGTGAGCACCACAACGACGTCGACAGGAACCCAGTACGGCAACGAGGTGGTTACAGTGGCCGGCCAGAAAGTCGTCGAGGGTGCCGGCACGTTCTATTTTGACGAAGATATTTCTAGTTATGGCCAAGATAAATGGTATAACTGGTTAAAAATATCTCCTGGGCTCAGAAATCTCCTTCCAATAATGATTGAAAGAGAACAATCCGGTCTTGGATCACAAACGTCTTTCCGCCCATTTAGCATCGCCTCGCCAAGAGAACACAATGTCGCTTTTGCTTTTATGGAGCTAACTTTAGGAGAAGCTACAGGCTTAAGCTACGAAAGAATACAAAAAATATTTCCAAACATGTTCGACTCTTTTTCTTTAGCTCCGGGTATTATACTGGGGATAGACCAGGATGTGAAAACCGCAGTTATTCCAGCAATCTACGCCCTCGGCGCTGGAGATACAGATAATTTTGATATTGTTCAAGAAACGGTCCCTCAGCAAAGTACATATTCTACAGGCACTGATCAAGCTGAAGGTTTCTATCCTTTTTATCTTGTCTTCGAGAAATTCTTTAGAGATCCAGACAGCCCCTTAAATACTAGTGATCCGGATGTGTTTTCCTTAAATAAAGAAAAAGTTAATCAAGAATTATATGATTTTTTTGACAGCATCATACCAGATAGCTTTTTAAATATCTTGCCGGCCACAGGTGTTGTAATCGGCGGCATCGAGATCTTGGACCCCAGCCAAAATAAAGCTGAGAGGATGTACATCGACGCTATAGGTTTAGAATACCAGAAAAACTTCAATCAGAATATTTTAAGATACGATCTGCCATTTACTGAAATTGCAGCCAAGTCGCAGTCTGGTTTAGATGGCGCTGCCAAGACACAAGAAATTTTAGATATATTTACAACATCGGACGCAAGCTCACAATTAGATTTGTTAGCAGACACTCTTGATGCTGTCAACTTTAACAGAGTTATAATCAACCAAAATGTGGCTACTCCCCTAGAAACAAATATTCAAGTTCAAACTGAAAATATTAAAGATATCAGCAAGTTATTAAAATCATCTCTTGTGTCTTCCGCCCCTAATATGCCAAATGTGATAGACTCTGACTCGAAACTAACAAGTGAAATTTATAATTTTAATTACACTAAAGATTTGCACCCCTCTGTTAGAAGCATACTTCAAACAATTTACAGTTCCGAGGCAAATGTTTCAAAAGTTTTTGATTCATATCAGCAAACATGGATCCAGGACACCGTGCCCCAAACTTTAGAGCCTTTAAATTTAAAATCACAAATATTTGCTGACTTTTTGTCTAAAAAATTCTTTGATGCGTTTGACGAATATCCAAATTCAGCAGATGAACAAAGCAAGAGTATATTTAAAAAGAAATTAAAACAGAAATTGTCCACATACGGATATTCTGCTTTACAATATGCTTATTCAACAGAGATGTTTGCAAAGCTGAGAAGCTCAAGGTTGAACGAACGCGGGTTTATGAAAAAGCTATGGAAAAAGATACTGAAAAGCCCCATGGTAAGTGACAGTATTGATCCTAGGTGCGCACAAATATTTGAAAACATTAGCGCTCCAGCTAGAGGAGATCTAGATCAAACAGAAACAGATTTCTTTAATTTGTCGGAGATTAAACCAAAGATAATTGAGTTTTATGAAAAATCTTTATGTCGCGACGTTTACGAATCAAATTCACAAGGAGAAAACGCAACAAGAACATCTCTCTTAGAGGGTATGGTAAAATTAATTATTAAGGTGTATACTCTAGAAATGTGTCTTGCTTCTGTTATCGCTTGGGATAGTTTTGACATGTCAGAACCAATGAAAGATAGTTCTTTTGTGTCGATAATAGTGAAAAATATATCTGATGATTTTGATCTTGATTTCATATCGTTTTTTGCAACTGACATATTAAGAAAAGAAGAAAACCTAACAGATATGCAGCTAGCTAGACTAAGACAAGGGGACAAAGGTATAAAGCAAAGTAGTGTAGAGTACTTAATAAATCAAGAAGCGGACAGTATATCAGGAATCATTAAGAGCATGTTTACTAACAGCTCTCCATTTAGCACTGATTTGCAGGTGGAACTGATAAAAAATTCAGATTCAGATTTTGATCAACGTTATAAAACAGAAATTGCTCCTGAAGATGATGCGCACTACAAATTGTCAAGTCTGTATACAGAAGCAGGATACGAATACGTGCTAGACGCACGAATAAAAAATAACATTTACACAATGAATTACGGCGCAGGAACAAAAGAAGAATTTATTAACGCGAAGAGTCAAATCAACGATCAGGACCATCCTGCCAAATCTAGCACCGATATATTTGGATTATCTTCTGCGCAAAAAAATAATAAAAATTACTTTCATTCTCTTCCTATGAATTATCATCACTTAGCCGAAGGAAATAACCTCGGAGGTTTCAACGATTCTTCTGTTAGCAGCTATGGAAGCCCTCCCGACGATGATTTATATGCTAGGTGGAAAGATATAGCTTGGAAAGTTGACGGCGACGAAACAACAGGCACTGCTGGTGTTTTTAACATAATCAATAATTTACAAAAAACTATCTTGAATTCTTCTGATGCTTTTTCTTTTGAAAACAACCCAGAAACAACACACGGCAATAATTTAAATGCAAAATTAGGAAATATTATTTTTCAACCGTATATTAGAGTTGAAGATTATGGGCCGAATGACGAAAGAGATTTTTTTGCACAAGTTTATAGTGAGACAGAATCCACCGGCGAACCTTGTGAGGGGGCCACACTAGAAGCATCTTATAACATGGTTGATTTTGCGACCGCGTTTGACAATTTCATGAATAGTTTTAGGACTGCGAAAAACAACATATTTAATTGTCACATGTACGATTATATTCCTCTTTCTGTCTGGAGCTTCTTTTACAACAACATTTTTATGAAAGAGATTCAAAAATATCCAGGCCTGCAGGCCATTTATAACAAATTTGGTCTAGAGCCGTTTTTCAAAAAGGTTAGTTTTGGAATGAGAATGACGTATGTGACTGCAGCGCCAAAAATTGTTGAGGACACAGACCTAGGTTCGTTCATGAAATCTGATGCCTCGCTAATCGGAGGATACCAAAGTTTAACTCTAGGAAAAGACAGTAGTTTGAAAGACGTAAAATCTTTTTACAATTATCGACCTTATTATATAGCCGGCGACTCGGATACGTCAGATCCGAAGCTGCTGCGAGAATTACAAATACCAATTGTAGAGATAGAAAAAGAAATTCGAACTATAGAGAACACGGGCCAGTTTACTGTCGGCGAAAGTGATGTCTTTCCCCTGTCTTTGCTGGGTACGTGGAACAGCGGAACTGAAAATTTGTCTGCAGGCGCTACATTGAAAGAGCTTTTAGAAAACAAAGAAGCAGTAGAGCCTCTAGTAAACAATATGCATCAATTCTTTTACAATAATCTAGCTAACACTATGTTGGGAGAGGTCAAGCAGACAGCAGAATTCAAATTAATGTTTGATTATCTTTTTCCCATGAGAAGATATATGGCATTAGCTACCATGGTTGCCGCAGATGGTCTCTCTAGATTCATACCAGAACCTACTGATGTTTTACAAGAAACTAAAAGTTCTATGCAAGTCATTATTGATACTATTGTTTCTTCTACAGATTACAAAAACGTACCAGACCCCATTGCTAATATGCTAGCTAACAGCATGATGCGCTCTGAGGCTGGAACTTCTGGAAAAGAACCAGACATGACAAAGGAAATTCTAAGAATTGTCTTGACAACACCGCTATTAGTTTTGAAAGGCTTCGTAGAAGTAACAGATCCCGCTGTTATAACTGCGAAGAAAATTATAGATATTGCAAACGCAATTCAGCTAGCAACAATAACAGCGATAAAACAAGGGGTTCGAGCTGCATTGCAGGTAATTCAGGCGGGAATTGATGCAGCGAACCAAATCATACAGCAAGTCGAAATACAGCTTTCTGTAGGGGTTGGGTTTGCACAAGCTGCAATTGCAACGTTGCCGAAGGTAATAGTCCCGGGATCTCCCGCAAGCACAGAATTAGTCCCGGCCCAGCCGGCGCTTGAGGCCGGCGGCGTGATTAAAAATGAAACAGGAGGACCCTTAAACATAGAGATATCTAAGGACGGCGAACCTCATGTTATTCATATTCCTATTGGCGAAAAATATATTCTACAGTCCGGAGAGAGTCGAGGCGGCACTCCGGAGACGGAAAAAACTATCCCGGCTGTGCCTGGTGGAGAAATAGATCTTGCTAGTCTCGTAAACATCGATGCGAGCGATGCAGATATTAGAAACTGGGTTTTTGAGATAGAAGATCCACCATCTTTTGGCGGAGACGAAGAGGCAGAAAAGCAATGGAAATCGTTTAAAACTGAGTTTTTAAGACTAAAAGGCCTAAGAGATGATTACATAACTGCAAAAGACAAGGTCGACCCGGAAAAACCTGGAAACTTAATTAAAAAAAGAGACGACCTAAAAAAAGAATCGGATGTTATCATTAGAAAAGCAGAAAACACCATGAAAGACGTGTTTACTTCGCCGTACTTACTGCCTGGAATGTGGGCAGCCCTATTCCCTTCTATTATACCTTATGGAGGGGGCATTCATCCATACCCCATGCCGCCGCCATCAATCAGTACTGTTCCTGGTATGATTTATCTTGCGCTACTATTTATAGATGCGATAGAAGAAAAGATGCACGACGACCAGCAAAAACTGGGTGATCCAAAATGTGAAGATCAATTGTAGGAGATTAAATTATGAGCGGAATTGGGCCAAGACTACCTTTGTTTAGAGACGAAAACTTTGGTAATTATGCTCTTATCACAAGCTATAAGGACGAAATAAAACAAAATTTTAAGAATCTTCTACTGACAGCTCCGGGCGAGCGCATGATGAACCCTGACTTTGGCGTGGGCCTTCGAAATTTTTTGTTTTTACCTCGTGAAGCCGCTATTTCGGCCATAAGACAAAGGGTAGAAGGGCAAGTTTCTAGATATATGCCGTTTATAAGAATTAACAAATTACAATTTAATCATGGTTTAGATCCCGCAATCGCGACAGATATGAACGTGCTGACAATATTAATAGAATATGATGTTCCGAGCTTAAACATCACAACATCGTTGACTTTGCAGTCTGAGGAAATTAATTAAGAATGTCTAAAAAAGATAAAAAATTAATCAAATATACAAGTAGAGAATTTAGCACAATTAAACAAGACTTAGTTGACTACGCAAAAAGATACTACCCGGACATTTACAAGGATTTTTCCGAAGCTTCTTTTGGATCTTTGATGCTCGATACAGTAGCTTATGTGGGCGATGTGCTTTCTTTTTATCTAGATTACCAAACAAATGAGTCTTTTCTAGACACCGCAGTAGAGTATGACAATATTTTAAGACTTGGCGAGCAAGTTGGTTATAAACAGCCCTTAAGATCAAATTCTTTTGGCGTCGTATCCATTTTTGCTCTCGCACCAGTAGAGCTAGTTGGCACCGGCCCAGATACAAATTATCTACCGGTCTTGTCAAAAGGAACAAAATTCTCTACTGCTTCTGGTCAAGTTTTTACCTTAATAGATGACGTCGACTTTGCCAATCCAGACAACGAAATTGTTGTAGCGACTTCAAATGAACAAGACGGTAAGCCAACAGCTTTTGCTGTAAAGACTCGCGGTAGAGTAATATCAGGCGAAGTAAGCAGCGAGACAGTTAATGTTGGCGCTTTCACAAGATTTTTAACAATTCCTTTGGCGGATCCAAATATAACTGAAATTGTTTCCATAACAGACTCAGAAGGCCATGAGTATTTTGAAGTTGATTATCTGTCGCAAGATACAGTTTTTAGATCAGTTGTAAATAAAGATCCGGGAACAAGAAGATATGTGCCTAATGTTATGGTGACAACTTCTGTGCCAAGAAGATATACCGTGTTTAATAGAAACGGCACCATACTTATCAAATTTGGATATGGCTCGGAAAATTCTTTAAAAAAGGATAATACAACTCACCCGTCAAATGTCGTTCTTAAAATGCATGGAAGGGACTACGAGACCGATTTAACGCTCGATCCTTCAAAACTTTTAGAAACTGATAAATTTGGCATAGCACCCGCGGACACGACTTTGACAATTAAATATCGAACAAATACTGTTGAAAACGTAAATGTAGCCAGCAGAAATTTGACAAACATCACCGAGCCTCTTTTGATATTTAAAAGCGAAGCAACGAATAGCGGAAAAATAACATTTGTTCGAGACAGCTTGGAAGTGGTTAACGAAGAGCCGATTACTGGAGACGTCAGTATACCGACTGTTCTAGAATTAAAACAAAGAGTTAACGATGTTTTTGCTTCACAAAATAGAGCAGTTACGAGTAATGACTATGAAGCTTTGGTTTATAGAATGCATCCACGATTTGGAAGCGTTAAGAGAGCAAAGATTGTTAGAGATCAGGATTCTTTTAAAAGAAACTTAAATTTGTATATTGTTTCTGAAGACGCGGACAGAAACTTAACAACCTCAAGTCCACTGCTAAAAAATAACATTAAAACGTGGCTCAATCAGTATAGAATGATAAACGACACAATAGACATATTAGATCCAAAAATTATTAATATTAAAATTAACTTTTCTGCTGTTACGGACACTTCAACAGACAAAACTGAAGCTTTAAACGTGGCTATAACAGAAATACAAGACTTGTTTACAGAAAAACTAGACATAGGCCAGCCGATATATATTACAAAGATTTATGACGTACTAAACAATCTAGACGAGATAGTTGATGTCACTAATGTAGAAATAATAAATCAGAATGGTGGCTTATATTCAGATGAAACATTGAATTTAAAACAATATACTTCTGCGGACGGCCGTATTTTATACTCTCCTGAAAACGTCATATATGAATTAAAATATCCAAACTTAGATATACAGGGGACAATTAGATAATGGCAATAAAAAAATATATCGCTACTGAAGACAACACAATCACAAATGCTTTTGGCATTGATCTGTCAACTAGAGCTACTGGTTCTAATATGGGCGCCGCTGATATATTAGAGGTGTTCTCAATTTATGGCCAACAAACGACATCTTCTGCAGAACTTTCTAGAGTTATTTTAAAGTTTCCAACGGACACAATTGCCGCCCATCGTACTAAAAATGAAATACCTGCCTCTGGCAGCGTTAGTTTTTATTTAAGGATGTTTAACGCAAGACATTCTGAGCAATTAGCAGAAGACTTTGTTGTTAATGTTTTAGCGGTTTCTCAATCGTGGGAAGAAGGCTCTGGCCTAGATATGGAGACCTACGGAGACAAGACAAAAGACGGAATTAAAGGCTCAAACTGGATTAATCGTCTGTCTTCTACGAAGTGGAAACAAATAGGAGGTGTTTATCATTCTTCTTCTTATGTCGCCGGCGCCTCAATGCCTAACTATACGGTTACTTTTAAGAAAGGTTACGAAGATATAAATCTAGACATAACTTCCATGGTCGAAGAGTGGCTAGCCGGAACACAAGAAAACTATGGTTTGGGAGTATTTTTAACTTCTAGTTATGAAGCGTACGCAACTGCCTCCGATAGTACGACGCCGCAAAATACAGACGGCGTAACAAAAAGCTATTATACAAAAAGATTCTTCTCTAGATCTAGTGAGTTCTTTTTTAAGCGACCTATAATTGAAGCAAGGTGGGACTCCAGAACCGAAGACGACCGCGGTAATTTTTATTTTAGTAGTTCTTTGGCTCCTGCACAAGAGAATTTAAACAAAATTTATCTTTACAATTACGTCAGAGGACAGCTCAGAAATATCCCTGGAGTTGGGACCGGAAGACTGCTTGTTAGCTTATATTCGGGCTCGGCTGATGACAGCGAGCCTTCGAATGAAAAACTAGCTCTAAGCCAAGGCGGAGGGGTCGTCTCTGACGGAGACTTTAACGTAACAGGCGCGTATGTCTCTACCGGAATTTATTCCGCTTCATTTGCGTTGACCGGCGCCAATACTTTGAAAACAGTTTACGATGTTTGGTCAAGCTCTTCGATAGCCGCCGCCCCTTTCAACGGGGTAGTTGAATATTCTACCGGCTCTATTAAGCCCAAGACTTTGAGTTCTCCCGAGTGGAATCAGTATAACCAGTATGTTAGCAAAATAACTAATTTAAAGCCAAGATATAGTAAAGATGAAAAGGCAAGGCTCCGTGTTTTTATGAGACCTAGAAATTTTAGCCCAACGATCTACACTGTTGCAAAAACTGATATAGAAGTAGCTATAATACCGAGCGCATCTTACGAAGTTATAAGGATGGTCGATGAAAACACAGTCATAAACAACTCAACAGGTAGTACTACGTACCACACTTACTTGTCGTACGATAAGAAAGGTAATTATTTTGATCTAGACATGTCCTTATTAGAGCCCGGATATATGTATGGGATAAAATTTGCTTATCACACTTCTGGTGATTGGCGCGAGCAAGAAGAAGTGTTTAAGTTTAGAGTTGAAGATAATTAACTAGATAATTGTGGTTGGTGTAAATTATGAGCATAAAAGATTTATTTGATAAAGGACTCTCACTAAAGTTTGTTAAGAACAAAACTAAGAGTGATTTAATTCAGGTGGAGTCCTCCAGATATATCGATGCGTACAACCAAAGAAGAGACAGGTTCATTCCAGACGTCAACTTTGCAACTGCTTCCAATTTTGCTCATTTTGGCTTGGCGGAAGAATACTATGATTCTTCAATTAAAAGAGTTTACCAGACATATCCATATGATGGTTCTCAAGCTGAAAAAATAGAATGGGAAAATGAAAGTACGTATTTAGATCTTTTTCTCTTTGAGAATGAGTATCCGAGGTCAAACGGGTATGTATTATTAGGAATTACTTCTTCGTTCACCGGAGATTTCAGTTCCAATGTTAAGCTCTCTACCACCCCGCAATATATTTTTCTAAAAGGTGGCCCACATGCAGATTCTGGCGGAGATTATAAGAGTGAATTTTCGGCCGGCCCCTCTAAAACAGGAATTTCAAAAGCTAACATCTATCATACTGCTAGCCAAAGAACAAACAATTTAGAATTAGATCCAGTTAAAGGAATAACAACCGAATTTTGGATGAAAAAAGAAGGCTGGGCGTCAGTTTCGGCAGCGCATCACGAATACTTGTTGCATTCTTGGAATTCAGGTTCTGTCGCCGGCGCTGCAGCAACGAATGGATCTCTAAGAGCGTATGTCTACGGAAGATCATCTGCTTCTAAAGGCTTAATACACGTTAGAGCAGTTTCTGGCTCCACAGAGCTAAGTTTTGACCATGATACGGGATTAAGCGACATCGCTGATAGTAAATGGCATCATTATTCCTTTACCGTAAAAACCGAAGGCTCAGCTACGATCTCTCATTTATACGTAGATGGCAAACATGCATCAAAATTATCATCCGCTAGCACCATAAACGCTGTCACTGGAACAATGGTAGCTGCAATCGGAGGACTAGTCGGTCCGCTAACCGGGTCAACTAACATCGGAAAAGGCTGGGGCAACATAGTATCTGCTTCTTTTGATGAATTTAGATATTGGAAAACAGACAGAAACGCACAAGAAATCGGAAGATTTTATCACGACCAAATTGGTGGTGGGACGAATACGGACAACGTGAAATATAACGATACGTTCAATAAAGTCAACTTAGGTGTATACTATAAATTTAACGAGGGTATAACAGAAGTTTCCGCCACTGACTCTACGATATTAGATTATTCCGGTAGAATTTCTAATGGCACGTTTATTAATTATATTGCCGAGTCTAGAAACACTGGGTCCGCAATTGTATTAGCAGGAGCCGCATCGAAAGAATTTAAAGACCCTATTGTGTACTCTACACACCCCGCGGTCGCTAGTCTTGCTGAAGGTAAAAGAAAACAGGCAGAGGCTTATGATTACGAAAATACAGTGTCTCTGTATAAGTCGCTTCCAGCCTGGATACTGGAGGAAGACGAATCATCTTCAAACAATTTAAAATATTTAACACAAATAATAGCTAGCTATTTCGATGACGCATATCTTCAAATACAAAAGCTGCCAACCCTAAAAGACATAAATTATCCAGACGACAATAGCTACGAAAAGCCATTGCCTTTTGCCGAGAGACTTTTGTCTTCCAGAGGGTACGACGCTCCGGAGCTTTTTGCAAATGTTTCTGATTTGGCAAAATATCTGCAAAGAGATGAGAAAAAGCTGTTTGAAAAGAAGCTTCATGAAGTAAAAAACATTATATATCAAAATATTTACAATAACTTATCCTATATTCAAAAGTCTAAAGGAACTACCAAATCTCTAAGAAACTTCTTAAGATGTTTTGGTGTCGATGAAGAATTAATAAAGCTAAACATATATTCCAATAACGATGTATATGAATTTAAAGATAACACAACACATACTGCAATACGCAAAAATTACATAGATTTCGATGATCTGGAAACTAGGTTTACTGCTTCAGCAGACACGAGCTATGCTGCCGCCTATACGGCCACTGCCTATCAGTATTACGACGCAAACGATCCAGCAAACTCTCTGTCCTATATCCCTGCAGCTACTGAAAACTTGCTAGCCGCGCCGTCAATAACAATTGAAACGGAAGTGATATTCCCAAAAAGATCGATCAACAATGATAAAAATCACTTGTTGTTTGCACATACAACATCTTCAATCTTTGGTATGAATGCAGTTGTCGCATCAAATACTGATCTAACATACGATTCTAGCGACACAATTAATTTTAACGTTGTAGCTGTTCGAACAGACGATGATCCAAGAAATGTTAAGTTTGGCTTAAGGACTATTGGTGGTTCTTCCGTGTTTGACAACATAACAACATCGGACACATTCTTAAGCGTATACGACAACGAAAAATGGAATTTTGCCTTCAGACTAAGACCTACCAAGGCAAGAACAGATACTGGGCCGGCCCTTAATACTAGTACTGGCTTTTTAAAACCGGCCGCATCTGCCTACACCTACGAATTATATGGTGTCAACTACCTGTCTAATATTTTACAGAATGAATTTGTCATATCAGGAACGATGAGCGAGGCCAATGCCAACACCTTCTTTACAAAACCAAAGAGAGTTTTCTTGGGAGCTTCAAGAACTAATTTTACCGGTAGTGCAAAGGTACCTTCTGACGTAAAAGTTTCTTCGACAAGGGTTTGGCTGGATTACCTATCAGATGAAACGATTCGCGCACATGCTAGAGACGCAAACTCTTATGGCGCCCTGCAGCCATACAGAAACGCAAACGACTCTTTTAACACAAATTATGTGCCACAGATTTCTAATTTGATTTTGAACTGGACAATGGACAATGTCACTGGCTCCAACGCGTCTGGCCAGTTTTTGATAGAAGACTTTGCTTCTGGATCTGTACACGATAAGTTAAAATTTGGAGACTCATGGTCGCGACCGATAAATAGATATAATTATTCGGGTCGTGGAGACAAGTTTACGACAAATGTTAATTTTGCAGATCAAGCAATCGACGTTGAGTTTGTGCAATCTGCAAAACTTAAGTTACCAGAGCTTGCCAACGACGACGATATGGTAAAAGTGCTCAACAAGCAAGACGATGTGGTGTTTACCAGAGACACAACATATGTCCAACACTTGTTGTCAGTAGAAAAAAGTATGTATCAAATAGTTTCTGAAGAGATGCTGCGTCTTTTTGCTACGATGACTGAATTTAATAACTTAATTGGAGAGCCAGTCAACCGGTACAGGCCACATTATAAGAGCTTAGAAAAACTACGTCAACTGTTTTTTGAAAATGTAGAGAGCGATACACTGGATTTGGAGAAATTTATTGAATACTTCAAGTGGGTAGACGATGCGGTAACAGTAATGATAAAGCAGCTGATCCCAGCGTCTTCTAATACTCCAGAATTATTAAGAAATATGATTGAAAGTCATATTCTAGAAAGAAACAAATATTGGACAAAGTTTCCAACACTAGAGATTAAGTCTAAAGAGCCGACTCCTTCAATATCTGCGATCGAAGAGCTTAAATATAACTGGAAGTTTGGCCACGCTCCTGTTAACCCGGAGCAAAACACCAACCAAGATGAGAATTGTTTGTGGTGGAACCAGCGCGCAGAACGCGATGGTGTTTTGGCTTCTGGTGACGACAATGTTGACGCGGATAAAGCTGCTTTACTAAAAATTACAGTTACAGAAGTTACAGGAGCGGAGCCGACACTGAAATCAATATCTGGGTTAAAGTATGCTAAAAGCTACTATCACGACAGGAGCTTGGCGCGTTTAGTTGACTTGAAAACAAAAAAATCCTTAAAGATAAAAGGTGGCGCCAATCCGGAAAATAACAAAATACATGATTTTTACAAAGGTGTTACGAAATGGGGCAGCGATGATGATTTTATTTATATAGACATTGACAACGAGCTAAAAGATACTGTTTGCAATGACAAAGAAATACCGGATGAAATAAATAAAAAGAAATTTAACATAAGATCTCTGACAATGAAATCTACTGAGATACTAGATCCGATTGTCATCAGTGGAAACTTGCCAACTCGTGGAGAGAACGATCTAAAATATACGGATGCGAGAAGCACCTTGCTTCTTCCTTTCAGCATTTATTCTTCGTCTATAGATACCGGATATCAAAAGCTTTATGCAAGTCAGTTTAAAATTGACTTTACAAATTTACATGAAGATAAGTATGGCAACGATGCAGAGATTCCACTGCAAGGTCCTTTCACCGAAAAATATGTTGGAGGCATGCAACATAGGCACGTGAAGCTCAACCAAGGCGCAGATACACCAATGACAAGGCCGGAAGGTTGGCACCTGCAGTCGTTCTTAAACACAGATTCGTCAGAAGAGATAATTAACGAAAGTTTTGATGGTTCAGACGGCGCCGGAACAAACGACACTAGAATACTTAAATTACCAGCCGGATCAACATCCGGATCAACTTCTCCTGACCCTGGCGACTATGAATACTGGAGAAATGGTGTTGGCGCAGAAAACGAGTGGACATTCAGAACCGGCCCGACTCCAACAGCTGGTACCGGCCCTGAAGGTGTTTCGCAGACATATGCTTACTGTGAAGTTTTGCCTTCCAAAGTTGGCCAAACTTTTGGTTTAGTGACTCCCTTAATAGATTTGCTGGATTATTCAAAAGAAACACACGTTTTAGGCGCTTTTATCTATAACATGTTCGGGTTACATATTGGAGAATTAAAAGTACAAATCTCTTCAGACCCGGGCTTTGAGACTGATGTTAGAGATATACCGGTGACTTGGGATGCGTTGGGCACACCTTTCGTAGGTACCTCTCTGGCCGGCCAGCAGCACTCAAATGGAGAGACGTACGGCGCCGCTATGTTTGCCTCTAATGCATATGGCGAGGGTTTAAAAGGGTACGTTGGAAGAAGATTCTTCATAAGACTCTTTTATACGGCAGGTATATCACATTTGGGTGACGTCGCCATCGATACGTTCTCTTTGCGGGTAGGCATGACAGGCGACATATATCGTAATTCGTTTAAACTTCTTAGCCCGACACACGACAATCACTTCAGGCCGCAGGCGATTTATACAAGAGACATGGTAGCAAAACGCCCTGTCAATATTAAAAACATCGAAATGACCGGAAGTTCGCCGACTGTCGCAGGAAATTACCTTAATAGATACGAATACGTTAGTACGGTTAGCCCCGAAGCTAACGACCCATATTTTGTTAAGAATAACGATCAAATTACACAAACAACGATGAGATATTTAACGACAGGAAGTATACAGTCTGTGTTAACTCACCCAGTCGCTGGAGCTTCAACGTTTTTTGAAAACAACAAAGCAGCATCTTTAAATGGCACTGATGAATACTTTCAAGCTTCGGACAACGCGTCTCTTTCTTTTGGCAATGCGTCAAGTGATAGTGCTTTCTCAATTAGCGCCTGGATCAAGATGACCGATGCGACTTCATTTCCAATTGTCGCAAAGCACGAGCCTGGTACGGATAATGCCTATGTTGAGTATAAACTAGTTACTTTAAACGACGATAAACTATATTTTTATGCATATGATGCTGCCACTGGCGTGCGAGAAAGAGTATATTCTGATAGCGCTTTAACCAGTTATGAAGGGGAATGGATCCACGTGGTTGCTACTGGAGATGATGGTGAAGAAAGTAAGACCATGAAATTATATTTGAATGGTTCGGAATTAGCATCTACTCGCGATGATAACGGAGCTTACACGGCAATGCACAATACCCCGGCTAAACTTTTTATTGGTCGAGATGATTTGGGAACAGCCGGCTCATCGATTTTCCACTATGCCGAGGGTGCAATTGACGAAGTTAGTATTTGGGGCACTGAGTTGACTCTTGCTGACGTGCAAGAACTATTTTATGGCGAAGACACGGGCCCAGGAAATCCGGCAGGCCCGGACGCGCTGGAATTTCACCCCAAATATAGTAATTTAATCTCTTGGTGGCGATTCGGCGACGGTGGAGGAGATGGAGATACCTTATCTTTTGTTATTGATCAAAAAAGCAGCAATAATTTAGCTGGGCAAAATTCCCCTACATTAATTTCTGGCCCAGCAAATGTAATTACATCGTCCATTTATCGTGGACCTGATGCTCTTTCTTCACGAACTGACTTAATTTATGCGGATTACACTTTGCCTGATCGTTCCAATTTAACGGCTTCGGTACGTAATAGAACGAGAATAAAGTCCAGATTCAGTTCACCAGGTGGATTTGAGACACTGTCACGAGGATTCTTAGATCCCGCTCACGAGACTTTTTCTGTCTATAACGCACTAACTTACAGAAACGCGTGGACAAGAAAAGTTTATAACTCTCAATTACAAGCGCACATGGGTAGATTCGGCGCCAGTGGTCATAGCACTGGCTCTGCTAGGGTATATGGAACTGAAACAACCGGTAGCGGTGTACGAGATCTTGATTATTCGCTCAATGGAGATGCTTCAATACACAGATATCACAGGAACAGTGTAGAGAGACTTGAGCGTCCTGGCTTTGAAAACAGCCACGCAGCATCTCTAGATGGCACAAACGATTATTTTGAAGCTGCTGACAACAACTCACTTTCTTTCGTCGACGCTTCAGATGACACGGCTTTTTCTATTAGCGCCTGGGTCAAGATGGATGATGCGACTTCATTTCCAATTGTCGCAAAACATGAGCCTGCTACGGATACTGCTTTTTTTGAATACAAGCTTGCAACCCTTAACAACGATAAATTATATTTTTATACATATGACAACGGCGCCGGCACCAACATGAAGTTTGTCTCTGATTCTACACTGACTAGCTATGAGGGGCAGTGGATCCACCTAGTAGCTACAGCCGGCGCCGGCGGCGATACTAAAGTTATGAAAGTTTATATAAACGGCGAATCCCTTGCAGGGTCTGTGACAGAAACAGGAACATATGTAGCAATGCACAACACTGCGGCTAAACTTTTTATTGGTAGAGATGATATCTTCGCCGGCTCCTCTAACTTTTTCTATGCTGACGGTATGATTGACGAAGTGAGTATCTGGGGAGCCGAACTTACTCCAACTGAGATTAAAGAAATATACTATGGCGCCCCAAGTGACAAGGCCGGCCCGGGCCCAACAGATCTTGCTAGACACTCTCAGTACAGCAATTTAGTTTCCTGGTGGCGCTTCGGCGATGGATCCGGAGACTTCAGTAATTTGTCATTTGTCGTTGATCAGAAAAGCAATAATACGCTGACAGGTAAAAACGCACCTTCTCTTGCCGCGGCCCATGACGCTGGTTTAATAAAGGTGACAAAAAACGATAACGCGTTTGTTTCTCACATGATACCAAGAACGGACCAGCAAACAAGATGGATAACAGCATCAATAATTTAAGGTATAATCTATTTATATGATAGAGTTGAGGTAAAAAATGGCTTTAAGCGGATCGATAAATTTTTTAAGTGCTAGCTTAACTGGTTCTGAAAACATTGTTGTAGACTTTGTTGGTCTTAATACATTGATAATAGACCCGGTTTCTGGAACGCTAAATCATTTAGGATATCCGCATGAAGGAGCTGAAAATTCTGGCACTCTTTCGTATTTTAATTTAAATATTGAGCCGACAGCAGATGCTTCTCCAAATCAGCTTAATAGTTTACTTCTCAACCGCAACGGCCCCTATCAACACCCCATGTGGAAACAATGGAGAGGCGCTGATCACCCGATATCTCGTATTCAACGACTGAACAACACAATGTCAATAGACGTTAATGATCCGAATCCTGTTCTACGCGAAGCGAGAAGGCGCAGCGAAAGAGCTAAATTAGAAGAGCTTAACTTCCCAGCTGTTGAGGGCAAACATATAGAAAACGTTATTAAGTTTTTTAAAGAAAAAGACGCTCATATTGCAAAACTGCACTCAGTAAACAAGCTGTTAACAAGTCCGTTCGTTTCTAACTTACAGCAGTATTACGAACCATCTGTTACTAAACAACACAAGCCTTTTATTTATAGTTTGCAAAACGGTACAATAAAAGTAAGAGCTTCTCTGTTAAATCAAATGACCTTTTTTGCTAATGAGGCTGTCAATAATTCTTTAAAGATATCCGGACCAAACCCCAATACCGGCTCAACTAATTACTTTGGAAACCCGATAGACTTTAAAAAACCTGGACAGCAAAATTACAAAACTTTGAGTGACGCGCTGGCCCTCGGCGGTACTAACTTTGTTTATAGTCAGACAATCTTTCCGAAAAACATTAACACATTTAGAAACTTTAAGCTTGAAAGGCCTAGCTATGAAGAAGTTTCTGGAGTTCTAGAAAATGGCTATGACAGGGCATCTCATAGAAGTTTTTGGAAAGACGCACAGCCGGCCCTTGCGTCGCTTATACCGCCGGACGGAAATTCTAGAATTAGAACAACCGACTTAGCTTTAAATTCTCAAGAAATCAAACAATTTATACCGTCCGCTAAGTTTCAGGATCCGGACGCATCCAACGCGAAACTGATTAGAAAATACAGATTATTTGACAACGCAGCTCCGTTTACAGCCTCTGCTACACAGACTAATTCTAGATATTGGAATTACACTTATCATATGATAGAAGGAGGAATCATTGCTCAGAGTGGTCATTCGACTGTAACTGGAAGTAAAGCAATCGGCACAATTACTGTTGCTGCAGCTGCCAGTCCTGCTGGCTTAAACAACGACGAGTTTGACCTAATCGACACGGCCGGTAATAGTGTAACGTTTGATTTTGATTCGAGTGTAACAACTGTTCGAAATGCACATATTGGTGTAAATGGCTATACAGGCATAGACGATATAGCAAATCAAATAGCAGGAGCAATTAACGACTCTACGATTACACTAAACATAACAGCCTCCGCTGCTGCACTTGCCGGCGGCGGTACCTTTAAAATAACTCTTGTGCAGGAGCAAGCTGGTTTGCCGGCCGCTTCGGCTGGAAACACAACTATAGACATGTCTGGTGTTACAAACGTTTCGGCAACAAATTTTGCCGACGGCGTTACCGCACCGGTCTACAACCCCAACACCGGCATGCCGGTTGGGTTTGGCCCATCATCTTCTTTTGTTACACTTGAGAGTTATCAGCCTTATCCAATAGCGTTGTTAAGCAGGTGGCCACTTGATCCACGACCGGATATATATGATAGCCCAGCATACTTAACTTCTAGTATAGGCGGCAAGGGCTTACAAATAGGCCTAACTCCTCACCGCATGAAAGAACAGCTTCCGGGCGCTAGTTCTGCTGTAGAGAACGGTTCACCTGTTTTCACTTCTGATTTAACATTTGGCGCCGCAGAAACGTCAACCTCCGGAACATTTCATACGGCAACTGATGCGTATGTGCAGCTCATAAACATACAAACAGGCAGCGCCGGCGAACTAGTATACAGTACGAAGCCAACTATGTTTTTTCACAAAACCGGCTCGGATCCTCCGGATGGTCCCAGCCGAAATCATGGAGCAGTTAAGGGATACCTTCACCAGACAGCTTCAATGCAATACAACCGTCACACTTTTCCGTATAATACACCTTTTTATGCTACTTCCAAGATTCGCGGAGTTTCACCTTTTTACGATTCTTACGCTGAGTTTTCAAAAGATATAGAAAACATTGGTAAAGATTTTTCTGCTATACCTGAATATAGAGTTTCTGAAAACATAGAGTTTTATTTTGAAAACCATTTTAAAGACCGCAAGAACGAAAAGTTATATAGCGAAACAGCTATTGGCTCTCTTGGAAAAAAATATTACACTAACGAAGTCTCTGAAGGATCCAAAATAATAAAAAGAGTTTTTGAAATTCAAACCGCTCCCAAAAACACTAAATTAAATTCTTTTAAGATTGAAGGTGCATTTGTTACGGCTAGCGCCGATGTAGAGACTTTAGAGGACGCGACCCCTTCGCCGGGTAATTTTGAATTCGTTCCTCTAACATTAAAAACTAGAGTCGGACAACTTCACAAACAAGAGATACACTATTCTCAAAATTCTAATTCTGTAAAATTCAATGAAGCTTTTTCGCACACTGACGATATATCAGATTTTTCTCACATAACAAGCAAGATAAAAGAATTTAGTGGAGTCGAGGAAGTTATACCCTCTAGGATCAAATTTTCAGTTCAAGCCCTTAAAAAGCTTTTACCATACGAAAACTTTTATCCTGTCACGAAGACTGTTGATATTGGAAATAAATTTAAAAAGTTTATCGAACCTAATTTAGATAAAGCAAAAACACCTATTTCCGGCTCTAAATTTCTTGACAAACAAAGCGGAGATTATGATCAGACTCCTGGAATGCTTCAGTCATTTTTAGAACCTTTTTTCGCTCCGGGAATATTGTATAATTCATTAAAATCAGGAATTGCTGTCGATTATCCTGTATACAAAAGTACAATGCCGATTTATTTCTGCCCTATGTTGTATTATAACGGATCAGTCAATTACAATAGTGGAAATATTAGATTACCTAACTTTGCTTCACAAATTGATGCGCCCGATTCACTAGCGAGAAGCGAAGACGGTGGATATGGAGGCAGCCGGCAGATACAGGCCAACAGCAGCCGGCACATTCTTAACTTTGCTTCGTCCTCTTTTAACTACGGTGGTTTTTATATGCTCGGCGCCTCACGTTGCATTCCGGCTATCTTAAATAATGAACCCCGCGTACGCGTACCTTTTGAAACAATTTATAGAACCTCCAGAATTGATAAATTATTCTCTGGAGAGTCAAATTCTCTTTATTTAACAGCTGACTTTATCGATTTGGATCTTAACAGGCCAATGGATTCTGCAATGGGGCAGTATCCTAAGCCCGACGATCAGAATTTAGCACACCACCCGGGAGCCTGTCACACATCAACCGGTCCCCGCGGAATTCTCAAGAAAGGAAAAGAGGCAGATAGTAAACACAGAGAAATTTATGAATCATCAATTAATAATTTCCTGTGTGAAACCATGAATTTTTTCTTGGCCGATCAGGGAGTTCCCGGGGTGAAGATGCCAATTATCGTGTCAAAGCCAATAAAAGGGTCTGATGTTTTACTTACCAGCGATAAAGCATATCATATGGAAGTTTCTTTAGAAATGGGTAAAGACGCGGTAATGTGCGAAGGTCCTAGAAATGCAGGTGTCGGCGGTGGTGGTTTAGTATCAAACTACTTTGCTAACTCTGATTTAAACGCAAGTTATCGTGGGTACATATATGGACCACCGGTCGAAATTGTGAGAATGTCTGGTAGTGCTACAACCAGAGGCTATGAGTTCGATAGGATTACGGGAATAGTAACTAAAAGAGACCCTCTTGTCGCCTCTTACCGTAAAACTTTTGTCCCCCTTGGAGGCTCAGATGCAGCCGGCTCCGAAAGCACAGGCATACCTGACGATAGTCATTGCGCGCCCGAGCGACTAACGTCATTTCATAGCCCGGGCGCCCCAGAAATTGAAACATATTTTGGCGCTAATTTACAAGACCCTGCATACCAGGCGCATACGCCGCCATATTTTTATGGCAAGAGTAGCAGAATTTTAACTGTTGATTCTGACGATGATATAACTAACTGGAAAAATGCTTTTGAAAGAACAAAACAAGACTCTTTCCATCTAGAAGAATATGTAACAGGTTCGTCAAAAGACAACAGCGCGCTGTGCAGAATTTTACCAGGAACTAGTTCAGTGTCTGGTCAATATGGAACTCGAATGAAGATTGACTCTAGCGTTGATATTTTCAACAGAGTTAGTATCCTAGATCTCCGCGGAGCCCAATCCGAAACCAAATTTTCCTGGTATATCGCTCCAAAGTGGGTTTGCCCTGTATTAGACTTCTCTTCTTCGATATCACATGTAGACAACTATTATACCAGTGAGCTGGACAACACAGTAAAAGTTACAAAGTCTACTGTTACTAACAATTATCATGATATTACAACTGGTCGCGGCTTGTGGGGCGGATATGGATCTGACCCATATGATTTATTCAACTACAACAAGGCAAACCCACTTAGCGAACAGGGCAAAAAAGGACTAAGATTAAAAATCAGTACTCCGTTTACAGAAGAAGATGCCGGCTTAGAAAAAGTTTTCTTCAGAGGCGGTTCAGCAGGTGCCGGCGACCAAGGCAATGTTACTGATCCTGAAGATGGATACTTTACAAAAGCTGGGTTGGAGTCTTTATCAAAAGTAAGCGCTTCATTAGGAGAAGAGTTCGGGTTTACTCAAGGTACTTTTGCGGAGGACTCCTTCAACATAGGACAAATAGCGTCTAGTAAAGAAGTTTCAGAGGCTGTTGTTATTGTACCTTACTTTGAGAGGCCGGTTACTTTAGTTTCGGCAGACGCTAACAAAACTTCGTTGATGCTCCCCGCCGGCGAACTTTTTGCGACAAGAGAAATTATACCCGGCAAACATTTTCTCCCTATCCATAAAATGCTATTTGAGAATATTTTGTCTATGAAGTTGGTATCAGACAAATATGTTACGGCCGGCCTGATTTCAGGCGAAGACGGCGCAACCACTGAATATGTTGGATTTGAGAGCCAGGAATCTTTTGACAACGCCAAGGCTACGGACGTTTATAAAATGATCGAAAGCCTTATGGGCTCTGAAAAAGAAAATATTGCCGGATATGAATTGCCACCGGAGTTTGATTTTATTAATTACAATGTTGACCCGTTCCAAATGCTTGTAATACCAATTAATCATACTTTAAGAAAACAAGAACTAATGGATATATATCAAGGAGTTATGCCTGAATCTAGCCTTAAGTTTACAAAAGAATCTGCGTTTTTAGAAGTGCACCCCAACGCCGGAACAACAGAAGGCGCACTGCATTCTTGGATGCCTAGAACAAATATTGACTTAGTGACAGCCATGGGCGGCCCGGGCACTTTTTCCTCGTTAAGGCCTCAAAACTTTTTTAACCCCAGAGTCTTTATGAATATTGGAGCTGCTTATAGAGAGCACTGCGATCCTGCGAAATCAGATCTATGGATAAAAACTCCAGAAGATTTTTATAAAAACTTAAAATTTATGACTTTTAAGATAAAGCAAAGAGCGCACAAAGATTATGACAGATACAAGAGCAAGCAAATTGAGAAGGCGGTAGAAGCTACAATGCGAGAGGGAATCCCCCCAGAAGATCAGAATAAATTAATAATACAAAAAACGATGCAGCAGTCCCAGCAAAAAGAAAGAACAGCAGCAGATTCTTTTGGCTCCAACTGGCCTTATGACGACTTCTCTTTGGTCGAGGCAGTGAAAATAGATATTGAATTAGAGGTGCTTTAACAATGGAATTTTTTAATAAAAAAGAAGAAGTAATAGATCTAAAGCTAACGCAATTTGGAAGATACTTGTTATCAAAAGGCAAACTTAAACCTGTTTTCTATTCTTTTTTTGATGATAACATTGTTTATAACGGTTCTAAGGCGGGTGTCGTTGAGCTACAAAATGATGCAGAAAAAAGAATAAGAGAGACACCAACTATGCATCACCAGATATCAGTTTCTTCTTTGGAAAAAGAATTTAACAACAACTACAATAAAATTTTATCAGGCGAAACGACAGCGACTGCAGAAGATGTACAAAGAACAGCAGAAAAACACTATGCTTTGCCGCCAGCTTTAGGAACGAGTGACGTCAATTCCAATTCTGCGCCAGCTTGGAGTGTACAGCTCTTGAATGGAGAAATCACCGGGTCAGTAACGAACCTTAGCTTAACAGAAAAATCTGGGGGCAAGAACACACAATTGATACCACAGATCAATTCAGAATTAGAAATAGACATGATAGACATAAGTGGTGCGAACACTAATGAAGAAGAGTTTGAAGAAGGATTAGCCGGCGCAAACGTTGTTATATCGTCCGAAGACAATGAGTTATATATATTATTAAAAGTCGCCGAAAACAATGGTCTTTTTCAGAAAAAAAACTTTGATATTGAACTTTTTGAAATTGAAGAAGAGGTTCAGGTTGGTGGAACGATAGAGACTTTAAAACAACTAAGTTTTCCCACAACGCAAGAAGCATTAACAGAAGTTAGTTTTCTAGACGAAGTTACTCCCGACGAAGATGTAACAAGCGTAGAGTACTACTTTGATTTGCTTGTTGATGACGAAATAGACGATGAAATACTGTGCGAATTTGACCCTGTTAACGAAAAAATGGGAGTATTTTCTGATCCTAGGACAAAATTATGTCAAGACGTTATTAACAAGCAGAAAAAGAAAGTATTTGATATTTATGAAGACGAGGAAGATTATCCGGGAGAGATTTGTTAATGTCAGTTATACTCGACAACATCACCGGCGGAGGCTTGCTACCACATGTTTATTGTAAAAAAGTCACTTTGGAAACAAACCAATCCGATCCAGAGATAACTGACGTCACTTTGCTTCTAGAACTATATCAAGATAAAAATAAGTTATCTGAATCGTCTTGGCTAAACTCTTTGAGCACGCAAGGGATAAGCTTTATGGATGCTATCTTTATCCAGGTTTTACCGTTTCGAACATTTGGTAATGTAAGGCGCTTGCTGCCAAGCTCTGTAACTCTCAGCGCTTTTAACTTCTCCGGACCCGGAAAAGGCTCTCTATACGGAGGAAATATCGTTTACGGAGACAATTATCTTCCCCGCGGCGGACACATCTCTACGTACGCTTTAGGGGACACAGGGGGAAACGAAATAGCTATCCAAGGTTCCGATGGTCAAAATAGAATATTTGACAACGCCGAGGGCGCCGCTCCATATGAATATCCAATTGCAGTTTCCAATTCTTCCTTGCTGGGCAATATTTCAGGCGCCGACGCTTTGCTTTTTTATGCAGAAGAGGGGAAAATAAGAGAAGAAATTGTAAATGGAAAAACCTATTATGTAATACCTTTTGAATACAAGTACAAAGACAAATATAAACAAAACTCTTCC
>Ga0209128_1000080_pt1 | contig 60114 bp, 67 predicted proteins | sample ETNvirnome_6_100_FD_184072 | JGI IMG/M metagenome (GOLD analysis project Ga0209128, IMG submission 184072) | Marine viral communities from the Pacific Ocean - ETNP_6_100 (SPAdes) (version 2) | ecosystem: Environmental > Aquatic > Marine > Oceanic | place: Pacific Ocean | collected 2013-06-19
AATAAAAGGTTTCGTGCTTCTTCTCATGATAATGAAGTGAGCATTTCTTCCCCTCTTTAAAGAATAAGAGCTTTCCGCAATACTGTTCGTCGTTGTGGATCCACAATTCATATCCCCACCCTTTAGGGTAATACTTAGGTTTCATCGTTTAATTTCTACTGTAGTGGTAAGATGGATGGGACTCGAACCCATACTGAACAGATTTTAAGTCTGATGCCTCTGCCGATTGGGCTACCATCCCATATATAATATGCAGCCTATTTCTATTGCGAAAAAGGTGACTGCGCACTACTTTTTAGGTGCGATCTTTCTCTTCTTATCTACTTTAATATCGTCAGGATGCGCGAAGATAGTATTCTTCAATGCTCTTCGGATTCCGCGCTCCATGTCGATAGGAAAATCATCCTTCTTCGTCATCAGTGTCATCCTCCGAACTATCCTCTTCCTCTTCCAGACCCAAAAGCTCTTTAAGCTCAGTAACCGCTTCTTGCATCGCCTCTTCTTGAGAGAGCATATCTGCTAATTGGCCCTCCATTTGGTTAATTGCTGCCTTGAGAGGCCCTATGTTTTTCTCACAACCTTCAAGAAGTTGTGAGAGGTATTTTTCAGTTGTTTCATCCATAATAATTTCCTTTTTTTATGTTGGTAGACCAGATTGGACTTGAACCAATGACTACAGCCTTATAAGGACTGCGCTCTAACCGACTGAGCTACTGGTCCTCTGCATACATTATAGGCGCGGCTCCTAGTTTTATAGAGAAGATGATTGATATTTTTTTGTACCCACAATCTGCATCTCGTTGTCTATAATTCTGGGCTTGTAGAGGGCATCTTCTCCCTGCTTGGGGATCTGTTTGTTTAAAATCGCATCTGCTACTTTTATAGAAACATTATTCTTAATGAAGCGAGCGATATTCCTAGCCCCATACTCAGCCGAGTAACCGCCCTCCACAACAAAATTCAAAAGAGGATCAGTGATTTGCAAAGGGAGCTTCTCTAATTGAAGCCTAGCGATCTCCTTAACATCCTCTTTTCTCAATGAATTAAAGTATATGATTTCATCAAGTCTATTTAAAAACTCTGGGCTAAAGTTCTTCTTTAAAGAAGTCTCTATAACCTCCCTCGCAACAGCCTTCGTAGGCTCTCCCGCAGCAGTTCGCCCAAACCCCATAGGATTTCTCTTAATCTCAGAGATACCTTGGTTAGAGGTGAAAATAAAGATAGATTCACTAAAGTCTAGGATGTTCCCTAAATTATCAGTACATGTCCCATCATCCAAAAGGGATAACAGGAAATCATAAAGTTTGTGATGTCCCTTCTCGATTTCATCAAAAAGAAAGACCCAACGATTAGACTCTTCTGCCTTCTCACCTAACAAACTCTTCTCTGAGTGTCCTACGTACCCTGGAGGGGCTCCGATTAACTTAGCATACTCATGGGCGTTAGCATACTCAGAACAATTTATTTTATAGAAATTCCCACTGTACTGCTCTCCTAACAATTTCCCCAACTGGCTCTTGCCTACGCCTGTAGGGCCAACAAAGAGGAACGCTGAATGCTGCGACAGGCCCGAAGCTAAGAGCTTCAAGGAGCGCACAAGAGCTTCAATCGAATGCTGCTGTCCCACAATATTATCACACAGATGTTCCTCTAGGGATTTGATATCTTCTATAGAGGATAGCTGAATAGGAACAGGCGTACCAGCCTCCGCAGCAACACCATGCAAATGACGTAGAACTGCTCCATCCACTCCCTTAAAGAAGGTATCAGCATTCAAATCATTACAAATAAACTCTAAAGCGAAAGGAGGATATACTCCCACAATAGACTGATACGCCGAGTCTAATACGTCCGCAGACTCTTCTAAATCATTAGGTAGAGAATCGAGAAACTTTTTAGAATCTTGTAGGAATTGTCCCACGATAAACTGTTTATACTCTTCAACACTTACAGGAGATGCAGCCTTTTCAATCTTAGTGCGGATTTTATGATACAAGTCTCTCTCTTCTTCTAAGGGAAACCCCTTTACGAAGAGCACCAGACTTAATTCATCACAAACCACCTTGTAGGTGTTTTTAGCTTTTTTAGTCATTACTCAAAGTGTCGAGTTCAGAAAAAACGGACGCAGGGGAATGGGCCGAGCCTTTTGTTTTTTCACTAGTGGACTCTTCCATTTTAATCATCAATCCAATAATTTTAACCACATTATTCTTAGACGCTTGGGCAACCTTTAAGCAGTCTACCATTAAATTTTTTGCGGCTGCGTCTTGTGGGTTTTCGTCTACCATCTGACGAAAAAATCTATGAGTATCCAAGGCTAAAGACCTGTCTTCATTAGACTCATCAATCAGCTTTTTTGCAATTTTCTGTAACCTTGTGCCCCCTAACGGGTTATTTTTTGGGATATAAGTTGTAACCATTATTACCCTCCTTATTAATATCTAGGGAAGAAGCTAGAAGACTTTGAGTAAAGTATTCACACATTCGCAACAATCCCGCATAAGTTACGACAAATGGGAAAGGGAACCCCTCCACTTCAAAATTTGGGTCCACTACTTTCTAATCTCCACATGAGCTAAATGAACGTCACGCAGGTCGATCCCCTTAGGAAACTCCACATTTACGCTTGCATCCCTGAGAGCCTTAACTAAGTCCAGTCCCTCTGGCACATCCATTTTTAATTCTAATTTAACAACGAGAATTTTATCCTCTGTATTTGCAGCCTTCGTCTTGGCTGTAAACTTCATAGGTATCTTTTCCTGTTTTTCTCCCCAAATCCAACTCATCATATAGTTCCTCTTAGGGACCCTACCATGTGAACAATACACACATAACGTGATCCTTTCGTAACAGGACACACTTGATGTTGTGCCCATCCATCCCACGATACAGCAGAACGCTTCTTACGCTCTAAATAACTCCCGTGCTTCTTACCATCCAATACGATAGTCTCTCCTCCTTCGTAATCATCATTAAGTAGGATAGCCGCTGTCGCAACAATAGGAGGGTGAACTCCTGTCGGTCCTAAATCCGCATCACAATGCATACCAAACATTCCCCCAGGAGCGTCATATCTCATCACCCAAAAACCATGATTCCCCGTAATTGTGTGGCAAACATTATTATTAAAATGTTTGTTCGCTTCGCGCAAAAAAGTTTGTCCTAAATCCATAAGGTTAGGAAGCAGAGAAACTACTCTAGGATCCTTAGATGCTTCATCCCAATATGCGTCTTCAGAAAAGGGATTAGAGATCTGAAGTTCTATGCAATTAGGATTATCATCCCAGATAGTCTCTTTTCCTTTCTCATCAACTAAATCCATCAATGTTTGTGCCATCTCTTTCGACATAACATCTTGATACATCAAATAAGTAGGGGCCAAATTGTGGACTGAGGGTGCGGCAAGCATTACTTGAAAGTCCCCGTATAGTGCATAACTAAGGCGTAGCGTGAGCCTTCGATAACTGGTGATACTCTATGCTGTGTGAAGCCATCCCACATTACTAAGGATAGTTTTTCTCGATTTAAAATCCCTACATTAGAAAGGCAGGTCTCGCCTCCTGTGAAATCATCATTTAACATGATACATGCTGTCGCAACAATGGGAGGTCGTATACCGTTTGGTCCTGAGTCCCAATCACAGTGCCAATCAAAACCTCCTCCCTGCGTATACTTTAAAATCCAAAAACCATGATACCCAGTAATTGTTTCACAAGCTGTATTTGTAAACTCCCGATTCATGTGACGCATACATGATTCAGCTAATGAAAAAAGTTCAGGAAGAACGGAGACAATCTCCTCATCATTCTTGCGCTGAACTTTAGAAAATGGGTTCGCTATTTGATATTCTAAGCAGTCTGGGTTGTAAAACCATCCAGATTTTGTCCCGCGCTCGTCTACTAAAGAGCATAACGCAGATGCCGCTTCGGGAGAAATAGCGTCCGTAGCTGTAATGTAGTTAGGATTAGGGTTATGATTTACTAGGTTTTCCATGATTGGTAAATCGTTCAAAACGATCCTCACTTATATCATAGTCCCTGGATGCTATTCTTCGTCCTAAATTACGCTTCTTTTTTTGTCGAGAAGCCTTCGCCTTATGCTTTCGTTTCCCTGGCCCATCTTTTTTGTTAAATCTATAAGTTCTTCCCATTTTTAAAATATATAAGAATCTTCATCATCGTCATCTTCATCATCGAAACTCGCTAAGAAAGAATACTCATCTAAAGACTTAGCTACTTTCCCTTGAACTGGGAAGGTAATCGCTACCCCTCCAGCCTTAGCATCCCAGTACATCATCGCACAATCAGGATCCTCTTCCATCATTTCATAGATTAGATTGTATAATTTGCAGTTTTTATAGTACCGCATAAAGTCCGAATCTCCCGCTTTAAACTTCTCAGCCCCATAAGGGCGATTAAGGAAGAACTGCATTTGAGCAACGGTTATGAATAAGCCTTCACTATCACTAGCCAAAGGCTCTCTAAATTCAGGATTTTTCATGGATATACGAATAGGGAGGGAAATACGTATTTCCCTCCCCACCCTATCTCCTTCGGCTAGTTGAGGGAAACGTTCTCTCCACTATATGTACTCGCCAAATCCCAAAGTTGTGAGTTGAATTTCACATCTTTTTGAATAGAAGTAAGAGGGCGCACTCTGCGACGGGTAGAACCGTTAAGGAAACCACCTCGAATGAGGTTCTCTTGAGCGACATTAAAAGTCCTCCAGAGATCAGTCCCACGGTCTTCTTCTCTGCGAACAGTAGCCATGTCTCGGATCAGACCCTCATCAGGGTTCTCGAAACGAATCTTAGCAGCATCCGTAAAGAAGTCCAGACGAGAACGCTCACTAAGCTCAGTATTCTGCCAAGTGTCGATCTTATCAGCCACTTTGGTAGCGTTCATAATGAGAGCCCTAGAAGCCTCTACAACCTGCTTAGGCTCAAAGCCGATGTGTCGGATGTGGATCTTCCCAAAGTCGCTCTCAGAGATCACCATGCCATTAGAGCAGACCATACGGAAGATACCTCCCATAAGATCGTAGGCACCAGTCCCGTTGTGTGCATTCATAAGAAGCATCTCAGGAAAGGAATCACCAACACCAAAAGAATCCATATCAAGGTCTTCATGGCGAAGGCGAATAATGTGCTTAGCATGACCTGTACTCCACAGGCGCGGTTTCACTTGCTGGGCCTTCCATGCCGTCCAGCCCTCATCTTGAAGGATCTCAAGAATATCCGTAGTGGGAAGGAAAGAGTATCGGCTAGATACCTGTCCTTTTTCGGGTTCGGTTGCAAAAGCAGCAGGGGCATAAGTACGCAGTAGTTCTTCGTTTTTAATCATTCTAGTATTCTCCATAAGTAAGGGTAAATGCTTCTTCTCTAGTCATCCCAAGTTCTTTCTGCCTTTTGGTCATGCGGAATCGCTTACCAGTCTTAGCAGTATAGTCCTCAATAGATTCATAGAGAGCAGGGGTTGTTGGTGTTAGCTCCTCTTTAGGAGCGTAGGTTTTTTCAGACTTGTCTGTCGATCTTCCGAAGGCTTTAGCAAAAGCCTCATCAATAAGATCAGCAAGTTCGTCGAGTGTTGAATCATCAGTCATAGGTATTCTCCTCTTGTGCGCCTATTATAGCAGATCCGTTAGAGAATGCAAGATTAAAATCCTAAAAATTTTCTAATTGGGTCGAATCCCGCTTCCGTAGTGTCTTGAAGTAGTCCTAGAAAGTCTTTCGATTGAAACTTCTTTTCCGTTCCATCCACCGAATACCATGCACCACTTCTCTGAATAATATCATCAGCTTCTAGCTGTTTCAGGACTCCCGCAAAAGGCTTAAGGCCCTCGTTATACATCAACTCAAATTCGCATTCCCTAAAGGGAACAGAGACTTTGTTCTTTGTGTTTCGTACTGTACCCTTAATCCCAATCACACTTTTATGCTCATCACGAAGGAGGTCGCTAGTTTTATTTGAAATACACTTTAGATTTACGCCAAGGTAATACTCTAATGATTTTCCTCCTGCTGCCATAGTCTCTGGACTCCCGTACATGACGCCCACTTTATTCCTAATTTGGTTGATGATTACAAGAGCAACTTTATACTTACGCATCAGAGGGTTGATCTTTCTCAAACAAGCTCCCGTAGACTTAGCTCGAATAGCTCCCTGCATATTGTTTCCTTCGTAGTTCTCTGCCTCGTACTCTGCTTTAGAGGGGGAGACTGCAATACTGTCGTATGCTACAACAATCGGAGTATCTGCGTCGCTCTCTCTAATGGCTAGGATAGTGTCCTCTATAACTTGAAAACAGTCTTCCAAAGTTTCAGGAGCAGCATAGATTAGCTTCTTGGGATCTAATCCTAAATGCTGTGCGAATTGAGCGTTGTAAGCATTCTCTGAATCCACAAGCATTGAATAGTAACCTTGAGCTTGAGCCTCTTTAAGAACATGAGTGGCAAATACAGTCTTTGCAGTAGAAGCCTCCCCATGAAATTGAGTAATCATCCCAACAGGAATGCCTTTGGAGTAATCACCTGAGATTACCTTGTTGAGAGAGTAGCTTCCAGTAGAAACAAACCCCAAGTCAGGGATCTGTTCAGAGAGTAATCCAGCGTTCTTTAATCGTTTTAATACAGCTTGTTCCATACCTTATTATAGACAATTTGACTTTTTGGAGGTATTATTTCTATATAATGATTTTTTTTTATTTCTTGGTAATATTTTAGGGGTTATTCTTTTTTAGTTTTACTATATAATATAAACGGAGAATAAATTATGCCCGCAGTAAGCCCATCACCAGTTACGCCAGTAGATCCCACAGGAAATGTCCCTGGACTATCCTTATCAGGAGGAGGGAGTACATGGGCTGCTTCTGGAGTTTCGGGGTGCCCCTCCTTTCCCAGCGGACAAGGTTATCAATGCTCTGGTCCATGGATGATAGAAACACAAGATCTGGGAATACAATATGTAAGAGTTCCAGTCTATGGCCCCTCAGCAACTACATTTAGCTTGACTGAGCCAACTTGTGAGTACAGAGTTGGACGCACCGTACTGCAATCTTTAGTAACGGCACATTACCAAATAGAAAAATCATATGATAATTATTCCACTTCAGCATTTACGCAACCACAAACCTTTGAATGGTATCCTGCTAGTGCTGATTCTTATGGCAATACTTACGGGGCTGTAGGGGTTTCTGCTCTCGGTCCCCAAGGTAATGTTCAGACAAAACAAAAATGGTATCACAGGAGACTATGGCAGGCAACAGATACTGAGACACTTAAGCAGATGCATGGACTAAGGCATTTTGAAGTACAGTACCGTTACCAAGGAACAGCGACCACACCTAGGTATCGAGGGGGTATAAATAACTTTGGGGAATTTAAGAATATGCTGGGGTCCACTAACGCAAACACATTTTTAGATCACGCTGAGTTTTTCAACTTCGGAGATCAGGATTATACCCTATTTTACCAATATATTACCAGTCAAGAAAACCCCACTAATATAGCCAATTATATTGACGGTTTAGGGCACGCTGTTACAAATATAGAGTACTGGGTGCCTGATTTTGATGAACAAGGTAGCGTCCCAAGCAAAGATGAAGGCTTTGCAGAATATAGTGTTAACAGACACTCTTGGACCTAAGTTCTTTACCACTATAAACGACCTCTTTTATACCATATTTATGAATGAGGCCCATGCAACAAGGGCAAGGTTTCGCTAAGTTATTATTGTGACGATAGATATAAATAGTGGTCCCCACTAAGTCTATCCCTTGACGAACTGCTTTGTATATGGCATAGCTCTCAGCATGGAGGGTCGAGTAATCTCCCGATCCAAATATAGGATGAGTCTTGCGGCTATTATGAGCCTTAGCTAAGATTCTTTTACCTTTGGCAATGGCAGCACCTATTTGAAACCTATGTTTTGACTTTTTGGACTCATTAATAGCTGCCCTCATCGGCGGGAACGGGTCATCTAAATCCAACATTACCTGTTGTCTCCTGATCCACTAAGCATATTGCGCTCTTTACGGTCTGCCAGCTTCTTTAAGTTGTCCTCCGCAATAGTGGATAAAGAAATATTAATTTCAGTTGCAAGAGTGGAGAGATACCATAGAACATCTCCAAGCTCTTTACTTATTTCTTCTGCATCCTCTTCTGTGCAATAACCCTTCTGGTCACGCATGATCTTCTTAATCTTCTCACAAACCTCTCCTGCCTCTCCAGCGAGTCCAAGTGCAGGGTAGTATAAGTTATCCCCTTTAGCAGGATAGATTGCAGTAGCCTCGGCTGCGTCCTGATACACATCAAAATGATTTAATTTGTCGTTCACTGCCACTTATCAGGGTAGTATGCCCCTTCTCCTGTAATCTTAAACTTAGGTAAGCTCCCAGGGTAGTGAACCTGCTTTAAGGTTCCCTCTCCCACAAAATCAGGGTTACATTTCTTACAATACTTAGGAGGTTCTTCATCACGCTCAGTCATCGACTGAAAAATCTCCCAAACAGTTCCGCACTCAGTACATTCCCAATTATATACAGGCATTATTCTTTCTCCTTTTTTTCTCTAATCTCTTTTTGCACTTTTCGAGGATACCCATGCACTCTCTTAAATAAGGCAAAATTATTTTCCAACCTATGTCTCTGGGCTTTATCAAATATTTTTACCGTCTTACTCCTAAGCACTGATTTGAGTAGTTTATAGGCTTCTTTATATTTACCTTCTTCATAGTAACATAAGGATAATACATCCTGAATCTTCCACTCCGTTACTTCTTTATCTACTAAACTAAGCTCTCCTTTAGGAAAAGGCAATTTAGAAGCGTACTCCAAAAGAACCTTACTTATCATATACTCATTCTTGTGGAAATACATCTCGGCTAGGTAATAATATGCTTCAGACCGATAAGGAATAATAGTAGTAGCTTTGGAATACTCACGAACTGCTCCATCCATCCTTCCACTATAATGCATACACGCTGCTTTAGAGAGATAGGCCAAATACTTCTCCTCATCCCAACTAGTTAGTTCAATGCATTTGGTATAAGCATCAATCGCTGGGCCATAGTCTGTTCGAGATTGGTGCGTCATTCCTAGATTATAGTAATTTCTACCAGAGGGCTGTTCTTCTAGCATCTTTTCTAGTTCTCGAACATCTGCTTCTAGACGGTTATCCTCTTTTCCTCTTGATCCTCCTCCCTCTGTGTAAATACAAAAAGAATCAAAAAACTCTTCGGAGGTAGCCTGCTCACAATAAGGATACTCGTGCAGTCCTTCTGCCCACTTCCAATCTAGAGACCCTCTAAAGAGTTGGGCTCTCTTATATACCCACGGATTTAAGTGGGTATACACTCTCACTAGATCCTCTTTAAACTTAGGGAGCTTCTTAATCTTCTCTTTAAGACTAGGTACGTCTTTCTTGAGCGGAACAAGAACTTCATCAGCATCTATCGTGAGATGGTAATCGGCTTTATTTTTGGCCCTCTCAGAGACTAATTGACGATTGTGAGCAAAGTTAACCCACTCATCTTCGTACAATTCTCCCTCAATTCCCTTCTCTTTAAAATACGTTTTAATAAAGTCCTGAGTTCCATCGTCAGAGCCCGTATCCGCAATTACCCAATAATCAATTAAATGGGCTACGCTATCAAAAGCGTTTTTAAGAACATCAATTTCGTTCTTAACAATCATAGTTAAACAAATAGTCTGCTTCATATTATAAATTCGTGTATTGATTTAAAGAGGGTCCAAGTATTTCAAAAGCTTTAAGAAGTTCCTCAATTCCCCTCTCTAAAGTGTATCGAGGTCTCCATCCTTGTTTCTCGAATCGCGCATTCGATACAACATAGTCTCTCTTGTCAGGGTCTTCGGCAATCTCGTCGCATTGAATGGAGAATCCTGGCACCTGCTCCCTAATCTTTTCCGCTAACTCTAACTTAGTAAGGTTGGCCGACGAAAGCCCCACATTATAAACCCCCCACATCTTACGGTTCGGGTTTCTGTAATAATACATAGCTCTCATAAAGGCTAACGCAACGTCTTGTACATGAATATAATTCCTTACAAAATTATGTTCAAACAAAACAATATACCCTTGCTTATAGGCTTTGTATGTAAAATCATTAACTAAAAGGTCTAAGCGTTGTCGAGGGGATACGCCGAACACCGTTGCCAGCCTAAAAACGATCCCACCATGGTCTAAAACAACTCTCTCCGCATCACACTTTGTTCTACCGTAGTGACTAATAGGAGTGAGAGGCATATCCTCCGTACAAGGTACCCCTGCCTCTCCTATTCCGTAGCCGCTATTAGTATTTGGATAAATGATTTTAGCGAGAGGCTTTGCATTCTCACAAATAAATTTAACGTGTTCATAGTTTACAGCAGTGGCTAACTCTTTATCCCTTTCACACGCAGGAGCCCCAACAATTGCTGCGAGAGGGATAATAACATCTGCTTCTTCTACATACTTTCTCAGCTTTTCTTGGTCACGCACATCCCCTCTTACAAACTCAAATTCAGGTCTATAACAATACTGAGTGAGGGGCGTTTGTTGATACATTAGGTTGTCGTAAACGGTTATTTTCTTAAACCCTTGGATAGTAGATCCACAATCCTTATACCAGCGACCCTTCGTATCCTTTTTGGAAACGCTCTTCTGGGTCCACATTTTTGCTGACTCCATTAATTTCTGAACTAAGACTGTCCCGATGTACCCAGCACCTCCCGTAATTAAAATCTTAGGAAAGGGACAATCATTCCAATTGTCCTCCCGAAGATCCCTATACCCTGGCTTCGTGTCTGAATCCTGTGATATACTCACCAGCTAACCTCCCAGTCCTTAAAGTCTGCTGCTAGACAGTCGATCTTGTAATCCTTCCTACCCCCAAACTTCTCCTGCACCTTATTCTTAGCTGTGTTTCTAATTCCATTAATGCCGTGCGTAAGCTCTAGGTTGTTTCCATCTTTTATTCCGTTCCTGTAATTAGATTCATTGTGCCAAATGTGTAAATTCATTTGAGCAAGAACCACTATAGCTCTAACCAATTCTCCATCAAGACCACAGGAGGATATATCATGCATAATATCTTTAATCTCTTCAGCATATTCCTCTTTGTGTTCAGGAATGAATACCTCTTTTAGCTGTGCAATAGACAGCCTATCAATCAATTCCGACAGCGTTGGTAAATATTTTCTTTCCATATTGTTGATCCTCCCATTCAATTAATTCTTTGAGTCCTTCCTCTAATGGAGTGTATTTAAAATCAGGAACATAGGTTTTAAGTTTAGTCGTATCGAGACACTTAGACTTAACACCGACGAACTTGTTAGTATTATAGACTATTTGAGTAGCATCGTAGTTTAAGATGTTAGATATTCCTTTAGCATAAACCGAAATAGGTAACTCCTCCCCTCTTCCTATATTTATAACTTCATTCTTCCTATAAAGAACCTTCATCAGCAGTTCTACGAAATCGTTAACGTGGATCAATTCGCGCTTCTGTTCGCCATTACCCCACAACTCTACCTCCTCACCTTCGTACTTTCCTTTATAGATCTTTCTGACGAGATCAAAAATGAAATGATTGTCGCTCCTATCGTACCCTGGTCCGTAAAGTGTAGAAGGCACAACATACAGCCAGTCAGCGTGATACTGCTTATGCAAGGCTTTCAGGCCCGTCAAAAGCATTCTCTTAGTGTGGGCATAATAATACAGGTTAGCTTCGGGCGAGCCCTCTTCGTACTGATCCTCGCGCAAAGGCAAATCAGGATCATAACTACAACTGGTTCCAATAGCTACCAACTTAGCGAAGGGATGCCTCTCTGCCCAGAACTTTAAAATGTTAGTATTAATTAGCTGGTTGGTAATCCATTGGGTTCCCGAATTATACACACACCAATCCCCCGCCTTAGTATTAGCAGCAAGGTGAAAAATCATATCAAACTTAACATCAGTATCATGGTCAAATACTTCTAAGTTCTTGTAGTTTAATAAGTTAGCGTTTTTCGTATTACACTCAAAAACCTTCATATCTAAAGAGCGCAACTTCTTTACTAAGACTCTTCCTAGAAATCCTGTGGCTCCTGTAACTAAAACATTCATGCACTTACCTCATGCACTTCAGGAAAAGGAATAATAAACTTAACTCCCTTATCTAATAAATCTTTATTTCTTTCCAAAATCTCTTCCTCAAAATTATGGGAAAGGAGCAAATAATAATCAGGATACTCCGATGAATCTTCACGGTGGATAGGAATGTTAGAGACAGGCAGTAACTTACCTATTTTTAACTCATTGATCTCCACGGCGCGGTCTACTAAAGTGGAGTCGATTCCTTCATAACATAAAAGCGTATTCCCCTTGGCAGGAGCCCCGTAAGCCCACACGGTTTTTCCCTTCTCCTTTAGCTTTTCCAGACGCTCTTTCAGTTGTCCACGTTTTTTTCTCATCTTATCACCAAAACGAAGAAAGCTACTTAAATTAAATTCACTGTCCATCTCCAAAGTCTCCATCATTCGAGGAGTGGAGGGGTACTTTTTACCATGACACACCTTAACAATCAAAGAGCCACTGTGGATGGGGGAGTGATAAGCATCAAACACATTCAAACCATAGGGTTGCAAAAGAGACATTAAGCTCTTAAGGGTGTAGTAGCAGAGATGCTCATGATAGATCATATCAAAGCTTTCATTTTTGACCAACTCACCCGCATACATACATTGTACAGTAAACACACCATCATCTGCGAGGAGATACTTCACACCTTTAATCACACTATGCAACTCCTCTAAATGAAAGAAAACCCCCGCAGCATTAATAATTTTGGCTGCGCCTTCCGCAAAAGACTTCTTAACGGTCTCCTCATTAAAGAATCGGTTAATAGTGAAAATACCTCTTTGGGATGAGATCTCAGCAATATTCTTTGCAGACTCTACATTGGCTACATTGGTGATGCCAAGCTTTATGTACTGGAACAACTGGGTGCCGTCATTTCCCCCAATGTCTACTACCAAATCCTTGGAATCTACGCTGAACTGCTCTACGTTCTCTTTTGCAATTTCGTAGAAATGGTCTGTGAGAGTTTGAGTCATACCTGACAAATACCCGTGTTTTGTAAACATAACCTCTTTAGGGACCGTATAATCTAATTGAAGTAGATCGCAGTCTCTGCAAGAAACTAAATGCAGAGGATATACCTTTGTTTCATCACTGCTGTACCTAGCAGTAATTAGATCGTTACACCAAGGTTGATCGCCTAAGTCTAAGATAGAGATTAAGCTATCAGATCCGCACGATCTGCATTCTTTGGTTTCCATAATTTTCCTTTTTTGATGACATCGAACATTCTATCAGTAGTATAGTTCAACGCTTTATTATAGGCGTTTTCAATCATTTTCTCGTAGTCTTCCCAGTTATTTAGAATGTGCTGTAGTTTCTCCTCTAACTCTTCATTAGAATCAAAGTAAACAAAATCAACGTCAGGAGTGTAATAGTCCTCTGAGATTCCCCACGGATCTCTATAGACTAAATTAAGCGTCCTTGCCATAGCAGCTTCATGCATTCTGGATTTGAATTGAGGCAGGATAGCCTGATCGAGACGAGAAAATGCTTCGTTCTTTTCCCACTCTGGATAGCTCTTTATATTTTTTATGTGAAACTCGTATAAGGGTACGATATGATAACAAACAGAAACCTTACATTTCCCAACTTGAACGATCTTCTCTCTATGGGAGAGATTAATGTGAGTAGCCATAGGAAGATAAGCTTGAGTTAGTGGGCCAATGCCGTGATCCATAGTCATGTAGCAATACTTAAAAAGACGCATAACCGCCATACACTCTTGATGCATAACAGAATGAATCCCCCCAAAGTAACATACATCATATTCCTTCTCTGTTGCGAAAGGTATATCTTTTTTATTGAAGGGGTAAAAGATATACTTGTACTTTGGAGAATCAACTTTATTTAACCAATCCACTGTATATGGACAGATTGAATAAACTTCAGTTGAGGATGCGCTATGCTCTAATGGAGTTAATCCGTGATGATCTTTAACTTGAGCAAATTCAGTAGGTGCCCACTGATTTATCATCACTTGTCTATTTCCTGATCTGTACGCTAGAACGGTTGCATCATAACCGTAATACAAGTTATCAAAAGACTCCTCATCATGATGCTTTTCTAAACCAAAAGAGTGGGCATTAGTGTCGGGCACCTCTGCTCTTAGATCCGTACAAACAAACATTACACTCTCCTAGCGAAAACTTCCCAGGTGTCTCCCGCTCTACCGATTGTAAAAGGATTCTCAATAACCTCAAACCCAAACTTGACCACATAATCCTGCCAGTACTCCTCCGTCTGTGCATTACAATGTATATGGTTCTGATCGTCCTCATACTCCCATTCAGCAGCAGTAAATATGAGGTGTGCTCCTGGCTGCGTATGATCTCTAATGTTCTCCATCATAGTATCACAAGTTTCTGGGGGGATGTGCTCGAAATGTTCTAGAGATATAACCACATCAAAGAACTTTCTCTTGCCGTCCTCGTCTGTAATATCTAATTTCTTATCAGATCTAGCTAGGAAATGATTCTCTCCAACATAAGGACTCTTCTCTTTCACCACTTGATTTGCGTCCACAGTAGCCACAACCATGTCGGGTTTGTAACGCTTAAAAATCCTAGACATTAAACCACTACCGCAACCTAACTCTAACAATGAGTCTGGGTTGTAAACATCTAAAGTTTGTCTAGCGACATAAGCAAACATGGATTTAAACCAGTTCATAGTCTGGTCGAAATCCATCGTCTTAGGTCTAGAAGCTTCAACCTTGTCTACCCCACCCCACCATAATGCGTCATGGTGCTGGTATCCCATAGCCTTTTTATTGTCTTCGTCAACTCCAAAATCAGTACCCTCTACCACAGAGAACCCCGTGATATTATCTTTATTATTTTGTATCAGTTTCATTATGTCCACTCTCTACTGTCTTTATCAATTCCGTACTCTTCAAAAATAGGAAGAAGTTCTTTTTTGTACTCCGAACACCACTTACCCTTAACTAAGGCAGAGGCAGTATACGGGAATACATTTGAATCATAGTGATGTTCTCCACGCTTGGATTCACCGTCATAATGATACATTCCCTGAATTCCCAAATCATAACAGGTTTTATGGGCAGCAACTTCAAACTGTTGGGACATATCCTCCCCTCCTATGTGCAAATCAGGCCCATGAACGTGAACTGCTTTTAGATGATTTGTTTTCCAAAGAGTCGCAGTTTGTGAATAAAAATAGGGGTTCCTAACATCCAAATAATTGAGCGTCTTTGTCACTGGATAGTTAAAGTGATCTATGCCCTTTCCTAATCTAATAAAAGAGAGTTGGGGGTTGTCTCGTAGAACTTGAATGTACTCAGACAATTTTTTCTTATCTGGGTTGTCATATAAAAGATAATCCTCATTCATGTACAAACAAAACTCATGATTAACATGAACTAGACCCTGTAGAAACTGTGTTCTAAAGTTGAAAGTTGCGTCATATAGCAGAGACTCCACCCCCGAAGTATCAAAGGGAGGATGTTGATCTGTAAAAAAGTACAAAGGTTCATCCATGTACTTCTGTATCTGTCCAATGTACGCTTCCCATAAATCACTATTTTTAGAGTGAGTGTTTGTTATGATAGCAAGTTCCTTAATCATGGTCTTCCTAAGAAATAACGAGGTACAAAATTAGCGTCTGCATCTTTTACCAGTCTTTCATAAATTATATCAAAGATAGCCGTATTCGTCTCAATGATATCAGGGCATACGTCTTCGAACTCTACTTCAAAGAAATTACCTAGGGACAGTCGGTAAGAAAGGTCACGACCTGTATAGCATTGTCTTTTATTCATGGCTTTGGCTTTGTTAGTTGCCAGGGGTCGTCCTATAATCGCTCTTGAACCACAATGCTGGTGGTAAATCATATCACCATATACACCAAACATGACACTGTTAGCTTCGAAGCTATTTGTTCTTTGAATATACATTAATGCAAGGTCTGCAGCTTTAATACGGTCTAGCATTCCGAAGCCAGGGTTCTGGTGTTTGGGTAAGAATAGGCCCCACTCTAAATTATTATCTTCCCAAACCTTTTTAGTGGTTGCGAAAAAACATAGGTCAGGGTATGGATCGTAATCGTCAGTTGCCGCTATTCCTTTATTCTCTGGCTGAGCTATCCCTAATACATCGCAAGGACCGTCCTCTGATCCACTCTCAAAAAGATTTTGAATCTTCTGTGTCCATTTGTCCGTGACTGGAAATGCATCACTATCCATAAAAATAAGCACATCGTCATCCTTCATCTCATCCCTTAAATAATTAGAGTACATAAACTCTGTCTGAGCATAATGCTCATTAATACCATCTGAAGGGTAGTCTTTATCTAAATCCATGTGCTGCCAGTTGTCAGGCAAATCAAAGTCTTCAGGGATTTCGTTTCTATATGTGCCGATCCATACTTTATAATCGCCCGTAGTGTACTTAGTGATATATCTTTTCTGAATATCAAACCAAGCCTGTGTTCCAAAATGTAGTGTTACTATGTGAATCATAATACTTTGCAGTCCTTAAATACTGTGTTAGTGGTTAGATCTCGGTAGCCATTATTCTCTCCGAGATCTTCTACATGCTCTGGGTAATTCTGCATGAGAGCTAACCCATGAGACGCCTGTTGCGGGGTCATATACATATTCCACCCTAACATATCAATATCATCCTCATGATAGTTCTTCTCGCTCCTACCCTCGTATCGTGCTTTTCTAAACCACTCAGCAGCATACTTATTGTCCGTAAGAATGATGCCACCTTTGCCTAGTGGAAGAAGTTTTTTAATGTGAAACGAGAGGCACATATAAGAGCCTGGAACATACATATCGGAGGTAAACCGTTTAGCAGCATCAAATATAGGGTAGGGTTTAAGCTTGTACATACCTGACCAATCTCTATCCTCAAAGACTACCTCCGCTCCAGAGTGGATGATAGACATTGGTACAGACAAGTAAGTGTGCTTTGGAATAATAACTTGTGTTACATTCAAATACTTACAGCACAGAAAGATAGCATTTGTACAACTATCTACAGAGACAGCGTAAGGAGCCCCTGTGTATTCAGCTACCTCTTCCTCAAACATCTTTACGATTTTGTACGGATTATGGACGATTCTCTTCATATAATCTTATAGTCTATGCCACACTTATCGAACACTCTCTGGCTCCCAATATTGTCCTTAAGAATCCGTCCTGTGGCTTCAGGGTATAGTTTTTTAATTTTCGAGAGCATAAATGACCCCACTCCCGTACCCTGAAAATCGGGGTCTGTGCAGAACCGTATATCACTATTTATGACCCCCACATACCCCACAGGGCTACCATATAATAGACAGATATAATAATTATACCTATGCCTTTCCATATATTTGATTTGCTGCTCAGGTGTAATGGTTGCCTCCTCTAAGAATCCACTCTTAGTTTCAGGATGCAGTCGCAGTTCCCTAACAAACTCGTAGTAGTCGGGCGTTATTAAAACTAAATCCATGTGTCAACTTGGGTTCCATACTTGTTAGGCATTTTTAATATCCAATGCTGTAAGTATGCTCGGCTGTGTTTCCATCCTTCCAAGCCCATCCACGGATTTAAACAACTACCTATATCTAAATAAGTATTATTACTATGCTCTTTAAAACATTCATGAATAATGTAATTACTCAAGGTAGAAGCGGAGAATAGGAATATCGTATCATCAATATGGTTTGAGGCAATCCAGTTCTTAATCTCTTCAACTAAATGGTAATCATTAATGATACAATTGCTTCCAACATTGAAACGCTTAATAACTTTTAGAGGTAACTCATCCAAGTTAACAGCTTCATTAGCTATAACAACTATTTCCTTTTCACAAATTACAGGAAGCATCTCCTGCATGAATCGGGGGTAATTATTGTTAATAAACAGGTTAGAAAAAGTAAGGTGGTCTTCGTCTCCTTCCCCACATAGATCTAACTGAAACTGAAAAGCATCCTTCCCTGCAATATCCTCATCAGCTACACCAGTTAACCCTTTAAAGTAGTTGTGCTGCCTATGCTGTAAAGCTTCTATAAGTTTTTCCTGGAAGAACGAGTCCTTCTCGGGGTCGAAGCTTTTATGCTCCTCTTTAGTATAAACCCCTCCTCCTGACCTTTCCCCTGTAATGTAATGGTCGGGAGCTAGAACTAACTTCTCTCCTTTAAGGATGTAAACCTCTCCATCTGAAAATCGGCTAAAAGCAAAGGGCTCATTATCCTTCAGCTTCTGAAATAGCTTATCAAACTCACTTGAGAACGTCTTGGCAGATTTGTTCTGCGATTTTTCTTGCTGCATTTCCATCTCCAAAAGGGCAGGTTTGTGTTATCACTCGATTATGATTTAATTTAAAATTATCAACAAGGATGTGAGGGTGTCTACAGAGAACTCCTGATTGAGAGGGCCTCTCAGTAGCCATTCGACAAACAAAACATAGCTTTTTGAACCAACTACATTCTTCCTGAATTCCTCCGCTATCAGTGATTACAAGCTTACACTTTGCAATACGTCTGACCATTTCTAAATGCTCTAAAGGTTTAATAACACGCACCTTTTTAAAAATGTCCCTCGCGTGATGCTGGACTAGGGGATTAGGGTGAGCAGGGCATACAAACTTGTACTGAGGATACTTCTCTGCTAACTCCTCAATAGAAGAAAACCAAGAATCTAAACTGTCTAAGTTTTCTCTCCTATGCATCGTAACCAAAATCTCTTGACTACTTCCACTTTTAATTCCCTTCAAATTATCAATTGCTGTATTTCCAGTAACTACAATTTTATCTTTTTCAAACCCCTCTACTATCAAATTTATTTTATCCTTTTTAGTAGGACAAAAATGAGTAGAAGCTATAGCTGATAAAATTCGCCTATTTGCCTCTTCAGGATAGGGGTTCTGTTTATCTCCCGTCCGCAATCCAGCTTCTATATGGTACACTGGGATTTCCCTATGAAAAGCTCCTAAGCCTACTGCCATAGCACTTGTTGTATCTCCTTGAACTACCACATGCGAAATTCCTTTATATAAATGGTTCCCATGAGCAAGCACGGAGGTCACAATCGAATCTAGTCTATTTTCTCTCTTAAAAACTTGTAACCGATCATCATAATCGTCGTTTAATAAACTAGTGTGTTGTCCAATCTGAACTATCTTAACGGGTAAATTTTCTTTTTTTAGCTCTTTTATAAGAGGTAAAAGCTTAATATATTCGGGCCTAGTTCCATAGCTTAATAAAATCATTTGACACCTAACACCGTTTCCCAGCCGTTGGCTATTCCATGAGCTATGCACTGATCTCTCTGTTCATAAAATTGAGGGATAGACATTAACCCCCCATTCGAGGAAGCTTTAGCATCATTTCCGTATTGCTCTGGCTTTAAAGAGCTATGCAGTTCGGGCTTATCAACAGGATGAGGAGGACAATAACATTGGACCCCTCCGTTCTTTTTAGCCAAATACCCCAACTGTATATCCTCTCCGTTCTCTAAGGTAAGGGGAGTCTCGCTCCACATATGATTTAAATCATCTCGTCTCATAAACCATGCGTGACCTACAAGATCCACGGGCTCAGTAAACTCGTTTTGAGTAGGCCAACCCATCCTGCGATGCTGCACATAACTCCTGCTTTGAAGGACGCAACCAGCCCCACCTAAAATACCAGGAGTTTCCTCCATTGTATTTAGGCAATTTTCAAACCACTTTTTCCCAGGAATAGTATCGTCATCAAAAAAAGCAACATAATCAGTTTGAGCGATAAGCCCTATTGCAAACCTAGCATGGTACTTACAGTTTGTATCAGACTTAAAGACCTTGTCTAGTCCAAGATTATAAAATTTAGTTTTTCTATTCTCCTTCGTACTGTTAACCCACAACCATATACTCTCAGGAGGAATACTTTGTGCTCGAATAGCCTTTATTTGCTCTTCCAGATACTCTGGTCTCTTATAGCAATTTAGGATTACTGTTACAGATCCAGACATTCTTCCCACCTCTCCCATATTTCATCTTTTGTAAGGATGGGCTGTTTGTTAGAGGCTCCTCGAAAGGGGATCCCAGCAAGCTTACACTCAGCCTCTACGAGCCCGTAAGTCTCTCTAAGGGAGGAGTGGTAGACACAGGAGATCTTCCCGTACAGAGCGTTACGGTCGCTCTCATGACCCATGAGAACAGCCTCTCCTCGTTCTACATAGGGCTTGACCTCTTTATCAAAATAAGGCAAGTCTGTGATGTCACCAAAAAGAAATACTTTTTTATAGCCATCATCTAATGCAGCCTGAATAGAAAGGTGGGGTTGTTTGTGAAAATCAATACTCCCTATCACTCCTGCTTTATTGTTTTCAGGATCCTTCCACTTTATGTGCTCTACCATCGGAGGAATAATTACCGAATTATGCTCAACACCGTGCCACTCTTTTTGCAACTCACTCACATACTGGATAGTGTCATATGTGGTAATTTGATCTGAGGTTAGGTCAGACAACGGAAATAAATTGGTTTCATGACAACTAAGAATATGTTGTCTCCACCCACCTGGAGTATTAGGTACATTCAAAAAATGGGATATTAAGATATCCTCAGGAGTAATAAGGATTTTGTCAATCTTCTCCCCCTTGCATTTATCTAAATGATAATCCTGAGGTCCGTAAAAAGTACAATTTACCCCTTTAGAATTTAACAAATTCGTTAGAGCTATGTGGTGTACCGTCGAGCCACCAGGGTTCGACCACCCACTCAAAATCTTAACACTACTCATTTATTAATTTTTTGTACAGATCTAAGCGGTCCTTGACATTTTTATTCATATCAAAATTCTCATCTGTTATCTTTTTAAGATTGCGGCCCATCCTTTCTCGCAACTTTTTATCCTTAGCTAATTTCGTCAAAATCTTAACCCACTCTTTGGTTCCCTTATCAGGATCTATCAAAAAGCCAGTCTCCCCATTCACAATCCACTCGTCATAGCACCCTACATTTGAAGCAACTAACGGAATGGCATATCTCCCACACTCCGCAACTTTAATCTCCGACTTAGAATCATTAAAGGGATTCATTTCGAGAGGAGCCACAGCAATATCCATATTCGTAAAGAATTGTCCATACCTGTCAGCAGGAAGAGCATAATTAATAGTGAAATTTGGTTGGCCTTTAAAGCCCCTCATGATAATGTTTTTATAGTTCTTCCAAACCTCTATTTGCCAATCATCTTCTGGGGTGTTAGGAGGAGGTGCCCCATAAAAATCCCACCTTACATTCTCTCTCCCTGCTCGCTGATTAACCATTTGAGGGACACCTGCAAAGTACTTTACGTCCTGCTCATGGTGGATTCCTCCTGCCCAACCAAAGCGACAATAATTCTTCTTAGTCATTAGTCGCTGCATATTCCAGGCAGGCAGGTTATAATCCACACAGTTCTTAATCACAGCTAAAGTGTGTCGGCAAAAAGGCTTTATCCTTTCTGCAAACTTCCTCTGGGTGACGGTAACTAGATCAGAGTTATTATAAATAAACTTAGTGATTTCACTAAGACCTTTTTCTTTATAAACTCCGTAAAGCCTGTGCCCTTCGTACAGATCTGTCAGTAGGTCATCCGTATCATAATGGACAAACTTATCAAACTCCTTGGCCTTTCCTACAATCCTTGCCGTGTAGTTTCCTCCGAAGTTGCTCAAGTTACCAGTAACAACAACATCACACCACTTTAGATTTTCATAGTCCCAACCCTCTTGCCAGCGACCAGTCTTCTCGTCTATTCCTAAAGGGTTCTTATCCCAGCGCACCTCTACTTGGTCAGGATACAGTTCTTCCAGCTTTCTATACGGTGCGATAATTCTATAGTATGCACATCCTCCCTCATTGGCGGGAGCAGCCAGTATTTTTAATTTATCACTCATGGTAAAAATATAGGAGACACCTGAATAAGATGTCTCCTTATTATAGAAGGACTATGTAAGAACTTAGCTTTGAAGTTTACTAAGGTAATCGCCGTCTGAAACCTCCTCTGACTCAGGTACGGTCTGTGATACACCCTGCGTAGGGGTAATGAGGCTTTCCGCTACTTGCTTAAATGCCTCATATTCCTCCAACTTAACTAGATCGTGGATCTCATGGAGACTGTCCATAATCTCTGCCACTTCTGAGTTAGACCCCAAAGGAGATGCCTTGGGACGAGGCTGGGACTGGTCGTACTTCGGCCACTGTCCATCCATCTCCTTAACGATTTTAAAATCATGGCCCTCTTGAGGATCGGTAATATCTCCAAAATCTTCATCAAGCATAGCTCCAACGATTTTCTTGAAAAGAATCACTCCGACCGAAAGGATCTTCACATCACCACTGTCACGATCTAGAACGTTCATGTAGTAGCGAGCACGGGGCTTGATTTGACGGGCCAAATCTTCATCCTCTTTTCTGCCCGTTTTCCACAAGCCAAAATACACATCACAAATGGGGCAGGGCTCCCCGTGAACCTTACGGCAGTGATGATTTTTCACATTCCCATCAGGCCCAGTGATACGGTGGATTTTAGTCTCCGCATAGAATTCCCTATCCTCGTCCTTCCAAGGAAGAATCCGAACAGCGTTACTCCCTTCGGGAATTTGATAGAACTTCTTAAGGAAGTCCGAGTTTGAGTTACCCGCTTGGGGGTTGTTAAGTTGCTCGTGCTTGGCACGAAGTTTATTGAGATCAATAGCCATAGTTTTTCCTTTAGTTAGTGGTTAGTTAATGATAGTGATATCACTTGTATAATTTGGTTTCTTCTCGTTTATTTGCTGACACCTGTTGCAGCATATCTTTTTTCTGCTCAAGAGCCCGAACGAGGCCCTTGAGGAGTTCGTATTTGAAGACAGCGTCATCCACAGCAGTCTGTCTTGCTAGGTACTGGTCGTTTGTGAAAACTCGATCATCTAAGTCTTTTGCGGTGAGCTTGACACGGGACTCACGCTTGGCCTCCTTGCGAAGCTTAGACATGAATCGAGTTAGTTGGACGTTGCGTTCTCCTACCATCTTCTTAGCCATGCTCATCAATCCATAATAGTAGGAGTAAATGGATGCTTGTCGAAACATCTCATTTTCTACTTCGTACTCGTTGAACTGAACGAGAGCATCACTGATATCTTTGTAGTTCTCCCAAGTAAAGTCTTCAAGGGACTCAATTAGTTCATGCATATTTTAATAACCCATAGATGTGGAGCCTGTAAATCCTGCTACTGGAGTACCCGTCCCTTGGCCTGCTCTCAGGTGAGGGAAAAGTGCAAGGTACTCCTCTTTGTCTAATATATCATAGAAGCCTCCTGGATTATATACGAGATAATCTCCAGGATTTCCACGCTTATACAATCTTCTAGGATTGGGCTGTGTCCCTAAAACAATTCCAAAAGGAATGGAGTAATAAAAATACGTAGCTCCATCGTCTCGGTGCATCCCACTGTTAAAGTTTGTGTTTGTAAAAGTCCAGTGGCCGTTTTGGAGAACTACTACTCTCGTTGGCCTGCTAGGGTAGCGGGGAAATATATCTATAAGTGCTAAGTCTTTCATGCATCACCTCTTTTAATATATAGCTACTCCACCGAATTAAGCGGAGCTTCTCCTTCGGTCATACGAAGAACCGAGTAATCAATCTCCATAGGGACGATGAATCTGGGGCGACCATTTCTAGACTTAATCACATACCCTCGCATCGAGCCATTATCAAACTCCTCCTCAGTTTGATTTAAAGATAAGGCAAAATCACAAGTACGAATTTTGCCATAAGAATCCCCAAGCTCGGCGTCTGTAATAATCTTCACCATCCTTCCTTGACGGTTGGTTTGTGTAGCGGTCCAGATAAGGAGGTTATACTCCATAGCTATTCCACGTAGCTCTTCTGCGATCTTTTGCTGTGCATGGTACTCTTGCTGTATGTCTCGGGTAGGACGCATAAGCTCTAAATAATCTACAATTACAAGATCAGGAACAAACTCATCGTAGTTCTGGAGTTGCACTAAAAGATTCCGCACCGTATTAATTGAAGCTTGGCTTGTGGGGAACTCCTTGATAACTAACTCACTTCCAGGGAATTGCTTTTGGAAAATCGTTAGGCGTTCTTTCACGCTTAGGTGAGCAGCCGAGTCCTTTAACTTTCCTTGAGGAATGAGAGTCATTACAGAGTCGAATCTCTGAGCGATCTTATCCTCACTCATTTCTAAGGAAACGTAAAGAACCTTACGTCCCTCCATCATGGAGTGAACCCCCTGATTAACTAGAAAGAGAGACTTTCCTACCCCTGGAGGAGCTACCACCATAGCCATCTCTTTAGACCCCAATCCTCCCTCTAAGGACTGGTTGATAGAGGGCAGAAAAGTTCGATACTTCTCCTCTGTCTTCTTATTGAATACTCTATCCCATCGGTCAGTAAAATCAGAAAAGTACTCTTGTCCTGTATCAACATCTCTATTAATCAGAAGAGCCTTCTTTACTAACTCCTCAACCTCCTCAACGCGATCCTCTTGAATCAAGCTGATGCTTTTGGAGATTGCAGACTTCATCGCCTCCTTCTTCGCAAAACCTTCTACTAGGTCTAGCATATAATCTTGGTTGCTAACCGTAGAAGTATCGAGGTTGTTGATGTAAGCTAACTCATCCTGATAATCAGAGACGTTCTCTCGTGCTGTAAGCTTACCTTTTACATCCTGTAGGATGAAATCATCAGTAGGGAGTTTGTGATACTTATCGTAATGCTCCTTAACTACCGAAAAAATCTTCTGATGACTAGGAAATTCAAAGTAATCAGGGTTAACTAGGTTAACGATCTGGAGGTAAAAATCTTTATTGGACTTAAGAAAGTAAAGAATACCTCGTTGGATATTCTCACTGAAGTCGTATGCCATGGTATATTAACCTTGCTTGGGGTTCTTGGTAATGTCTAGGTCGTAGCCCTGTTTGTTTGCTTTATTATAGGCATCTTGGGTCAATTTGTCGCACCTCTTTACTTTTTCTGCGCTCTCTTTGTCTGTCAATTTCTTTACAAGACCGTCCCTGGCTAAAGCATCATAATTAAAGTTCATAGCCTTGTAGTGTCGGTCATCTAAAATTCTTTCACCAGTCTCTTTGATTGATCTCCTAAGAAATTTGTCGGCTGAGGTTTTATCGTATCCCTTCTCTTCAAACTTCTTGTACCGCTGTCTGACGGTGTGGAAATCCCTGGCTCCTTTCGTTTTGCCGTAGTTCCCACACCCATTATCCCCAAAAGATATAGCGGGGATCTGATTTCCGAAATACCTACTACAATCCTCCTCACAGAGGGGGCAATCGTTAGTCTTAGGGGCGTGCCCTACGGCTTCTTCTATTTCCCACGAAACATTACATTCTTTACAGGCGTATTCAAATCTTGGCATTTCTTATCCTCTCCATTCAAGTAACCCATATATCGCGCAGGAAAACAAACAGGCGTATAATATAGCCAGTGCGATAGTTTCTCGGGTTACTTGGTCATTCCTTCTTTTAAACGGGGGTCTCCCTCCAGAATTAAATTGATTACCCACCGCAATCTCCTCCTGCTAAGGAACAAACGTCTCCTGCTTGAACCTCTTGTATTTTGCTTTTCCCATCCTCCATATATTTAGCTATATTCTCTTCCGTAAGGGTAATAGCTTCTAAAGGCTCATTACCCTTAGAACCTGCACGGTATACAGTAAGACCTTTGAGGTACGGAGCATAATCCAACGCTGCTTGAGAAAAGCTTTCAGGCGTAGCATTGGATGGGAGGTTAATTGTTTTTGAAATGCAGGAGTCGATGTACTTCTGAATCGTCGCCTGTACTTTAATGTGATCGGAGGGGGGAACGTCATAGGCTCCGACAAACGGATCCAATGCTTTTCCTTTGTCGTAATACTCTTGGAATAACGGATCGACAATTAACTGCTCCTTCCAAATGTTATTGTTACGGTATCTTCGGTTATACATGGCTGCAAAGATAGGCTCAATCCCGCTGGATATACCGTGCAGCATAGAAATTGTTCCGCAAGGAGGGATGGTGAGCATGACAGCATTTCTAATTCCGTGACGCTTAACGAGCATTCGTATTCTGGCGGGTAAAGTTCTTGCGAAATCTTCATTTAAATATTTTTTGTAGTCGAACTCAGGGAAGGGCTTCTTATCCCGTGCGAGATAGATAGACTGTTTATAAGCCTCATCTCGTATGGTAGCAAAGAGTCGGTCTAAAAACTCTAGGCACTTTTCGCCACCGTACTTAATCCCTAATTTAATAAGCATATAATGTAGACCTGTTACACCTAATCCAACTCGCCTTGACCTCTCTCCCACTCGCCTGCAAGTATCCGTAGGGAACTTGTTAACAGTTAGCACATTGTCAAGAAACCTAATTCCTGTTCGTACAGTCTTGGCTAATCTTTTCCAATCCACGTTGCTACCATCCTCTAGGACCATGTTGCTTAGGTTTATGTTACCTAGGCAACAGTTACCGTAGGAAGGAAGAGAGATTTCTCCACATGGATTTGTGGCATCTAATCTTTCAAAGTAAGAAACATTAGTATATTTATTCGCCAAATCTATATTAAAGATACCAGGATCTCCAGATTCTACCGAGTTTTTCCAGATCATATCCCATAAGTCCCTGGCTTTAATATCCTTACGACCAAGACAAACAAACGTATCTTTCCAATCTTTTTTATAAAAATTCTCAGCGCGAGCAAGAGCATCCTCCTCATCTAGGCCAATGACATAAGTAACATCATCATTGTTGCGAAGCATTTCGTAGGAATGGTACTCCTTATTATTAAAAGTGAAATACCAATCTTCCTCCAATTCAACAGCCTCAAGGAACCTGTCCGTAATCGCTACCGAAATGTTGAAGTTATTTAGCTGCCCTTGATCTAGTTTGACAGATAGGAACTCAAGAAGATCAGGGTGAGTGATATTAAGTATACCCATAAGAGCCGTTCTACGATTTTTTCCTGCTCGTACATGTTCACCTACTTCATTAATCATTTGCAGTACAGAGACTGCACCTGGGGCTGAATTCTTTACGCTCCCAATGTGGTCCCCACGGGGACGAATCTTAGAAACATTAAACCCTACTCCTCCACCTGCACAGGAGATTTTATACATATCCTGTACAGTTTTTCCAATGGAGTCCACACTGTCTTCTGGAATAATAACATAGCAATTAAGCAAATTATGATTCCCACGGTTGCGACCAGCACCATAGAGGATTCTACCACCCGGAATAAAGTCCCCAGACCCAATAGCTTCATAAAAGGATTTTTCGACTCGTTCTTTATCTTCATCTCGTTCTGCGGAGGCGACTGTTCGCGCCACAACTTTGGCTCTTTCTGCATATTTTGTCTCGCCTGGATAGGCATACCGTGATTCAAAGATCTCTTGTCCGAGTTCGTTTAGTTGTGTGTTTGCCATTTATTTACCTAGTGTTGATGTACCTTTGCTCTTTGTTATAGTCAGCGTCTTAACATTATCCATTAAAGATTTAAGATAATTATTATGTGTAATAACAAACAAAGTCTTCTCTTTCTTTAATTCAGACAATAATATATAGAGCCCGTCTAACCCGTCTTGATCCAAATTCTCAGCAATCTCATCAAAGAACATTAAGTTGCTTTCGTCTTTTGATGAGAGGGCTAACAGTTTTTGCAAGCCTAATAGCACAGCTAAATCAATCTTTCGCTTCTCTCCTCCTGACAAAGATATATAATGCACTTCTCGTCCTGCGTGTGTGATAGTTTCTTTTAATTCTTCGTTAAATTCTATAAAGAACTTTCCTTTAGAGAGATGCGACAAGTAAAAATTTACTTTTCCATTCAGATAATTTAAAATATTTCTAATAATATACTTGACCAATCCTGCTTCGGAAAAAGCCTTTTCCCAAAACCTCATAATCTCGTACTTATTATTGTAGTCCTGTTTTATATCATGAGCCCTCTGAATTTTTTCTTTGGTTTCTTCTCTCAACCCTTCAAAGGTGTCCGACTCCTTCTTGAGTTGGTTGTAATCAATAACCTTGTGATACTCTGAGGAACTGATAGGAAGAGGCGTGATCTGAGCCTCGCTGCTGGTGATCTCCTCTTCTTGCTCTGCCACAATCTGCTTTGCGTAATCTAAATCCCTTTCGAGTTGCTCGGGGGAGGCTCTCTTCTCTACAGGTTGGCCGCATTCTGTGCAGTAGTCTAATTTCTTGGGGTTTTTTAGTTTGATTCGTAGCGTCTCAACATCAACAGTAGAATTATGTATCTTCTTTTTTGCAGCCGCTATGTTGTCTCGGTTAGATTTGTTACTTGTCTCTAGGCTGATTACCTCTTGAAGAGACATAGAAAGCGCAGCCTCGTCATACTTACCCTCTACCTCTTCTCTTAATTTAGAGAGATCTTTTAATTTTTTATCGAAGGAAGCGATACTGATCTCATGCTCTGCGACAATAGCGTTCTGCTTCTTAATGGTCTGAGAGTACTGAGACTTTAAATATTTAACAGATTCTCTAAGAGCAAAAAGATCATCAAGATTTAGAAAATTCTTTATGATCGTTCTTTTGTCATCAGGCGTAGCGTTGACGAATCCCATAGTGTTCTGCTGTCCAAATACAGTGGACGCTAAGAACACCTTGTAATTAGTATTAAGGGTCTCATCAATAAGTTTCTGTGTCTCTAGTGCGTTCGCTTGGCTCCTATCCTCTCCCCCTACAATAAACCTTAAATGTGTAGGCTTCTTTCCTCGCTCAATAACCATATCATTATTAACGGTTATCCTCACCACACACTCCCTCTTGTTTTGCGAATTCACTAGAGCTTCTTCTGTGGACTTCCGTATAGTGCGACCAAAGATACCCCACACAACTGCTTCAATTAGGACGCTCTTTCCTGAGCCATTCGAGCCACCCGTATCTTTATTCTTCCCTTCTACAAGAATAACTCCTTTAAACTTATCAAAATTTAAAACAATATTTTTAACAGAATAAAAATTCTTAATCTCTACCTTGTTGATTTTCATAAATAAATTGCAGCCCTTCGTAAAGTTTATCCTTCCCTAACATAGTAGGGCTCGCATTAATGTACTCCTCTATAAGATGCTCACTAATTTCCATAACAGGATTATCAGGATCCAAGCTGCTCATTGGGAGTTTATCATCTAAGAGCGGCTTGTATTTTATTTCCGTATAACCTACTTTTAGTTTGTCTGTAAGATCAGACAAACTACTTTGATCTTCGTGGATAGTATTAACCATAATTCTTAACAATGTGAAGTATGAATCGTCATTAATCCACTCTAAATTTTCTTCAATCGTATCACAATTAATTACAATATGACGAGGCCCCCAATCCACAGACTTTAATGTTACCTCTCCATCCTCAAGGATAGCATAATAATTCTCCTTCAAATGCTCCGTGAAATTAGTGGAGTAAGGAGTCCCTAATAGCGTGACAAAGCCACTGCTGCCGAATCTGTGAATATGCCCAAGAAAAGTAGGGTTGTTAAAATCATCAAGAGAAAGACTGAAATCAGCATCCCCAGCAGAATTAAGGGAACCGCAATAACCGAAGTGACCGAATACAGTATACCCTTTAGGAGTGTTAACCAGGGCTTCTTTAATTTTAGATTCGTCTTCATAGTGAGGAATAAATGCTCTCTTCGTTTTGTAATCATACCATGTATGAGTTACTACATCCACAGACTTGCCTTCTAAAAGACTGAGGGCAGTAACGCCATCGTCAGACTTATTTTCGCTATCATGATTCCCTCTTATTATAGTAACCCTCTTCCCTTGAGCCACTGCGAAATCAATAACCTCTTTTAATGCAAGGAGGACGCGAGGGTAAGGCTTCCTATGCATCATCAGATCCCCCAAAAAGATTACATCATCTACGTCGGAGTGCTCAGCAATCAGGAATTTAATACTCTCCTGTTGGGCATGAAGAAGTCCATGAGGTTTGTTGTCGAAGTGGAGATCTCCGATTACTAATGTTTTCATACTACCATTTTTCTATAGGACACTCTTCTGTGAACCATCTTGTCTTTGTGGGAGTATGACATCCACACAAAGAACACCTGTCTTCTTTATAGTGAGGACATTCCTTACAAATATCCAACCTTTCTTCTGCAACTTTTGAAACTTTAAAACCACTTCTGACCCACCTATAAAGGGAGTAAAAAAATTGTCTGACTTGAGAAAGCTTAAGGTATCTTAAAGTGTAGTATATATATTTTAATTTTTCTTTTATATTCATCTGAAATATGTAGAGATTTCGTCCATATTTAACGCCTCTCCTGCAGCATTAAACTCTACGGAAACTCCGTCCCCAAAAGATCTTCCTACTTCAGCATCAATTTTTAATGGTACATCAAAATGGATATTAAAAATTGATCTAATTGAGGGGTAGTTTACCATCTCATTATAGACTATCTTTAGTACCTCAGAAATTTCTTCTTGCTCACAAATTATTTCTACACTATCATGAACAGTTGCTACTGGGCGAGCCGTAAGGCCGCGCAAAGTAAAAGCTTTAGCAATACCCAAAAGAGAAGTGAGTAAAATATCAGACGCTGTACTCTGGATTGTAAAGTTAAGTCCTTGTCGAAGAGCGCGATTAACCACTGATCTATCACGGGAATAAACATCAGGCAAATTCCTGCGCCTCCCAAATATAGTATAAGCATACCCATTACGCTTAATATATTCATTAACAAATTCCATATACTCAAAGATTCCAGGATACACATTTTTATAATTATCTATTATAGCTTCCGCTCGTTTCATAGGAATGCCCATTGTCTCACTGAGATTGAAAGGTCCTCCTCCGTATACGATAAGAAAGGATACCGTTTTGGCTATCTGGCGTTCTTGTTTAGTTACTTTTTTCTTATTGAACAGCAGTTGAGCCGTGTAAGTGTGGAGATCTGCGCCCTGATTGAATGCGGTCTGCATATTCCCCTCCCTAGCTATGTGAGACAGCACACGAAGCTCCATAGCGGCATAATCAATAGTAATGAATGCTTGTCCCTTCGGAGCTTTGAAAATGCTTCTGATGTTGGTCTCTGTGTCTCTGGGGAGAGTGTGGAAAGAGACCCCCATAGCTTTCTTAGCGGTGTATGCTGCGCAAGAAAGCCTGCCCGTAGTAGTACCATCAAATCTAAAGTCTACAAAAACTTTATCTTTCTCATTATACTCAATTGCTTTCTTAGTCCCTTGGATATATGTCTTAGCTAATTTCTCAGACTTCCTTAAATCAAGGAGCCCTTTTAAAAATTTCTTAGACTGTAGTAACTCTTCCGTAGTTTTGGAAGAGACCACAGACTTGCTAATCTTTTTACCTTCATCTCTATGCTGCCACTTACTCACGCTTCTTTAGCTCCTCATCTATGTGTTCTAAAAGTAATTTAAGTGTGGGCGCAGACACAGAAGGCTTCCCACTAGCAGTCTTATCAGGAGGGTATAATTCCATCCCTCCCTCCCGTGTATAAAGCACCTCAATAAGATGATTATTGGAAGAGAGGTTGTCTGTTTTCTGAACCCCCTTACATGAGTACAAAAGGTCCTCCTCGTCCATGTTCTTAGAGGTTAAAGTTCTGCCTACTTTGGTTAAGGTATCTAAATCTACGTCAAGACCTTCATATTCCATCTCTGAAAATACTTCAAGGGAGGGCATGATTACCTGCTCAATGAGCTTCATCATAGGGCTGTCCCCTAATTTCTCACAGATTAGGTCGAATAACTTAAGGGTAAAATAAGTATCCATAGCATTTCCTTCCGCACAATCGGAAAGACTTATGCTGGACCAATCAAAAGTATTCGGATTGTTTATGGTGAGCATTACTATATATTATAGACGTAGAAGGAGAATTTTTATGCCAACAGGACCAAGAACATACGGAAGCCAGATCGGGAGACCAATGAAAAAACTTCTTCTTATCAGCTTAATGTTATTTATAACTAGCTGTAGTACAATCAAACACGCTATTGGAGGTGCAGTTGGAGGAGGTGCTGTTGCAGCCTTTATACCTGAGCCAGCAGCCGTTGCAGCAGGGGCAGCGGGAGGGGTTATGGTTACAGAGATGATATTCCCCTCTCAAAGCCCTGCGGCAATCGTAGGGCAGGTAGCAGGCGCAGGACCCGTTCAGGGCAGCACCGCTTCTACTTTACATGAGACGGGTGGGCTCATTAAAACATTAGGTTACTGGTGGTTAATCCTTTTCGTATTCCTTCCACTCTTCAGAAAGAATGGTAGAAACTGGTTTAAGAAGTTTGGACAGATTCATAACACCGTATCCCAAGCAGATATTGATGCAAGGGACGATGAACAAGATGTAATTATGAAGCATAACGAGAGTAGGATTCTTGCACTAGAAGCTTTACTTAAAGACTCTCAAGCTCAGTCGGAAAGTAAAGCTTAACCAAATCCATCAAACTCTTAGGTAGGTTCTCATCTAGAAGGTGATGCATGATCTTAGTATCCCACACATTCTTAGTGTAGATTCCATGATTGATTAGGAACTTCAAATCAAACTTAGCGTTATGGAATACTTTCTTGCTGCGCGGGTTCTCTAGGATCTTTCTTAAGTTACTCCAAACGCCCTTATAAAAACAACTCCCCTTCTTGAAGGGACTGTCCTTATGATCTAAGGGAATAACCCAATTGGTTTCATGAGAAGAGAAGGCAATAGTCTGAATGTTATCTGTCAAGAAATTGAGGCCAGTCGTTTCAATATCAACAGCTAAAGTCTCATCAGTATCCTTCAGCATCTTCCCCAGTACTTCCACCTCTTCGATTTCTGTGAGGACTTTGTATTCGAGCTTTCCTTCGTACGTTTTGCCAAGTACATATTTCTCATGCGCGTTTCGGATATCCGTTTCGAAGAGGAACCTGTGTCTAGGCTCTTTAGCCACAAAGTAAGGGTGAAAAATAGGAACAACGATACTAGAATGCCCACTGTCAGTTGTATACTCAAAAGATTTACCTCGTTTATCTGTAATGCCGCTCTTCTTAATTAGCATTTTCATAGCTAAGTTGCCGCAAGGAAGAATCAGCTTAGGTTTAATTTTATCAATTGTTGCCTGCAAATGAACGCGACATAAGTTCATATTATCAGGAGACATATCTGCTTCCTTAACACTAGGGCACTTCACTGAAGCAGCACAAGCGAAGTTCTCTTTATATGATTCCTTAAGTACAGCAAACTCTGGCTTCGTAAATGGAAATGTTTTTCCATAAGAATTCTTAAGAGAATCAGACAGAAACAGTACATCAGACTGTCCAAGTCTTTTATAATCCATGACCGAATGGCATGGTTTATTCTTACTTAAAATAGAACACCCATCACATAAGGGATTTTCAGGTTCAATTTTATGGTCAGAATAGATACTATCTAAATCAAACATCTATAATAAGTATATGGGAAATAAAAAATATTATATAGACAATAAGGAGTTCGAGGCACTCCTCTTAGCTTATAAAGAAAATCCAAAAGAAAATGAGGATGAGTTGGTAAAAATGTTCGACCTTCTAATAACTAATATCATCGGATCATTCAACTTTAAAATTGATCCTGACGATGCTAAGCAAGATTGCTTTGCACTCATTTTAAAAATCATTAAAAACTTCACACCTAAGAAGGGGACTGCTTTTAATTACTTTACAACAATCATAGTTAATAATCTCAAGCTCTTGTATACTAAAGAAAAAAAATATAAACTAAAGATTGAAAAGTTTATAGAGATGCAATCTAAGAAACTTGATTAAGTTTAAGCATTTTATAAACATGGGGAAGGTAATCCTCTGAGAACGTTTGGTCTCTACGAAGTTGAATTAAGTGAGGAGTCTTATTTGTGTTATAGATAACAAAGCTATGGGGCATATTTAAACTATCAACAATATAAAGAGTCTCTCCTTCAGACCCAGTATATTTCTCCTTTAGTTTGGACAAGAGTTTTTCACACCACTTGTCCCACAAGGACACAAACAGGATGCTGCACCTCTTAGGATCTCGTTTAAACTTCCTAAGAACCTTATTTAAATCGTTCTCCTTTTGGAGAAACACTAAGTTATACATACTACTTATCTTTAAGACCTAATTGCCTAACGCCTTCTTCAGTCACAGGCGCACCTGAAAGTTCGGCTTCTAATTTTTCTGTCTCTGCTAGTTGGATCCTGCCATCTTCACCTTCTAAGACCGTGATGCCTGAACTCGCAAGCTCTTCTCGGTTCTCTTCCGCATACTTGCGGACCATATCTGCAAGCTGTTTATTCATAGACTCTACTCCCGTTAAGAAGATTGTCTTCATAAAGTCTGAGTCAGTAACCTCATCAGGCTTGCACACTTCAGCGAAATTTTTATAGGCAAGAGCCTCATCTTTATCTAAGTTAATTTGTAGTCTCATTCTGTCGTTTCTCCTCTCTCGGACCTTTATTTTCCAAGAATTAAAATCAAATTTGATCCCTTCAGTCGTAGTCTGGGTCATGGTATCCTATTATAGTGTAGAGGTTAAATTATGGAAGACAATTACGATATTTCTAAGCTGAAGAAAAAAAAGCGTGTGAACAGTAGGACTAAGGGTAGCACATTTGAACGCAAGATCAGCCAGACACTCAATGATAGGTTCAACACCTCAGAATTTTCGAGAAGTCCTGGATCTGGTGCCTTCGCTACCACCCACACTCTGCCAGAGCACCTTAAAATTTATGGGGACTTAATTACACCAGAGAACTTTAAATACTGTATAGAATGCAAGAAAGGATACAATAAGGAAAACTTATATAGCTTATATAATTATAGCAGTGATTTCTGGGGTTTTCTAGAACAATGTGAAAAAGATTCAGGTAAGTGTGATAAAATTCCAATGGTTATCTTTAAACAAGATAGACAACCTACACTAGCCATTATCCCTAACCATGTACCAACAAATAAGTTACAACAATACATAGAAATAAGTAAAGAAGAGCCTCCATGTACTAAACGAGTCTATAGAATATATAAGTTTGAAGATTTACTAAAAGATTACGATTCGTTCTGGCTTAATTAAGAAGAGTTTCTAATAGTTCCATCTGTCCTTTCATAAATTTATGAAGAGTATGAGCGTGGAGATTATCTGGGATCCCGTCTGGGTCTTCCCCTTTTTTACCTCCTCCAACTTGGTCAACCTCTAAAGTACTTTTTGTAATATCAAACTCAGTTCTTACATTTCTCATAACTTTCTCCGAATCATCATCACCTGTAGTCTTTACGGAACCTACAAAACCATTCCCGTCATCAATGGTCATACTAAAGCCTTTAACTGTTATCGTTAAATGATTATTAGTAATAGCTTCTTCAAACTTGTCGAAGATCTCATTCTGCCGTACTGCGTAATGTTTTCTTCCATTTTCAATAAAAATACTTTGAACTAAATCCCTAGCATTACCTCCACAAATAAAAGCCATCCGACACAAGGCTTTTTTACCATCCTTTGTTGTCGATAACTCCTTCATGGTACTTGCCATCTTCAATCTATGAAGTTCTACAGTAAGTTTTTGCCTATCCCTGTGAGTTCCCTTAGGAAACTTCCAATTTTTGAGAAGGTCTCCTATTTCAGAATCAGATATAGTATCCCATCCTAACGATCCTATCATATGTTTTACAGTAGCGTCAGCTTGCGAGCCCATACTATGCTCTACACCGTGTTCGTCAGTCCACTTTTGATCTCCATTAATATAAGTTTCAATGATTTGTAAATCTTCATCCAGCTTTTTTATCGCTGCTTTAGCTTTACCTTTGAGTGGGAATCGTCTATCTACTTCATCCATAAACGCATCATCTAGATGTTTATCCTTTTCTTGCTCCTGCTTGTTAAGCTTACCTAGCATTAACTGCATCAGCCTAGTAATCCTACCAATCTCCCCCACCTTTGCTGTCTTAGCATGACTGTAAAGCTTCTGCCCCATCTCCATGATGTGAATCTCCCCCTTCTTGTTTGCTTTAACCCCAGCAGCGTCAAGTGATGCCTTTGTTTTCTCTGGATTTTCAGAATTATTTATAAACTCTTCTCGGTCTACTGCATAAGTCTTTGTATTTATAGCCTTCGAAGCCTTCTTCGCGTGGGCTGCGTCCCTAAACACCATGAACTGATCTGCCCTGCCTCCTGTCGTGCTGGCTAGTCCGTTGTGGACGTAGGCAGCAGGGTTGACTTTATCGAGGAAGGGCTTCATGCCTTTGTAATAATCAATCAAGAATTTTCGAAGAAGAGGATCTCCTTTTGCGTGAGCTTGGAATAAAGCGTCTTCCTCTAATCCTAAGTCGTTAGCTAACGCTTCATCTATACTAGCAACCCTCTTCACATCATCCTCTACGATAGCTTCCTTTAAGTACTTAGCAATCTCCCCCGCCTTTTGTAACTCTGCTAAGAACGCCTGTAGCACAGCAGACTTTTGTTTTTTGGTTCCTGTCCCTACTAGGTTATGCATAGCCACCATAAGACCTGAAAGCCTTTCATGAAGAGTACCCTTTTTAGCGTTGAGCCCTGCCGTCCCTCCCTCTCTAAGATCTATAGTGTCAAATAATCCCGCTGAATACTTAGGCTCATTTTCACACCTTGCCTCAGCCTTCGCCATAGCTTCTTTAAACTCAGGAGATTGAGCAGGAATAACTATTCCTTCCCCACTTGTGGCTCCATAAAATACTACTCTCTTATTTCCTCCCTTACCGATCTTCTTCCCACTATTGCTTACTGTCTCAGTACTTAAGGCTATTGATTTAGAAAATGTATCACAAATATCAGGGTCATTCTTGAACTTAGCTGGATCATTAGCGAAATCGAATAAACGCTCTATAGTTGCTAATGTATCTATAACTAAACCAGGAGCAGCCTCCTCAGTTAAAGTAATTTCTAACGAAGGATCATCTCCCTCTTTTTGAGGGTCCACAAACTGCTGCTGTATTTTGGTAGCACTTAAGAGCGCAGCTAAACCTCCCCTAGTCTTTCCGTATACTTTAGAAAATGCACTTTTATAACAACTCCTTTCGATATCCTCGGCATTGCTATCAGGAATAGGAACATTAGGGTTATCATCTTGATAGTTATCTCGCAGAGTTGTCTCGCAAAACTTTACATAATGCAAGTAAATCTTATGCAACCGCTGCTTTATATCACCTAAATCAAACTTAGTCCCTGCCAACTCAGCCTGAGCAAAACGTTCTGGGCTATCTGGGGCCTCTCCTGCTGCATTAGCAGCCGCTCCATCGGAAAAGTACCCTATTAACTGGCTTTTCTGAGGCTCAGGCATCTCATCAAAGTTGCCATTGGGAACCATTACACGAGTGTTTCTACCGAACCCAGTCCACAGAACAACGGTCTCCCCATCTTCATTTTTATAAGCGAAAGGAACCTGCTCGGCTGTTACTTTCTTCTTTGTGCTTTTAAAAGCATTTTGATCGAGAGGAGCCGCTCCTGTTGAAACACCTTGAGGATGCATTACTAAGGATCTAGCTGCTTCTAGTGCGTTCGCATTAACCTGCTCCTCTTCCTGCTCAGTTAAATACCTAAGTTTAAATGTCCTCTTCTTTAGAAGAGAGTAGCTTGCTAGAAGTTCATTAAAATAATCCATACATTATTATAGGCAGAGAGAAAGAAGCCCAGTCTAATATAGTACAACTAGACTGGGCTTGTAAACAATATATCAACTACTTATGCAGGTGGGTTTGCGTAGTCATATTGGTGAATGAAATCGTATTTAAAATCTACTTCTAGTTTATGAAACTCGTTAGTTGAATAGTTAAATTCTGCTGCCTTCCATTGGATAGGCCAAACGCCCATAAGCTCTACGGTTGAGTGAGGTGTCATAGTATTATCAAGTTGAACAATCTCCATTCTCTCCGCTTTAAACCCAGGATTTGCTCCTCCTGGCCTAGAGTCTTGAGTCATTTCTCCCGTAATAGGATCGTAAATAGATTTGAAGTATCTCCAAAGATCACTGGAAGTTTCTCTTAAGTATAAGTTATCGAATGTAACTTTAAGGTCTTCTGTTTGAACCTTTCCAGGATAGTACAGCTTATCGTTTACCCTATCGATGGGGAGGTAAGTGGATTTGATTCCAATTCCATTAACTTTTGTAGCAGCAAGAGTAAGATCTCGTGTGTTGGTTACCGTGTCTGGAAGTCCATGAAAGTGGATTTCAAACTGATAGGATCTTACTGAATCAAGTTCAGTTGAAACTACAGGGAGTCCCTGTCCTGGTGTAATAGTTCTTTTGTAATCTTCCTTATAGTATGAGTATGTCATATATTATCTCCTTATAATTTTCCTAAGTCTGCTGATTGATTTGTAAGGTTAACCTCAAAGACTAAGATCTCAGCAGTCTTAGTAGGCTTAACAAGCACCTTTGTCCACATTTCGTTTCTATCAATTCTGATGGGAGTGTTAACGGTATCGTCACACACCACACGGAATTCGGTGATCCCTCTTCTTCTGCGGATGTCATCTAGGAAGGGGTTAAGAACACCTTCAATCTGAGACCAAGTGAATGCATCATTTGGTTCAAAGACAAACCGTTGAGTAGCAGCAAGGATTACCTTTCTTATATAGATCATAAGGCGACGAATGTTAATTCTATCCAAGGCAGTAGGACTACGTTGTGCAGTTCGTTGTCCGAAGATAGTAATACCTCGTTGAGGGAATGCTACTATGGGATTAACAACGTTGCCTCCGCTATAGAGACTATCTCTATCGCCTTGATTAAGTTTAACTTCAACCTCCGTAGGCTTAGTTAAGCGACCTCTGCGGAACCCTGCGGGAGCGAACCAACTGTCAGCGACCGTGTCTGTGAATGCCATCTGTCTAGCAGCATAAATCGTGGGATCATACCACCTATCTTTAGAATCAAATACACTAAAGACTTTAACATGGGGGTAGTATACCGCAGCGTAGGAACTATTAACAGCAGCAGTCCGTGACCCAGCAGTAGAGGCTGATCTACCGTTGGTCCAATCAATTGCATCTTGAGGAGTTCCAATTCCGTAAGGAGGAGAGATAAGAGCGAGGAAATTTTGAGTTTTCTCAGCCAAAGTGATTAGATTGTTCTGCACACTCTGGTTGTACACTCCTGGGACTAACGCAATACCGATGTTGAGAACGTCATCATCTAGGGCTTGCATCCCCGTTTTAGGAGTTACAGTAGCGTCTCCAATAAGAGCGGTGTTATTAGTTGCCGCTGTTCCTGTTCCGTCATCCCCTCCTGCCATGTTATAGGTTCCGTCAACCATTTTAATCCACCTACCAGTAGCGTCTGATCCCGCATCTGTGTAGTTTTCGGTAGCAGTTCCTTGTCCAGTGGGGTTAGCTGCTGGCTCTAGCCATTGTGTCTTCGCTGTATATCCCCCTGCGTAAAGATCTGTAATCTGATCGGAGAATTGATTTAATTTTGTAGGAGTCGCGTCTTCTCCACCTCTTTGTACATTTCCTTTAATGATTGCCGATTTAGGGTCAGAAGCTCCTGTATTAATCACATCTTCAATGAAGCTTCCTGAAGCGACCATACTTGCCTTAAACTGCTCTGCAATAACCCCATCTTGATAGATGTTTACTGCAAAGTTATCAGCACCAAAACTAGTAATAGTAACTTGGTTTCCGCTTACCGATCCACCTGTAGTGGTTCCTTTATTGTAGCCTGCTCCAGGGTAGAAAGAGTTCGCTAAGTAAGAAGCACCACTAGCCTCACCAGAACCTGCAAGATATGTACAACCATATGCTCTAACTGAGGAACAAAGCATGGGAATATCTTGTGTTGCACCATAGTTATTAATTCCACTTGTAGCACTAACAGGTACCAAAGCACTTAAACCTACAGTATATGAACTATCTTGGTATGCAGATACGCCGATGGAGGCTCCTGATCCAGCCCAGGATCCGACAATGGCTCCCGACATATCCAGCCCTGCCTGATCCTGACCGTCTGAGAACACTCCCACAGGGTCCGCATCTAAATTTCCACCAATAACTTTCTTTAGTGCTTTTGCTTGGGATGCTCCAGTGGAGCCTGCAGTAATTGTTCCTGCTGGAACGGCAAAAGCTTTTGGACCGTTATCCCAGTAAGCAGTACCACTATTGTTGTACGCTTGAATCTTAAAGTAAATGGAGCTTCCAACACCAAAAGCGTCAGTATCAATATTGGCAGTGAGGGCACAGCCAGAAACAATAACGGCAGGACATGACCCGAAAGAGACTGTTCCAGACGCATTTGCTGCTGCTGAGGTAGCTGCTCGTACAAAGTACACTGCATTTGTTTGCTCTAAAATTTCAACAGCGCCTTCCAATCCTTGCCCGTAAACACCTTCCCCAGGTCTTCCAAAAGTATCAATAAGATTGTTTTGGCTAGTGATAAGGGTTGCTTTGTTAGTAGGACCTTTATTAGCAAAACCAACAATACCTACAACTGAGGTATTAATAGAAGGTGCATAATCAGAAATGTCCTTTTCAATTACATAAACGCCAGGGCTAACAAAATTTGCCATAATTTACTCCTAAGTATTGGAAATTTTAAACATCTTATTTCGATGCAGTGTTAAAATTTGTTCTGAAATGTAAGAATCAGGAACCACTATACTTTCTCCTGGTCTTAACCAGTGCTCTTGGCATCCTTTTTCTGTGCTAAAATAAATCGTAATGGATTGAAGACAATCATTCTTTACTTTTTTCATATTCTTAATCTCCTTATTATCTACCCACCCTAAGTGGTTTTAGTGAAACTTTTTTTTGTATATCATTCCCCTACCATAACAATAGGTTCTCCTGCAGGGTTTGTTTTAGCAACACAGTGGGGACCACATCCAGGTGAGCCACAGCAAGTGTGAGGAGCTACCCCGTCTCCAGTTAAAGAAGCCTTAGACCCTTCCACAAAAACTGTGCTGGATCCAGGCCCCTTAATAATACCTAAGGCAGTGTCAACGCCTACCCTGCTTGCTCCCTTTCCATTAACTATTACTTTACTGCTCCCTGTCTGGGAATGTCCACAAGTGGCAGCAAGACTTAGTGTTTCTATAGGTTTCATATTTGATTGGCCTGTATTTTGACTTTTTCAAGTCTTCCTGTGGAGGTAATTAAGAACTTAGGATTAGGAATATAGGTTTGCACATGGATTGTAATAGTTTTCTTAAGAACTCTATCTTCCTTATCCCCTGCCGTCATCTCTCCTACATCCTCTTCACTTTCTATGTACGCTTTTGTAATAGTTCCTTGAGAGGTGGGGACTTCCATACAGGGGTTAAACTTTAACCTAACCTGCTCTAATATTTGATCCATATCCGCATTGTACTTAGTCCAAATATGTAGGGCATACTTAATAGTTACTGCTCTAGGAGCAAGACTTACTACTCTAAAGGCCCTATTCTTATCATTGTCCCACCATTTTTCGCTAACAATTAACGAATCATATCTTCGTCTTTTTAAATCATTATCACTAATAGTTTGAGCAATTGATAAAATAGGTAGAATAATATTGTTATCTTGTTTTAATTTTGCTATTGCCCGTTCTGCATTAGCATGGATACATAGAATATTTTTAAATTTATCTTCTGCGTTTATGTACCCTACATCATTAAAAGATGAGATCATTGTTCGTAGAGTCTCTTTGTACGTATTTGAAATATTAAGTTCAGGCTTTGTTAGTTTAAATAATTCTTTTCTTACCCACGCTTCTCTATTTCCCCATTTGTAGCTGTGGCTTTCTATATTATTAAAAGCACTTAGATCTAACTCGGGAAGTAAATTATTCGTATAGCCCGCATTCAAAGAAGAGGCATAAAGATCTAAATCAACCATTACTTAACGTACCTCCTGCATAGCCTCCTAAAGGATCACTCATATCTAACAGAGGCTCTTCTTGAATCTCAGGAGCATCACGGAGAAGCCTAGCGGAACACACTAAATGATAAACGCCATAAACCTCAAAGCTATCTTCAACAACTTCAAAGATCTCATACCGTTGATCTTGAAAAGCAGGTTTTATAACGTCCCCAGAGATTAATGGTCTCCCCAGTTTACGCTCAACATAACTTTTATTAAAGGTAAACACTTGATCATTGGTTAATTCAATACCAAACTGAGTTAAGTTCTCACTCATTGCAATAGGTTCATAATACCCGTGAACAATTAGAGGTTCTGTAGCGATAGGCTTATTACGAGACTCCATATAAACAGGATCAAAATCATCATTTTGATAATACTTATAAAGATAAAATTTTGATCCTGCAAGACGAATCATTTCATCATCAACCAAATTAAACAGATTTATATCAGCATTATTCTGATCAAATAAGCTGAGTAAACTGTCCTCACCATCGAGGTCAGGCAACTGAGGTATATCAGTTGTTGCTTTGAAATTATTTTTCACTACTTAGGTTCTTCTCGATCCGCTAAAGCTCTTTGCTCGCTTCGTTTTAACTTAGCACTAGGTACTCCACCTTGCCCATGTCTACGGGTTTGCGTTTGTCTAGAAGTTTCTCCTTTCGTGCCATGCCTCTTATGCTCTGCTTCACGCCTAGCTTTATTGTAAGCTCCTTGTTTTTTCCTGGGGTCTTTTTCAGCCTTCGCTGCTTCCGTACCATCGTCTTTGCAAGCTTGACACATCTCAACAAAAAGCTTTCCAATATTACGGTACTCAGTATGGGACCGTATACTGAGCTTCGCTAGGTTTCCCTTAGTCTCGTCTCTCTTTAGGGTCCTATTCAGAGCCCTTTTATTACCAGCAGCTTGTTTTCCTGCTTTAATTTGGTTACGACCCGATTGTTCTTTTCGAGAAGCGGTGTCCCTTAAAGCGGTAGTTGCTGTAGCAGTAACATCCTTTCTCCTTTTGGGGTCAGGTCCTGGGTTTTTCTTTGAATGAGACTCAATATCGGAAGCAGCTTTTCGGTAAACCTTAGCACTTGCAATATCTTTGGCTGCTCTTTGTCCGTGACCATGTGCACTTATTGATTGACCTGCTTTCTGTCTCTTTTGAGCTTCTCCCTGTCTGCCTTGAGTTCCATGAAACTTTCTGCCTCTGGTCCTAGCACGGCTTTCAGGGCTTCTTGTTTCAACTAACTTCTTAACATATGCATTGTTCATTTGTGTTTCATCCTCCATGGATTTATCTTTTAATTTTTGAGCAATAGCAGCTTCACCAGCCTTGGCTGCTGTAGCTCCGTGTTTCCTAACTGCGGCTCCTGCTCTACCTCTCAGCTTGCCTAACTTACTACCCTTTCTAGCAGCTTTCGTGCCTCTAACAGCCTTCCCTGCTTTAGCAGCATATTGTGCTCCCCTAGTACCTAAACCTGCTCCAGGGACTAGAGCGGCTGCATCACCTGCCATTTCCTTACCAAGCTCCTTTCTTCTTTCTGGGTCTTTTTCACCACTTCTCTGTGTTCCCGCAATCCCTAGTGCAGCAGCGTCTCCTGCGGCTCCAACCCCTGGAACCATTCCTGCTACTCTGGCAACTTCTTTAGTTCCACCTAAAACCTTTCGACCTAGTTTAGTTTTGTCTGCTTTCTGAATTAATTTTTTAGCAAGGGATTCGTCAACGTCTGTAATATTCTGCTTTGCTGCAAGTTCTGCTTTACGCTTCTCTTCTGCTTTCTTCTTTTCGGACTTACCTAGAACTTTTTTAGCAGCCATCCCTCCAACAGCCGCAACAGCCCCAGTAGCTAATGCTCCTAGAATTTCATCCATTCGATAAGCTAAGTCCTTATAAGCTAAGAACTTATGATCTCTGATGCTACCGTGCTCTCGCTTATCATCAGTCTCTTTTTGCTTGATTCCAACCCTACTTATGCGTGGACCTCCCCCTTTACCTGCTCTATTGTACTCTCCACTCTTAAGCTTCCTTGTCAAGTAAGTGCTTTTCATCCCTTTAGAAGGTTTAGTTTGTTTTGGCATTGTTATTTCATCCTTTCTTTTCTTTTCCGCTTTGTTGGCTTTGTCTATTGCTGCTTGATCTCGTTGTCTCTTTTCTTCTCTTCCTCTAGCAACGTCATCAGCGTGTTTCTTATTTGATCTATCACTTCTTCTTATTACTACACTATGCTTTCTTCTTTTTTTACCCTCAGGTGAGTTATGGTCAGTAGATAAGGAGGGTGATCGTCTGGGGTCATCAGCTTGATTAGAAGCACTAGCTCCAACTGCGGTCTTCTCTTTGTCTAAGGCAATTCTTTTCTGCTTTTCTACGCCCTCGTCTTTGCGATCTGCTGCTTTATCCATACGAGCTTTTAACCACTTCATAGCGTTACTATTGGCTCCTCTAACCTCTTCATGCTGCTGGAAATCTTCATCCTTTAACTCTACGCCTTTGATTGTACCTTTGTTTTTAGAAGCATAGAAGACATTCTCTCCTTGCTTAGAGCCGTACTCTTTTTTCATGTTCTTCATAATCTTTTTTCCTTTCTTGTTTAGTGGCATAATAAATTCCTAGTATGTGCTAAAGCACGGTGGTTCCTCTATCTCTTTAAGAAGTTCTTCCTTGAGCTTATCTTTTTCTTGTAGACTTGCTTCATATAATTCTTTTCCATTCAACACGGCTCCTCCTCCAGGAGAAGGAAGGGTTCTATACTTACCTCTGATTTCTCCAAGAATTCCCTTAGCTGCAGCTAAAGCAAATCTTTGAATCCAATTCTTATAGTAGGGATGCATGGTAGCTGAGTCTAATCCCCTAAAAGAAAGGATTACCGCTTGCGTATCTAATACAGGAGTAGGATATAAGGTTAAAAGGTTTCCATTAATAATATCCCAAGAGCCTTCTTGGCTTAAAATCTTTCTAACCATCTCAAGATGCTGTTGTATGAGATAGAAATCAGAAACACTAAAGTTACTGAATAAGAAATTATCTTGGAAATACTTAATGAAGAAATCAAACTCCAGAGTTCCTGCCATATTTTGAATGCTTAGGAGACTCTTCTTGTATACAACATAATTTAAGTTCGTAGCTATGTGAGTAGGAAGAATATAAGCATTCACACCACCTGAACATTGAAAAGAAGCTAATTGATTACACCAAAAGGGAGCATGATAATCAAGATTAGTGATAGCCTCATCAATAGCTGTTTTAATTTGAAAGTCTGTGAGTTCAACACGAATAACAGGGTGACCTAATCTTCCCAAAATAAAGCTTCTTATTGTTTCTTCGAAGGGATTGAACTCAATAGGATCCCCTAGTTTACTTATATTTAATGTACTATTATCTATAGCGGTGGACCAAATATCAGTATCACCTAACCTATTACCTCCGTACTTGCCGAAGGTATCTCCAAATCCTAATAAAATAGGATCTACTTTAGGTGCTGCTGCTGCTGCCATTTAATTCCTCATCAAAAACGGACTGTACTTTAGGCTTTTTAGGTCTACCTTTTTTTATAATCTTAGGAGGAGCCGTTAATTCCTCTAAAAAGCGTGAGGTCACCAAGGAGATTGAAGTAAACTCCTCTCCTGGTCGTATCTCAACGATTTCATTATCCACATGTAGTAACATGTTCCAACGGCATTTACTTCTATACTTGTGCATGTAGTACCTCTAATATATATAGAGAAGAGAAGAGGGCCAGAGGAGTAGAAACCTCTGGCCCTCTTATTTTTTACCTACTTAGCTCTTAGACATAGCTAGGAACAGTAGTACCGTTGAAGGCAGTGTTCTTAGCGAATGGCTCGTAGAGGAAGTTAGAGGTGGGACCGATGATCCTGATAACACGATAGAAGTTGTTGTATGGTTCAATCGTGACCTTACCGTAGCGGGTAAGGATACCCTTCCTGGGCTGGAATGATTCGGGATCAACGATGGTGGGCAACTGCTGAAGTGGGATGTATGGAGCGTAAACATACCCAGCATCCATAGCGTTATCACCTTTGTAGCCCATGAGAATCTCATCAGTGGGGAACATTGGATCAACATAAAGATCGTAGCGACCCATGAACTTACCTTTGAATGCGATAGCACTCTTAGAGATGTTCGTAGGACCATCATTAGGCAGGATACCTCCCTCAAGCTTAGAAGCACTTTCGAGAAGTGAAGCAACTAAGGGTGAAGTAAGAATCCAGTTACCAGGACCACGCATCGTTGTCTTGTAGATGTCTTGCGAAGCAAGGTTGATCACAGCAAGAAGGTTTGCGTACATCTCGCCAACGTGACGGGGGTACAAGGTCGCGCCTTGGCTTCTGCCGAAATCAATCGTATAAATGTTTGATTTTTGGGCAAATGCACCAAGCTCAGTGTTGGTTCCTGCACCTTCGGCTCCATCAAAGTCGTAGGTGAACTGCTTAGGAACGAAGAACCCAGCACTATCGGAGTCCTGGATACCAGCGAATGAAGATCCAGCAGTGCTGACTCCACCCATGTTGATGTAGTCGTTATCCATTTGACCGATAGCAGCACCACCGTTGAGAGTCTTATGATAACCATAAGCAATCATGCGGAGGTCTTCAATAAGTTCACGGTCAACCTCAAGAGCAAGTTCCTTCGAAAGAAGGGTAGTAAGCTCTTTTTCAAGATCGAGGTTGTGATAAGCCTTAAGGTCTTGAGAAGCCTCAAGAGTCCAAAGGGCTCTCATCTTACGAGTGTTTGCAACGACTGCTTCCTGCTCAATGTGGAAGGTCATCTCTGGAATACCAGTACCAGTTAAACGCTCACCAGCCGAAAGCTGATAACCGTAAATAGCACTAGCGTTAGGGAAGGCAGCAATCTGACCACCCATGGTACCAGAAGGGGCACCAACACCAGCTACCTGACTTTCACCACCAAGCGCCGTGTCGTTAAGACCACTAACGGTATCAAGGACGTTAGAAACGTCGAAGCCATCATCAGCGTTATCACCGTCAAGGCCACCAGTTGTGCCTCGGGCACCGTTGATGCCGAAGGTGTTAGTACCTGCGACTGTTTGCTGGTCGTGATTTCCTTGAGAACCAATAGCCGAAGCGGTGAGACCTTTGTAAGTAAGGTTGAACTTACTGTACACAGTTTCAACAGTGCTACCGTTCTTAACACGGTCGTTACCAAGATAGAAAACTTGGCTTACTGGGCCTTGCATGGGCTGAACACCAACAAGGTTGTTGGCAATCAGATTAGGGTAGACCCGACGAACAAGAGGGAAAGCGAACTTTTGGAAAGTACCGAGTTGACCAGTTGTGGTTGCTCCTGCGGTAATTGCCTCGTTCATTTTCTCCTCTACAATAGACTTTGCTTGGTTCTCAAGAAGTTGTGCTGTAACTCGACGGGTATACTCGTTATCGATACCCTCAAGGACAGGCTCCCACTTTTGGACCAGCGTTTCATCAGTTTGATGCATTACATCTAGCATTTTATAAAATCCTTATTTATAGATTTGAGAAAGGCATGTATTTCATGACCTCATCTGTTAAGAACTCATTATCTTTTTGAGTTCTTTCTTCGTTAATTTCTTTTTCTGAATTAGAAATAACAATAGCTTTTTCAGATGAGACAAATGCCTCCTCTTTTGAAGCTTCAAGATTAGCAACCTCTTCCTGAAGATGCTTATTGTCCTCTTCGGTCTCATAAAGTTGAGATTCCGTAAGGGATACTTTGTCACTGAGTACTTTAACAGTACTCTCTAACTTCTCATTTTCGTCAACAACTATGTTGATCTGCTCCGAAAGAACATCAAATTCCTCCTGAAGCTCACCGTACTGAGAAGTGATATCGTTAACTGCGTTCTCTTCGTCGGCTTCAGAAAGTTCTAAAGCCATAAGGGAACGGACAGATTCAAACAGTCTAGCGTTTCTGAATACTTCGCTTTCTTCCGAAAGCTCAGTAAGAGCTTGTTGTTTAAGATCATCAACTTTAGTTCTAAGGTAAGCTGTTACTTTAGACTCTAAAAGGCGTACTTGTGATTGAACCTGCTCATTAATGGTAGAGTCCACGAGCTTGAAAATTGATTCAACTGTGGACTCATCAAGACCTTCGGGAAGAAGGTCGGCTATCTTTTTAATATTACTCATGAATAAAATCTCCTATAGATTCATATATATCTACAATATATATCTGTACTTTATACTTTTTTTTTAAAAATGTAGGCGTTTCTTACTTATTAGCTCGCTTCGAGCCGTAGTCAGTAGCCCACTTATGAATCTTCTTGCTTGCTTCGGCTCCTTTTGAGATACCCTCACCTGTCTTCTTAACAAGCCCCTTAACAGCGTCTCTTGTTGGTCCATGAATCGCTCTAGTAGTATGAGAAGTTCCTCTCTTCAAGGGGCTCGCAGTCTTATCATAAGCTCTCTGCTCTTCACCAGCCATTGTGGACCGTGCCTTTGCGCTCTTAGATTTTTCTCGTTTTCCGTGAGTCTTAGTTGCCTGCTTTATACCCTCTCGACCCTGTGCTCCTTTGGCTTTAACATCTTTCAATTCTTCGCCTCGTCTGGCCTTACCTGCAATCTTAGAACCTTCGGCTTCACCTTTAGCTTTTGCGATTGCCATACCCTTGGCTGATTTCTCTGCGTGTTTACGCTCTGATCTCTGACGTAATGCGCGGGATACGTGACCCTCTTTCTTTTCTTTACGAGTAACAGTTACATTTTTGGTGTCTGTGTCCTCAGAATCCAAGAAATCTGACGTAGCCTCATCAATCTCGTGACCCATAGCTACTGCAAGAGCTTCCGCAATCCTGTGCCAGTGACCATCAGCCTTAACTAGTTCGAAGTGGTCTTTCATACTAGTCCGCTTAAAGGCTTCAGTTTCCGCTTGCGCTTCTTGTGCCTCTGCTTTCTTTTTAGCTTCGGCTTTTTCTCTAGCGGCTTTAGTTTTTTTAGACTCTCTAGACTCTTCAATCCAAGGCTGATAAGCATTCCGCATCTTAGACTCAAGCATAGTAATAAAGTTGCTCTCTTTTTCCAACTTACCTTGAGTAGTTTTAGCAAACGCCGCTTCTCTAGATTCAGAAAGACCAGGGAAAGCTCCTCTGGTGGAAGGATCAGCAACGAGATCAAAGGTTACAAGGTTAAAGTCTTCGTTTACAATCTTAGATCCATTTGCATCCTCGGAAAGAGTGCCCATTCCACGAGATGAAATACCTATCTTAACTCCACCATTTACTAATGCCTGGGCAGTTAAGCCAGCAGGAGTTTTAAGAATTTCAGCTTCTCCGATTACCTCATTACCTTCCATATGGAGTTTGGTAACTAAGTGCGAAGCATTCGAAAGCTTAACTGTATCATTCTGTGGGTGATCTAACTCCCCACACAACCTACGCTCCTCGATAAGAGGCTGCATCTTCTTGATCTGACCTTCAAGGACTTTAGTAGGATAAATTCTCCCATTATTATTAGCTTCTTCGGCTCTCTGAAAAGTTCCTCGAATTTTCATCTTACTCTTACCCGAACCCTCTTCAATTATTTGAAGATTATCCATAATATAAACGTCTTGTATTAGTTGCATTTTACTTTCCTTTTTCTCCTTTGTCAAGGACGCCATCGGCTCCCCCGATACCTTTTGCTTTTTTCATGGATCTGCTTCCATGCCTTGCGGCTAATTCTTTTGAGCCTTTGCCGTGTCGTAGTTCAGTTCGGGCTGCATGTTTTTTAATGCTACCCCAATCGGAACTAGGCGTAGAGCTTCCAGGCGTAAACCCTTTAGCAATTTTACCTCTGCCACTTTTCTTACCCCACTTTCCTTTTGAGATTACATAAGTTCTAGCTGCTCCTTTTGTCGAAAAGATCTCACCCACTTTACCAGCACTCAAAGCATCGCGTATAGTATTATAAGTTTTTACTCTACCTTTTTGTGATTTCGACTGCTCTTTGCTTTTTTCTTCCTCTTCGTATACCTCTTCCCCTGATTGGTACTCTTTTAGTCTACGAAGAAGAGCAGCTATTTTCATGAGTGCCTACGAACTTTTGAGCGTAACGATTCTTTAAGAACATCCTTTCGTGATTTCTTTCGTTTAGATTTGGGCTTAGTAGCCTCGGGTCCAGCGAAATTAACACCCCCCATTCCTGAAAAGGTTCCAGTCATTTCTTTAATAAGTCCCTTTACTTCTAAAAGCAAATCAATGATTTCATTACCTTGGCTTTCTGTAAGAAGTCCTGCAGAAGGTAAAGGCTCACCTGTTAAGGCATTTGTAGGCTCTACCTCTGGTTCTTCATATTGCTCAAGCTCTTGAGAAGGCCAAGGGTTAGGGTTGTATGATTCTCCAAACAATACTGCTTTTCGGAAATCTTCAGGGACTTCTACCTCACTAATATCGCGCTGATTAGCTTCAACCTTAGGACTATTCTTATCTCGTCGTGGAGGCAAAGCCTTACCAGTTTTGATTTGTTGAATGTCTTCTTCGATTAAGCTCGCAGCAAAATCGCCAATGCCCTTCATTACTCTTCTTCTTCTTCCTCTACGGAACCTAGAAGAAGCTCCGCTAAAGCTGAGTCAATAACCTCGTCAATATCTTCGTCGCCCTCATTGATTTGAGAGAGACGATCAACAAGACCTAAGACAACATCAAGGTGCTCAAGAAGGGACTCTTCTGAAATCTGCTCTTCAAGCTCAGAGGTGCAAAGAGGACAAACATGGCAGGCTTCTTGGAGTTCTTGGAGTTCTTCTACTTCCTCAGTCTCTGCGGCCTCAGTCTCTTGTTTAACAGTCTCGGTTGCCTCGCTTAAAACAGGGGTAATACCAGCCTTGCCCCAGGCAGCGGCTTCTAGTAGCTGGTTACGAAGTTCGTCACTTAATTTTGTGTGATCCATAATATTATTCCTTAATAAATATAAGATTAGAATTAATCTCTATTCTTATCTAGCATTTTCCTCGGTAGAAGCGAGTTTTTTTTATTTTTTGTTACTTAGTTCGTTCCTTTTTAGCCTCATTAGCGTTAGGTTTAGGCACCTGTTCTGTCTTAGTAAAGCCTCCCATAGTAGATGACCATGGATCCGAAGTTGTAGGAGGAATGACGTATTGCCCAGTCAGAGTAGCCTTAATAGGGAAATATATGTCGGCAGGAGCCCCCTCTATTCTACTCTTAATTTTCGTTTTCTTTGTAAAAGATATACCATCATTTCTAGTGGGACTAGCAATCCGAACATTCATTAAAAGACCATCCCGCATTCGAGGCATTAAGTATTTTGAATTTTCTAAGAATACAAATTTATTAAACTCAGTCTGTGTCATTCTAGAGAATAAATCAAAGGTTGTAATCTCAGGTACATTCTTTCTTACTTCGTATAGCTTATAATTGGTTACTAATTCACTTATAATATTATACGCTAAACGTAAAGAAGTCCCTTTTCGAGCAGGCTGTTTTGTAATTTTAGGACCTATCTTTCCTGAAGCCTCATAACCCTCTTTAAATAATTTATTAGTGGTGTAGTTAATTTTAACTTCCCGTGCTTGAGAATCATACTTTCCTAAAATATTAGTCTTAGTGGGGGCTATATCATAGGTAATAAAATCATGGCTCATCGCTTTTCCTGGCTTGGGATTTAGGGAGGGGGAGTAAGTTAGCTCCCGTGACACTACCCCGTCATCTGTGAAGGAAGTAATTGAAGATTTAGTATTCGATAACATAAACTTTTGCCTATTAGTGGGGAAGATAATAATGTAATACGGAATTTGTCTAGTTAATAAAGGAATATTCTTAGCCTTTTTTGCTCCCTCCACAATAATATCATGCTGCTTCATCACTAACTGCTGAGTAGCGATAATATGATCTAGCATTACATCATCGTAACTCATGTAGAAAACTTTATGATTTATTTTATGCTTGACCCAATCATTTATCTCTCTCAAGGAGTCCGTGCTACTAGTTCCTAATAAACTATAAACTGCGCTACTTTCAATAACATGCTTAAACGAAGTGTGAGTACTCTCAATAGCACTAGGCACAAGCTTTAAGATGTAAGCATTATTTCTAGGATCTTCTCCACTTAAATTCAAGGAGTGGGTGAACTCTACGGCACTAGTTGATTCCGTATGCAGAGTTCTATAAGTATTTCCTCCTAACAGATGAAGAGCTTGTTCTTTCGCTCCTCTAGGAATAATAAAGGCGTGACCCCTTTCCGAACAAAGCTTAAGCTTCCTTTCAGCCCCCTTAATACGGACGTTAATATAGTCACCGTCCTGGATTTCAAAATTTCTCCCTGCTACCTTTACTATATCTCCATCATCTATAGGGAAACAATAATCTCCTTTAGTTTCCTCCACTGTTTGAACTTTATTTTTACAGTAGATAGGATTCATTATAGTCTGGGGTTTATTAATCTTAATAGGAAGCCCTTTATCCAAATCAGTTGGTAGAGTTTTCCATAACTCCATCATATTCCTATCCCTTCCTGCTTCATTTTTAGCAGGATCTAAGGGGATCATCGCGTTCTCAATAAGACCTAAGGCTACTGTCTCATTTAAGATTTTATCATTGGAGGGAACAATTGTGACTGCTTTTATTTTACTATTCTCTCTTACTAAATTTCTAAAGGCTAACATATCAAATTTGCCAATAGTACCGTCTAAAATTCTAGCCATAACCATCTTTAACATACTCGAAAGAGGTATAGGAGTTCCTCCCACACTCCTCAACCTACCTAGTCGTTGAAGAAATTGAAGGTTTAAGCTTTTTTCTAAGATATTAGCGGTTACAGCCTTACCTAAATTAGAATCCCAGTCTTTATAGGTATTATTTACTTTTAATAAATCATAAAGAGGCTCAAAGATTCGTCGCCTAAAGATCTTAGTATTTCCACTCTGAACTTTAGAAGTTCTACTTACATCAGGAGAGATAAGAGTAATTGCAGTATTTCTATCTGTGCTTGCTGTAGGTCTTTTTTTAGTTCCATACTGCGCTAAGCTTGCATCATTTAAATCAAGAGTTCTCCTTTTGTGGGTTCCCTTTCTACTAATAAAGTGGTCTTTTAAATTTAATTGAGGGTCAACTCCTGGGCGATTACGAATGCCCTCGCCTGCTATTGTAGGTAAATTAGTTGGACCATAAACAATTGTCCCTGAATGAAGTTTTCCTGTATCTTCAAGGGTTGCCTCAGGACGATCACCTCTATCTTCGCGCCCACTACAAAGAGGATCCCGCTTACATTGCGCTTCTGATTTATGCATATTACGGTCCGCCTGAAATTCCCACTCTGGGAGTCCACCAGGGATCTCGTGGCATCTCGGTTCAGTCTCTGTGCTAAGTTGAGGAATTCCACAGTACCAGGCGTCGAACAGTTCCTCATGCTCCTCTCCTACACCACAGGCTTCCTTACATTCGTCCTCAGAGTCGTGCCTGACCTCCCACTCCCTAAAATCGTATATAGGAAATTCTTTACAGCACGGGACCTCCACAGTGTTCGTCTGGCCTGCAATCGGCTCCTCACAGGTAACACATTTCCATTTCATCGGAATATGGTCAGGAGCACCTGGGCCTCCTGGGCCTCCCGAGTTTGGACCACCATCATCACCACCACCCCCAGGTTGATTAGGGTGAGAAAACCCACCGAATCCAGTAGAACCTGTACATCTAATGGTAGTAGCACTAGCGTCAGGACAGCAGGGCCTCCAGAAAGTATCTTTACAGCAAGTGGTGATATCGGCCCAGTCGTAGCCGCAACCTCCCTCGGAATCAGTGTCTACAACCGAGCAATTAGGATCCTGTTCGCATTCTTCAACATCGTCAGTATAATCACTGTCAAAATTCTCATTCGTCCAGCACGTACCCTGTCCTGGGCACGGCTCGTATTGTGTCCAGCCATCATCTTCTAAATCTTCTTTATCTTCTTCTGACGTTCCTGGAGGCAAGTATTTTCTGTGAATAAACTTACATTCTTGTTTCCAGGATTTTGTAGTTACAAGACAATGATTTCCATTATCATCTATATAAGACCCCGTTGCTACTAAAGTAGAGTCTCCTTTAACCTTACATTTACATTCAGTGTCTTCAGGACCACCCCCTGGCCCTGGCCCTCCAGGCCCTCCTGGTCGAGGAGGTGCAGGAGCGACATCCCCAACCTTGCATCCCGCTTCGCAAGCAGCTAAAGCTGCAGCTTGTGTGTTTCCTTTATACTCTCCGCTGTTCCCAGGCGTTTGCACACACTGCCACTCATAGGTGGTTTGACCTCCCCCCACTTCTCCTAGGCCACCGTCTTCCGATAAAGTGGGTTCACACCTATAAGAATACAACGGAGGGGGATCTGTCGTCGGCGGCGATGGAGGAACCTCGCCCCCTGTTGTGGGGGGATCTGCATCTAATGTATATCTCCACTTTATACATCTTTCATCACAGCAATGAATTCCTGTGCAACACCCTACCTTCGCAGCAGATTGTGCCGCACAAGCTCCCCCAGGTGCCTCAACGCTCGTTTGACCCTCCCCCGTATAATTATCCTCCCCATACGGGTTTGTCCACCCGTCAGGACCATCCTCCAGAGAGCCCATTTCGTCATTCCAGGAGTCGGAATTAACGTCATTATCTGGATCCGAGCTTGGTCCAGTATAAATACATCTCTGCTGCCAACATTTTTCAACTTCAATTGTTTTAGGAAATCCTGATTCTGAAATAACTTCCCCAAGAATAACTACATCATCAGGGAAAGATACCTCAATGGTTGGTCCTCCTCTAATTCGACAATTACAGAACCCCTCATTAGGAGTATTAGCACTTCCACCACCTCCACCACCTCCAGGAGGAGGAGTGTCAGGTTGAGGTCCCTGAATATCGGGAACACAAATCGCTCGACATTGGTTCGCAGTGGGGTAAGCTCCTAACGTATTCGGGGGTGCAGGGAAACACGACCAGAGCCCAGCCGCATAAGCGCACGCCCACCAAGGATCTACAGAAGGCGGCCCTGGGTCTCCAGTGGTTGGACCAGGGGGCTCTGGCTCGCGTACACATTCTAAATGGCAATCCGCTGCTTTATCATAACTACCAGGAGGAGGAGGTTGCTCCGTAGGTAATGTTACCTTTTGGCATTCTTCATTAATAGGCAACCCACAAGTCCACCAATCAGTATACCCCGTTAAAGTCCCTCCTCCCGTAGTGGGAGGCGTAGGAGAAGTTGGAAAAGTTGGTGCAGTTGGTGCAGTACGACTACCAGGTGTGAATACCGCATCAGGCAAACATATTTTCATGCAATCTTCGTAGTTTGCACCATCTGCCATTACAGAAGGTATATTTTGATCATAAGCGCAACCTAAGGCTATGTTTTGAGAATTCCTCATACAAACATAACCGCCGAAACTGTGTGTTCCTCCTCCTCCCCCTCCTGGAGTAGTGGGACCAGTAGCTACTATGCATTGTCCATCACAAGCAGCTTTGCTTCTCCATACGGTAGGATCAGTAGGCTCAGCCAACACACTCCACACACACTGAGTTCCAGGAAAGGGACATACGTATCCACCTAATTCCCAAGTCGGTCCCGTTGGCCTAGGAGAAGTGGGAAAAGTTGGTGTTGTAGGATCTGTAGGTACTGTGAACGGTCCTCCTCCTGGAGTAGTTCTTGGCCTGCCCCCAGGATCCCAATCATTACTACATATCTTCTCACAAGCTTTTCGTGATGGTTGACCTGGGTAAGGGCCTCCAGTGTCTGCATATGATTTACGAACACATTCCCTTCGAACTCCTAAATAAGGTACAGATCCTACCTCCTCACATTTCCATCTCACTACTGAATCAGGGGTAACAGGACCAGTTGGGAGAGGTCGAGTACCAGGGGGAGTGGGAGGGGTGGGAGGGAGCGTAGGAGGGCGAGGGCTTATTGGCCCAGGGTCAAGATCACTATCACACTGAGCCTCACATTCACTCTTCTTCTCGTGCCCAGGAAGATTAAAACCATCAACATACCACCTACGAATACATCTGCGCTGAACTCCTAAGTAAGCTACAGTTCCAATCGCCTCACACACCCAACGAGAAACGGTCACTTTCCCTGGAGTATCGGGTCCAGGCAGGGTAGGCTTGCCTGGGCCAGGAGTTGTGGGAACTGTCCTCGGTCTTGTAGGATCGGGATCGGGATCTTCTCCACCTGTAGTGGGAACTGTCTTCGGCTTTGTGGGCATCGGAGGCGAAGGGGGGGTGGGGCTTGTAGGTACCGTCCCTATTCCTGGATCATCAGGTCCAAAGCAATCTTGTTCACATAATTCTCTTGAAGGATAGCCTTGATTAGGATCACCCAAATAAGATTCACAGCGCCGATTTACGCCTCCTAAAGGTGTTCGTCCTCCAGTGACGGGTCCTCCCTGCACACATCGCCAGCGTTCCGAAAAATTACCTCCTCCTGGGTCTGTATCAGGTCTTCCTTTGTCGCCTCGCGGACCACAGTTTGTTTGACACACACCTAATTCAGCCCAAGATGTAACGCCATCAGCCTCCAAGTTACTTACAAAATAACAGTTCCAATAAGGATCCATTCGACATTTATAAGCTCCTGGACCTTGTGTAGTAGGTCTTCTTACCCCAGGAGTAGGAGTGGTAGGAGGAGGTTTGCAAGCTTCTTCGCACTCTCTCGGAGTTGCCCAAATCTCAGGTTCATTAGGGTCTCCATCAGGAGAATGAAAACAATACCAGTAAGGTGCCCTCCTGCACTTATACCCTCCGTCGCCTCCACCCGTGGTAGGGCCTGGAACTTTAGTGGCTGGTCTTGTGCCAGGGCCAGTAGGTGTTGTACGAGGAGGTCGAGAAGGTCTCGTAGGCCCATCATTTCTACACAACCTCCTGCACTTCTCTGGGGTATCATGCCCGTCATCTCCGTGAGCAAGTTTGCGTACACAGTGTCTTGTGGGGGTTACCTCAGCCCCTCCTACTCCTCCCGTTGTTATAGGTCCAGTATGCACATCTTCGCAATACCACTTATATAGACTCTCCTCCGTGCCTGGGCCTCCTCTCGGGCGTGTAGGATCTCCGTCATCTCTGCATTCTTTCTGGCACTCCTCTACACTTCTATATCGTTTTTGTCCTGGACCAGCAGGAAGGTTTGTATAAACACAATCCCTCGTAGTGCCTGCTGTGGGCTCCATTCCTCCTGCCGTCGTAGGTCCTGATTCCTCACAAACATATGCCCCACTTTCAGGAACAATAGGCCCACCAGTCTCACAACTCTTTTTACATTCAGCTTGAGAATTATACTTACGATCATTAGGGCCAAAAGCAGATTCAGGTAAGAGAATACACTCCCGTAGTTGATTCGCAGCAGGGGCAGGCCCTCCCCCTCCCGTAATGGGACCTCCAGACTCATTTTCTACACATTTCCAATACGAATTAGGTGATACAGGTTTAGGTCGCCCAACATCTCTATAGCAAACACGCTCACATGCCTGCCTAGAGGGATATCGTACCTCATTAGGGCCAAAAAAGGTACTGTATATACATCCCATCACCCCTTGGGAGTCTACACATCGCCAACCATCGGTAGGTCCAGGAGTTGTAGGTGGACGCCGACCTCCATCCTGGTCCATATAGCAAACACGCTCACATGCCTGCTTAGAGGGGTACTGTATCCCAGCAGGGTTTGTAGTGTACATACATCCCATCACCCCTTGGGTGTTTACACATCGCCAACCATCAGTAAGTCCAGGAGTTGTAGGTGGACGCCTAGTCCCTCTAAAGCAAACAGCCTCACATGCCTGCCTAGAGGGATATCGTACCTCATTAGGGCCAAAAAAAGTACTATATATACATCCCATATGCCCTTGGGTGTCTACACATCGCCAACCATCGGTAGGTCCAGGAGTGGTGGGGAATGTTCGAGGTCTTGTGGGAGGAGTTCCGCTGGGGTCTATTCCACCGTCTGGTACAGTGGGTCTGTCCCGTGGAATACAAACATGAATAGGAGGACAGCACGGCTCATCATCTGGATTCCGAGTGTCCTCACAACATGCTGGAGCAATTCCTGTACATGCTCCTCCTGCCTTTCCGCTAACCCCTCCTCCACTATTAGCTGCATCCGCTGCCGCTTGTTCAAAACCCCCAGAATGATCAGGTGCGCCCTGCTCAGGAAAACATTTCTGTTCAAAAGTGAGACAAGTCTGACCTACATCTCCCCCAGGAGGTTCAGGGATTCCTCCTCCTCCTCCCGTAGTGGGGCCTCCACCACCGCTACTTCCACCTTGACCGTCCCCCCCTGTTGGTGTTCCGTCTCCGACTACTCTACAAACACACCCAGGAAGCTTATCTCCAGGTCTTGTCTCTGGCGTAGTAGGTGGGGAAGGAAGGGTAGGTCTTTCTCCATCAATACCATCGGGATCAACAACAGTAGGAAGCGTAGGCTCCTCAGGACCGCAATCAGGGCAACCCCTGTTGATGGATCCAGGCCCGTGCCCTCCTGCGAATTCACCGCATTGAAAACTAATAACCTCTTGGGGCATTTAAATTTAGGTTTGCGGCTTGAGAGTGATGGTGGGGTTGGTAGTATTTAAGTTTCCGTATAGATACTGAGAGTCTGAGGTAGGAATTCCTATCATTTTCCAAGTAACTGTGGGGTATGTACATTTACCTACCCTAGGGTTGCCAGTGTACCCTAAGCCATTTAATTCACTAATAGGAGTAGTATTAGATTTCAATAAATCCTCAACAGGAACAATAAAGCTACTAAACCTGCCTCCACCTCGCTCAGATACCGATAAAGTTTGAGTCGTTTTCTTTTTCTTACCTGTTGTGGTGAAGGATAAGGAGTGAGGTGAGGGGAACCGAGGAACGTTAGGTCCTTGATAAACATCATTTGCGGCAAATGCAACATATACAACAAACTCATCATACCCCTTTTCTACCCAAATACCTGCGTACTGAGAAGGCATAGGATTGTTATCATCTCTAGAGAATCCTCTTTGTGTCTGAGGAAGACAATTAGCTAATTCAACATCAATCATGTAATCGGCTAACCATGCAGCAGCTTCCCGATTAAATCTAACACGTTTAGAAATGTAATGGAAGTTAACTCTACTATACGCCTCACCTGTCTCTGAGTTATCAAAACTCGATAATCTACTGGGAGGGTTAATAGAATCAGGACCTGTCCCGTTCGCATTAGTAATCTGACTATAGCTTCCTGCAACAATAGATCCATCACCTGCACCCGCATCTTCAGTAGTGCCTAGGAAAGTATTAATATAATCGTTAGGATATAATCCTTTATCGCTAAGATCTTGTAACTGGCACCACTGCGCTTGATCCCAATCAGGATAAGCGGGAATACTAATTTGCGCTCCGTTACTTCCTATTCCATATTTACTAGTGATATACTGTCGAATATACTGTAAGCTATCGTTGGATGTAACATCATCCCCCGCAAACTGTGATTGATAGAAATCATAAAGCGCTCCTTCAGGGCCAAAGTTCCATCCTCCAAAGATGTATCCTGCCGCAACAACACTTACATTATCTGGCTGGTTTTCTTCGTCCGCAATAAACCCATTCACATGATTCACTACCTTCCTCAGTTCCATATCCAACTGTGCTTTACCTACTGCTGGGTTAGCAATAGACAACTGAGGCATGGCTGCTGCGATACCTGCTCGTTCATTGTAAGTAAGCTCTGCAGTGCGGAAGAAAGGTCGAATATCTACAACATCCTGTGCTCCAATAATTTGGGCTCCCTCTAAATCGCGTCCACCTGCTCTTTGAACAAAGACATAAGCAACAGGAAGGATGGACTGTCCGATTAGCTCTATCGCATTTGCTTCTAAGTTTTCTGCGATAAGAGGTGCTAAGTTAAGGAGATCGTCAGGAGATGGGAAGGACCCTCGAACATCCTGCCCAAGCTCATTCCCAGACGTAGCTAAGAAGCCTAGGTTTGCAGCATTATTATCAGCCGCATGAGCCATAATCATTGAGTTACCAAACTCGTCTATCGCTGACTGTGGAGTATATGTTGATGCTAGATCTGTTAATCCTTGGTAAGAAGGTCCAATACCTGCACCTCGAACTACTCCAAGAACGGGGGTAGTAATGTCCTGCACAGCCCCGCCTCGTAAAATCTTTGCGCTTTCAGCATCAATAGGCTTAGTATATAAGAAAATTAAATCAATCCGACTCTCAACCCCAGGAATTATTTGTCTAGCTCCCTGCTCGTCAATGTAATAAAAATCGTTATCACTAAATGCTGGGATTTCAACA
>Ga0209128_1000081_pt1 | contig 59958 bp, 77 predicted proteins | sample ETNvirnome_6_100_FD_184072 | JGI IMG/M metagenome (GOLD analysis project Ga0209128, IMG submission 184072) | Marine viral communities from the Pacific Ocean - ETNP_6_100 (SPAdes) (version 2) | ecosystem: Environmental > Aquatic > Marine > Oceanic | place: Pacific Ocean | collected 2013-06-19
ATTAGTAGATGGGTCTGCAAGATCAGGAGCAGCTAAGTTAGTTGTATTCAATGCCAAGAAATTAGTAGGAGCACTATACTGCCATTCTTCTTCAGCAAAGTATGCATCAAATACAGCACTTGATTCATTACAAACTGCTGGACCCCATCCACCTCCATTAACCAATGTAGAACTTATTGTATATGCTGCACCTGTTCCACTTGAACCAGATGTAGGATCACCTGAGTTCTGCCATGTATCATTCTTTCCAAAGTATACAAAGCCATTATCAAGATCCATAGCTACACTTATAACATCTCCTACATCCCATGAATTTCCAAAGTCAGCAAGTGTATTATTTCTATATGTCTTTCCATCTAATGATCTATAACCAAGGCTATCACCTGTACCATGCTTACTACTACTACCTAGTTCATGGTTTGATTGTACATCACATTGACTTATTCCTATTAGCCCACCTACAACTACATCTGTAGATGTCCATTTAACTTCCCAATACCATTTACCAGTAGTTGGAAAAAAGGTTCCTTTAGCTGAATCTTGTGCTCCAGTACCATTTACAAATCTTTTATTACCTTCTGATAATGTAATATTATCTTCTAAATTATCAGCTACATTCCATACACAATGATTATTAGTCGGAGTATCTGATGATTGATGATCTGAACTTATATTGTTTTCTGTGAAATCATTATTATTACCACTTACATCATTACCTAGATCACCACTAGATTCAAAATCTAAGAAGCATCCATTCGTACCATAACTTCCACTATACTCTTTTGGAATCCAAACACCTTTACTATTAGTTTCTCCAAAGTCTGCTGCTTCTTCTTGTGTACCATCTATTATATAAAATTCAGCTATATAGCCATCCATATAATTAGAACCTTCTTTACCTATATAATGTGCTGATGTACTATTTATATCAAATGCAAAATCTTCTGCTGGTGCTGTATCTGTACCTAATGAAGCTATTGAACCATTCACATATAATTTTAATCTATCACTTGCTGTACTCTGTGTTGTATCAGCAGCTATAACTATATGATTCCAAGCTGTTGGATCTCGAAAAACTCCACTAGTAACTTTCAAATTACTACCATCACTTACATATAATTTATTATCAGTATCTGATATTTTAATTTCAGTATCACCTACTGCAAATAAAACTATTCCTCCACTAGTAGTACTTGCAAATTTACATAATTTAAACCAAAAGCTCATAGTCCAAGTTGTTCTATTAGTATTAGTACTAGGACTTCTTGATAGATACGAGCTAGAAGAAAAATCAAACATACAAGAATTATCAATAGAATATGTAGTAGCTGCTCCAGCTTGAGCTGCTGCTGCTGCCATCATATAGTTGGTAAAGATACTCATTTTATTTTTCTAACTCAGGCCAATCATATAATATGCCTGTTGTGTTACCTTCATTATCTGTTGTTAAAAACAAGGCTTCTATTGCTTCTGTATCTGTTGCATTATTAATAGCATTCTCCATCTCTGTAGCTTTAGTACGAATGGCATCTCTCCAAGTTTGAAGATTATTTGGAATAGCAGTTCCCTTATCAGCTTTACGAATAATAGCCCAATCAGTTTGAGATAAAAGACTACCTTGTTGATGCTTTACTCGTTCAATTAAAACAGATTTGACTCCACGAGTAATCCTCTGATTTCCTTTATCATCCTTTACTAGATTACCATTTTCATCTGTAGTATTTTCATCATCTAACTTCTTAGCTATCTTTGTTACCTTACCAGCCTCATCTTGTGTAAATGACCATGTTATTTCATTAGGAATAGAATCAGGAATTATTTCTTCTAGACCAGCAGCTTTCTTCTCAGCTTCACTCCAGATGTGCCAGTTACTTGGATGTCGTATATTATTGGCATCTTTCCATGAAGAACCTTCTCTTATAATATTTCCTGTTTCGATTTCTCTCCACATAATTTACTCCTATTAAATAGTATACGTTCGTTCTTCACCTTCCGACCAAGAACCAACATTAGTTTGTGTATTTAAATCACTAAATGTCGAATTATCGTTTGAACCTTGTAATGTAAATGTCTTTGGTGCTTGGCTTTCTTTTCCATTTCTTCCTGCTGTGAGGCTGTAACTTGTAGCTGCAATTCCATTACCACTTCCCAAATCCACCTGAATGTATTGAGGATATCCTGCTTGATAAGCAGAAGCCCAATGAGGCTCTGAACCAGTAGTAACCCTATCAAAAGCCTTGTAATACGTTCTTGTAGCATTATCTCTACTTGAACCAGTTGCAACCAAAGGTGAAGGAGCAGAATCTCCTGTCATTGCCGTTGGATACTGAGTACTAGCAACGAATATTGCTAATTCACCTACAGCAACTTCATTGGCATTATGGCCGTCTGCAATACTTAATCTCCAATATCTATAAGTAATAGAACCAGAGCCGAACATCTGTGTTCCAAATACTGGCATTAGCTAAATGCTTTCTGTACTGCACCAAGTTGAATACTTCCTGATGCTCTAACAAAGTATGGTATGATATCCACGGCATTAGCACCAGTACTGAGAGTTATACCTGCACCACCAGCCGTTTCATAATCCGTTCCTAAACTCAAAGTTCTTGAACCTGTTCCATCCTGAATACAAACTATAATTCCAGATTGTCCTACCTGCTCTGTACTTGGATTAGCAAAGGTAACATTACCTGTAAATGTAAGAACAAAGTTTTGATTGGTAGCAAAGTCTAGTGTTACACTTCCTGTATTACTTGTATCTGTATCTGTTGTAGCAAGTAAAGTTCCAGTTATGGTAGTTCCATTTGCTGTAGTAGCAAGTTTTGCAGAATTGTCGTGATAAAGAGTGACGGCACCATCACCAGCAAGAACTGCATATGTTTCACTACCATTAGCAGATTCAACTCTAAGATCACTAGTACGAATTTTTAAATTACCAGTTCCTCCATCAGCAATATAACTATCCGAACCATCGTGAAAAATTTGTAAGTCTCCAACAGTCCCAAATTCTGCTTTTGCATTGTCTAAAAACCTAAGATCATCTGTTCCTGTAGGAACAACAGCAACTATAGTGTCGGCATCGTTCTTGAGAGTTATGTCATATGAACTGCCCTGCCCAGTTAGTATCAGCCCTTCTGCTGCTGTATATCCGATAGCAGCAGCATCACTAGCAGCCGTGTCTCCAGCAGGATTTACTGTACCACCTACTCCAAGATCTCCTGTAATAGTTGTGTTACCTGTAATAGTTACTGTGCCACCTACAGTTAAGTTACCTACTAGTACTGTATTACCTGATACACATACATCATCGTCAAATTCTGCTTTAGCTGCAACAGTCATTGTACTTAATAAGTTAGTAGCTCCACCTACACTCAAGGCTCCTGCTATACTAGCAGCACCTCCTATAGTTGTAGTACCACCTACAGCTAAGTTACCAACAAGTACTGTATTACCTGAAACACATACATCGTCATCAAACTCTGCTTTACCGACAACAGTTGCTGTACCACCTACTCCTAAGTTACCTGTTAAGGTTGTGTTACCAGCTATAGTTACTGTACCACCTACAGTTAAGTTACCTACTAATATTGAATTACCTGATACACAAACGTCATCATCAAACTCTGCCTTGGATGCAAAAGTAGCAACACCACCCACACCTAATGTACCAGTAAGAGTTGTATTACCAGCTATAGTTACAGTACTGGCAAATGTAGCAGCTCCACCAACACCTAATGTACCTGTTAGTGTAGTATTGCCAGCTATAGTAACTGTTGATGCAAAGTGTGCAGCACCTCCCACACTAAGAGCACCTCCTATACTAGCTGCTCCACCAATAGTGGCTGTACCTCCAACTGTTAAGTTACCTACTAGAACTGTATTTCCACTTACACATACAGCATCATCAAACTCAGCCTTACCTGCAACAGTTAGTGTACTTGCAAGATTAGTAGCACCACCTACACTAAGTGCTCCTGCTATACTGGCAGCTCCACCTATGGTAGTAGTACCACCAACTGTTAAGTTGCCAACTAATATAGAATTACCAGAGACACACACATCATCGTCAAAATCAACCTTACTTACAAATTGGGCAGTTCCAGATACAAAGGCAGTTCCACCTATGGTTATATTTGTTACGGATATATTACCTTGAACGTCAGCAGTAATACCTGTAAGATTAGAACCATCACCATAGAATGCACTTGCACATACCTTTGCATTTGCAGCTTGTACATTAGCACCAGCTATGGTTACTGTACTGGCAAAGTTAGCAGCACCTCCTACACTTAAAGCACCTCCAATACTGACAGCACCTCCAATAGTAGCTGTACCACCTACGGCTAAGTTACCTACTAATACTGAGTTACCACTTACACATACGTCATCGTCAAACTCAACCTTGGCAGCAAAGGTAGCTATACCTGTTTGTGTCAGAGTACCACCTATAGATGCATTACCTGCTACATCTAATGTACTTCCAAGACTTGTAGCACCTGATACACGTATTGTACTAAGGAAACCTGAAGCTCCAGATACAGTAGCTGTACTCAAGAAGTTAACTGCACCAGCTACACTAAGAGTACCACCAATCGTAGCATTACCTGTTACTCGTAAAGCTGAAACAGATGTATTACCAGAAGCTGGAACATTCGTTAAATTAGATCCATCACCATAGAAAGCAGAAGCACAAACCTTTGCATTGGCTGCTTGTACACCAGTACCTGCTATGGTAACAGTTCCTGTTATATTAAGATTACCACCTATGGATGTATTACCTACTACGGATAAAGCTCCACCTACACCAAGTGAATCTGCCAAAGTCACAGCACCACCTATGGTAGCCGTACCTCCAACAGTCAAGTTGCCTACTAGTACTGAGTTACCTGATACACATACATCATCGTCAAACTCTGCCTTACCTACTACAGTTAATGTACTAAGTAAGTTCGTAGCTCCTCCGACACTCAAGGCTCCTGCTATACTTGTAGCTCCACCTATCGTTGCTGTACCTGCCACGGCAAGATTTGTACCTATATTGGCATCACCACTAACGGATACATCTTTCTTGAATGTACCATCACCTGATACAGTAACTGTAGATTCAAAGGTAGCTGCACCTGTTCCTTTAAATGTACCACTGACAGATACATTGCCAGCTACATCCAGTGTACTTCCAAGGCTAACGGCTCCTGTTATGGTGGTAGTTCCACCTACGGCCAAGTTACCTACCAGTACAGTATTACCACTTACACATACATCGTCATCAAATTCTACTTTACTTACAAATTGAGATGTACCACTTACATATGCATTACCTACTACCGATATATTTCCTACACAGACATTCCCACCTACACTGGAATTAACACCTGTAATATTGGAACCATCACCATAAAATGCAGAGGCACATACTTTTGCATTAGGTGCTGCTACATTGGCACCATCAATAGATACTGTACCACCTATCTGTACGTTACCAGATACAGAAGCATTACCATCTACTCCAAATGTACCTGTTGCCTTGGCTGCTCCTGTTGCTACTTGGAAAGCTATATTAGTACCATCACCTGTTTGTATCTGTGTAAGATCAGCAGAGACACCAGCATTGGCACTTACAGCTAGTTTAATTAGCTGCTTATATGTATCTGATATTTGTCTTCCTGTTAATGTGCTCATATCGTTTGCCACCATCTATTTTCTGAATCCCAATTACTGGTGCAGTTTTGCCAATCTACAGCTCTGCCACCATCATCAGGACGAGGATTACGTATTGCCGGGTTATCTCTAACATCAGGTACTTTATTCTGAGGATGATTCTTCAGGTCATACTTACCTTCATAATCCTGTGGGCATACCAGCATCCCATAACTATTCATTTTCATAACTCTATGTGGATAAACAAATCCACATGTATCACACATTGCTAGAGCATTCTTATTACTAGCCATTTTATACCGTATTTATATGAGGTCTAATATACATACTAGCTCGTTGTTTATCTTCTTCTAATGCTCTATTTAATAATTCTTCATAGTTTCCTTTTAACATTGCTATTCTATCAGGAGGTGTACCAGCAGTCTTCATAGCAAGATAGTAGGAAAGTCCACATGTAAGAGGTGGAAGAAATCTTTTGGGAAGATCTGCATTCTGATCAGCAGATTTATTAACATCTTCCAGTTCTCGTATTCCTTCTATATTTAAAATATCTGTACTATTCTCAGGTATGGGCCATACTAGAATATTAGCATTATCTCTATTTCTTTTTACTGTAAACTGACTTGGTCTACCTGTCTGCTTCTTATTGGGAATAATCTGATATTCCTCAAAACTAATTCTTTGTAGTTGTATATCTGTGTCATCTCTACGTAATACTACTTCCAATGCATCCAAGGTATCACTTGCCAATGCATAGGAAGTGGTACTGGTAGCAACAGTTACCAATGTAGTATAGGTAGTCCATAGGAGAATACCTCTATTCTGCCAATCCTTTAACATTAGATTGATAGACCTACGTGCAGAAGCAGGAGTATGACCAAGAGTTTGTTCGCCTCCGATCATCTCCGTAGCTTCTTGGATCACCTCATCTATATCTAAGTTAAAGTTAAATGTTCCTGACGTTGCCATATTAAACTATTTCTTTTTACCATGAGTATGATGTGTCTCACTCATGAAGAAACCTACTACACCTGATACTCCACAAGCAAGCATAACTATATTCTGCCATAGTTCAACTGGTACGGAAATACCAACCATAGCTAGAACACCTGCTAATGCAGCATAGGAAGAAGGCTCTTTAAATCTACTTATAATATGAGTCATGTTGTTCTCCTTTTGCTCTTTGTTTTTAACGTACTACCTTTACTCTTCTGTATAGCTGCACCATGCTTTCTAGTCCAGTTCTTGGCTATATTAGGATGGTTAGCATACATATAAGATCTTTGAGCTTTTGACTTAAACGGCATTATTTCTTATATCCTTTACCATAACCACGTAGAGCAGCACCAACACCGATGGGTCCACCTGCTTTACGTCTTACTGTTCCACCACGTTTTCTAATCTCAAATCCACCCATAGCTCGTAGTTCTTCTTCAGATGGTAAATAGTTAGCATGTTTACCTAGACCCATTGCCTCTGCTGTTGCTGCTGTTGGAGGTGCATATCTACCTGTGGCTACAACTATTACTCGTGGACTACCATCAGGATTTTTACCTCTTTGAACAAGTTTAACTGTTCCATTCTTAATTAATCTACGTAGCTGTGCTCGTGAATAATTTTTAGGATTAGGATCTACTTTCATCTTGGATGGTAAAGCAGTATTTACTCCTTCACCAATATTACCTTTTTGAGCAGCCGATCCTCTAACTAAAGGTAATCTGGTAGGTTGTCTAGCAGCTTCAGGACGTTGAGCCATCATACGCTGAATAGTTTTACTTCCTTTACCAGTAAGACCTGCTGCTTCTTGTTCTAGTCTACTTGCTAGAGCAGCTTCTTGTTTTCCTATATCTCGTGCTCTAGCTTGAGGAGATAATGCTGTTGATCTTATAGCTGGAAGTGTTGTACTTCTTCTAGTAGGTGTAGCCTTCTTAACTTTAGAAGCAGACTTCTTTCTTTCTCGTAATTCTTTTACACTAATACCAAGTTCCTCTGCTTGTGCTTGCTCTTCTTTAGTACCGGGTTTACGACCACGAGTTTTACGTTTACGTCCACGAGTTTCTTTCTTAACTTTAGTAGTTTCATCTGTCTTTGGTTTAGAACTACTAGCTTTACGCTTACGTCCACGAGTTTTTTTCTTAACTACTGACTTTACAACTTTTGCAATTGCCATGTTACCCTCCGTTATTTACGTCTAACAGCTCCACCACCACGGAGAGCAGCACCTATTCCTATACTACCACCAGACTTACGTTTAACAGTTCCACCAGACTTATTAGTTTTAAATCTAAGTTCCTGTCCTCGTGTAAACTTCTCACCTTTTTCACGAGTTTCAAATCGTCTATTTCCTTTTGTTCGTATCTTATGTGCTCTTTCTAAACGAGCTTTAAGCTGTGGATTTTGAACCTTTCTTTTCATTGCCATTATTTCAGTGCCAAAGTACTTTTCAGCAATATCATTTGCACTCATACCTTTAAGTTGTTTTCTAACTCTTGACATTTCAGGAAGGTAACTTTTTGCAACTTGCTCAGTCTTCTTACTACGATCAGCACGTTTAGCTCCTGCTTTAGCTTCTGATTGCACTCGTGCTGTTTCTTTTTTTACAGCTTGTTTTGCTTTATATTTTTTTAAACCTGTTGGTTCTCCACTTTTTGTTTTTGGTTTAAGTGCTCGTTGAACACGTTTCCTTTGAATTGCTCTTAGACCTTTAGATAGAATACCCATTTGTTTATCTCCTCTATTAAACTTTACCGCCAGCTTTATAGCCGATCATGATTTTACCACCGCCTCTGCGAGAAACAGATCCACCTTTAGAATACTTTCTCTTTGGTGTACCACCTTTACGTTTCTTTACTGTTCCACCTTTTGACTTGGAAACTTTACCACCTGCTTTAGCTCCCGGTAATAGAAAATCAGGATCTATAGGTGTTTCAGAATCATCTTTTGCTTTCATTCGCATTCGGAACTTTTCTCCTCTATCTCCTTCATATCCTTCAGGTGGAGGCAAATTCTCTTTAGTTACTTTTGTATTTGGCTTTTTCTTCTTACGCCATTTAGGTGGATTATAAGGACTTGTACCAGTACCGGGAACCATCTCCCAATCACCGGGACGATTTATTGTACCTCTGTACGCTTTTCCTTCTGCTAAATCCTTGGCTGTTCCTACTCGTGTATCACGTACATTTGTACCTGCACCAGTTTTCTTTCCAGCTCCACCTGTACGTCTACGAATTGTTTTTGAAGTATTAGATCGACTAACCATTATTGTGCTCCTTGTATTACAGTATTAGGACCACCCACTGGATTACGTGGATTCTCCATATCATCCTGCCTCATTCTACGAGATTGATTTCTAAGTGCATCTACTGCATTTTTATAACTACCTTCCCATTCCTGTACTACATTCCAACTCTTGGTGAATCGTGCTGACTCTACCATGCAAGCACTAAAGAGTGCAGTATAGGCAAATTCACTAAAGTAGTTTGAGGTTGTTGCACTTGTCCCTGTCGCAGAAGATAAGGGAATAGGTCTGCGTGTATATTGTATTTCTCCTGACACCGCTGAAGCAGGAGTTGGTACTATGTAAATGGATGTATTATTCTTACGTGCATAATATCGTGGAGTACCTGAAGATGTGCTGGCGTGAGGCCAGTAATCTATAGCATACTCATATGTTCTTTGTAATAGAGTGGTAATATTAGATGAAGCACTCGTTTTAAAATTAACATTCCTTACTACAAGAGTATCGGCTGGCAGACTAACCGTAGGATTATTTGCCGTAAATGAGAAAGTGGCAAAGTTATCCAGACCGGGATCATCCAGTTCTTTTATCAGACGATCTTCTGCCTTCTCTACAAACTTAGAGATTTGCTCCTCATATTCTGAGGAGTCATTCTCTGCTGTATTTATAAGATCCGTTTTAAGGAATGCATAATTAGGCATGGGCTTATCCTAATATGGCAGTTACAGGTCCAGCATCAGGTGCAGATACCGTTACCTTACCGTATACGGCTACACCAGTTTCTCCTAAATATGTATCAATTACTCCGTTTGCCTGAATAGCCAATCGTATAGCTGTTCCCTTTGCAGTCTTATTTGTGATCTGCTGCTCACCCATTATCTCAATCATTCCTGATACAGTTGCCGTAGCATGTATAGCCACGATACGAGTAGTCGTACCATCAGCACCTACTGTTGCTCCTGTATCCACCCTCTTTAAAGGGCCACTGCCAACTGTTGCCATTGCAACTGTAAGATTTGAAGCCATGTTATTCTCCTTTATTAAACTTTACCACCAGCTTTGTAGCCGTACATTATCTTACCACCACGTTTTTTTCTTCCTCCTCTACGTTTTACTGGACCCGGACCAACTCTAGCACCTCTACCTTTTTTAGGTGGTAGAAATGTAGGATGTTGTGCTGCAAATTCATCTCGTTGCTTTTGTGTAGCAAAACTATCTAATATACGTTGAAACTCTTTATGTGTAGAAGGAGGCTTATCAAGTTTTTCATATTGACCAAGGTCTTTTTTAACTTTTCCCATTTCTTTATCTAAATTATATTTATTAGGCATAGATTAGTTCCTCTTTTTTAATAGTAAGGAGGGTGGCTAACGCATCACCCCCCTCACATTAGTTGCCTTTAGCTTCCAGCATTTCCACGCCAGCCTCTCCAATCGGAAACACCAAAACTATATCGTTCTCGTGCTTTAAATCGAAGATTGCCAGTGTCGAAATCTGGCTCCATTTTTGTCTGAAGTGGAGTACGTGCAAACATCTTTGTACCATTAGGAACATCGGTCTTTACAAACCAATCATCAGTTCCAGTGAAACGCCTATTGACATAGAATCCTTGTGGGATCATGCCCATGTGACGAGTGGCATTGATATCATTATTAGAACCACCGGGTTTGCCGGGAGTATTTAAAATGGTATCAGCAATATTCCATGAGTCAACAGGAATATGCAAAGATACAGCACTTGCACCTATGAGGATACCACGATCATCCTTGGTCTTTTGGACGTTGGTGATAGCAGTTTCAAGAGTTGCAATAGCCAATGCACCAGCAGATTCCAGATTGCTCTGGTTCCCATCCGAAATGGTAGGATGAGTAGAAGCAAAGAATGCAACACCATCTCCAATTGTATCGGAAAATCCGTTGGTAAACAGATTAGCAGCTTTGACTTCCTTGGTATTTGCCATTGCACGAGCCAAACCTCTGGCACGTAACTTAGCAAACGTATCATACAAGTTGTCTTCCATTGCTTCTTCTGTAATTGCAAAAGCTAGAGCTACAGTCTCTGCCGTATACCGGGCAGTATAACTCTCTTGTGCATCATCATAGGTAACAGCAGCCCCTTCAGATTTAACTGGAGCCGTGCCGAAACCTGTAAATAGAACTTCTTCTTCAAAGGCTCTGTCAGAGTTTTCGGTGTCATAAAGTGCTTTATGCTCATCGTCAACCTGACCGTATTCCAGCCCAAAGACGGCATTTAAACCGGGGAGAAGTTCTTTAGCAATACTAGCTCTATTAACAGCCATAGTTTATCTCCTTCCTAGTTATGCCGTTGAAACTGTTGCAGTTGCAAAACGATCCCTGTGCGTGGGTAACCAGACCTCAAGCATTGGATATTGGTCAAGTCCGTCTGTACCTTCATTCGGATCTTTAGCATATCCAATAACTCGCACATTACCTACAATGGTTTCTACACCAGCAGCCGAAGTTTCTACGAAGAACGCAGACTGACCTGTAGTAGTACTACCAGCAGAAGCTGTCGAAACAGTTGCCGTATAATTAAGTACTTTACAAATCTCTCCATGACTACAAGTTGCATTACCTTGAATGTAATACGTCTGATCAGGATCAGTTATGACATGGAACTCAACACTGGTTGCAGCCGTGATAGCTTCACCGGGCCAATAACGTGACCAAGTTGGCTTACCATCCGTATCTACATAGTTACAACCAACGAATACGCCAGAAGGCTTCAAGGTTGCACCGATAGATTCCGAAATCGTACCACTAGCTTCAATACAGATTAAGTCACCAGTATACAGTTTCTTAGGAGCACGAGTTATAGTAGTCGGTGAGATAACACTTGACATCCCACCTGTATTATAATTCTGCCCCTTCTTACGAGCAGGAAGAAAGCCACGTAATGCTCTTGTACTAGACATTATATTTCTCCTTCCAATTGTTTATGGACTACTCCTGAAAAGTAGGAGTCCGTCCTTTAAATGTTCTCGATTTACTACTATTGGAAATAGGCATCTGAGAATTGGAATGCCGCATTAATTGTGCATTAACAGCTTCCAACATATCGTTGGCCTTAGTCCTATAGTGTTTTCTTTTGGCCTCTAGCTTTACCGTGGGTATCTTACCCAAAGCAATGTCTCCACGACAGACAACTCCAGCATATCGGCCTTCTTCTCTCACGGTAGAAGTGGCTCCCATTTCAGGTACTTCTTCAGGAGAAACAAACTCCCATCCTTGCTGTTGTTTCTTACCAACTTCTTGGTAATCATCCTGACCATTAAGAAGGATACGTAGCCAACCAAGAGACATATCTTGCTGACGATATCTTTCCTCAACTTCACGAGGTATATAAGTTGCGTTTGGTTCTTCAAAGACGTATTCTGTTTCTTCTCTGGTTTCGTTTTCCCTAGTCTGAGAACTACGTGATTCAATACGTGTCATAATTTCTCCTCCACGTTACAGTTTAATTGCTGTGTATTCGCCATCGGAGTTTTCCACCTTGGCTTTTTCAGCAGCATATTGTTCAAGCGGTATACCCCAGTTCTGTGCTAACCTTACATCTTCTTTAGTAAGTTTAACTTTCCCCGGAGCTGGAGTGGAACGTGACGCTCCAGCTACCACTTGAGCAGGTTTAGACGGTTGTTCCTGCACCGAACTTTCTTTGACAGCAGCGTTAAACTTGTTTGGAAATGTTTCCCTAATCCTGCTATCAATCTCTTTATAAAACTCTGGATCACTTGGATCAAACCCTTCTTCTTTTAGTTCTGCATCTAATGCAAGTGCGGCTGCGGTCATTACCCTATCTTGTCCGAACCAATCATTATTCTGTGACCATTCAATGGCTCGTGGATCTGCTGCGCCTTGCGGTTGAGCTGGTTGCTGTGGTTGTTGAACAGGCTGTTGAGGCTGCTGTTCAAACTGAGCCTTAGTAGCACCTAATGATTTTAGATCATTCTGTGCTTCATTTAAAAATTCCTGCGCTTGAAGAATCTTACTTGTATCACCTTCTTCATGTGCAGACTTATAAGCGGCTCTTGCCAACTCCATCTTATCTGTAAGCTGCTTCTCATTTGCATCTAGTTGCAGTTTACTAATGTTAGTAAATTCTTGTTCTCTAGTAGTAAGTCTACCAGTTAGTTGCTCGTTCTGTTGTATAAGTTGAGAGATCTGGTCATCTCTATCCTTACGTTGTTTTATTAATTGTCGTATTCTTTTCTGAGCACCCTTAGTTTCAATACCATCTAATTCTTCAGGCTGCTCTGGTTTTGTTTCTTTTTGCTCTGTATCAGAAGGAGCTTCAACTTCAGTCTTGGCTTCTACTGATTTATCTTCTTCCACCTCAAATTCTACTTTAGGTGTATCTTCCTGACTTGGTGATTCCACCTCAGTCCACTCTTCTTTCTCAATCATTTTAATTCCTTTCGCTGCTTACGAAGCATACGTGTTTACGTCCTTATTCTATTATACTACATTAAGTCTAAATGTGCAAGTGTTAAGAACTAGATGTTAGATTAAATGTAGGGTCTAAGTCTTTAGGATGTTCTACTGTACATATAACCTGATCATCAAATAATAAAATAAGCCTTACAGATTTATAGAATAGTTTCTGACCAGCATGTTTAGCATAGCATACATAGTCACCTTCCTGACACCACCCTCCATTTGGGAATCTTGTCTCATCGTAATATGCCAAATCTCCTAAAGATAGAACTTTACCTACCGTTGTGAGATATGCCATATCGTCCTTAGTTGAATCAGGTAGCATAATACCACCCTTTGTTACACCTTTTATACTTATGGGCCTAACTAAAATATGAAAGCCCGGTATCTCTGGTAGAGGACTGGGATCTTTGACCTCATCCTCTGTGATCCACATATCATTCTTGATAGCGTTTCCTAAATGTACCTGTTGCATTTACTCCTCTTCATCGTACATACGTTTTTTAATAATATCAGAGAATATTTGTCTACTCCACTCAATACCTGCTATCTGTCCTACAATTTGTCGATACTGTGCATAACCTTCCACAGTACCTTCACCAAGAACATTCTTCAGTCTATTAAGTTCGTAGTTATATTCTTTGATAACCTCATCCCAAATTTCCATTATTTATTTAGGATATTTCCATGAAGATGGATCTCTCTGGTTTAGCACACCCTTTTGTGGTCTAGCACCAGCACCGCCATCTTTAATAGATTTCTTAGTGGGATCTCCATATGCACCACCATCACCATTAGGTACATGCGTAGGATAACCATCTGTCACACCCTTAACATCGTTAGGGTAGTGCGCTCCTATATTTCTAGGCATCTTCTTCTCCTTTCTGTGTAGCTGCATTTGCAACAACACTATTTACAACATCCATTGTTGTGTGTAGACTTTTATCATTTACATCAGCAATTTTTTGCATAACTTCTGTTGTTATTTTCTTTGCATCAAGATCCAGTTTCTGTTGACCAAGAGCAATCTTGACCATCATATCTACTGACTTTAACTTATTCTTTTCTTGTTCTGTAGCAGCCTTGGTGAGCAGATCAACGGCCTTCATAGTTTCCTTACTTGATCTATCCAGATCTGCTTTCTCCTTACGGAACTTAACATTAACACCTTCTGATACAACTTCTTTCATAAGTTTAGCTTCTTCCAGTTGTAACTTCTGTGCATCCAATGCAGCTTCAGCCGCATTCTGTGCAGCTTCCATTTGTATCTTCTGCTGCTCTAGTTGTACTTTATGCTGTTCCAGAATAACCAGTTGCTGTTCTGGTGACTTAGCTTGACCTGCTGCTTTATTAGCATTCAGTATCTGTTGTGCAGCATAGGTCATTACACCTTCAATTGCTTCTGGCTTCTGCTCTGGCATCTGCTCCATAGCCATCTTGGTAATACCATCCATCTGCTCCTGATACTTATGTACCATGTGCTCCTGAATATTAGCTTCCAATATAGGTCTAACACGCTGCATAGTAGGACTTCCACCATTCATGGGATCTTGCAAGTAGGCCATCTTTATTTGAACGTGTGCATCATGGTTCTGACCGGGGAATGCTGCAATGGGCATTCCTTTCACAGCAGCCATGATATCGGATACTGGATCAAGATTCTGTGGTTTTATCTTGGGCGGCAGTATCTCTTCCAAGTTCGGCATATTTGCCGCATTCAATATTGTTCTACTTAATGCTTCCATATTGAACATACCGGGGGGTGATTGCTGTGCCATTTGCATAGCCATTTGTGCAATCATAAGGCGGTGAGCATTAGATGGAATATTGGGATCGCTAACAGGGATAACGTCCACTCTTCCATCAAAGTCAGACTTAAATATACTCCGACTTTCAAACGGCACATCATAGGGATATTCACTTGGTAGATAGTCGTAGTCTATTCTAGCAAGAATCCTAAATTCATCTCTCTGGGATTTATGCAATCGTTTATGGATTGCAGAGAAGAATTTACTGGACGCTTCCAGTAGTGCCATTGTTGTACCTACTGGTCCGTAAGAAGATGCTTCCGATACAATTTGTTCTGTACTGTCTGCAAACTTCTGACCTGCTGTTGAAACAAATCCCAACATCTGGAACAAGGTCGAGGAAGGCTCTTTGTAGGGGAGAGGAACGATAGCCTTTGCCAAGTCCACACCTGTAGATTCAACTTCTTTAAACTCACCGGGGCTAATAGGATCATTGTCACCAACTACCCTAACACCTTTAGCCTTGAACCCACCCGGCAGGTTCGCAAATTGACCTGCATCAATAAGACTTCTCATTGCTGCTGTAGCACTCATGGTAAGATTACCAAGGAAGTGCATAAGGCCAAAGCCGTAGAAACCAAAACCCGGTACAAACCGATAATGTACAAAGTGATTTATCTTTTCCTTATTTGTATCGTCAGGTTTATAGTTTCTACGAACACATAAAACTTTTCTTGATTGTTCTTCTACTGTTACAATATAGGGAAGTGCTATTCCCTCTTCTTTATTTGGTTCATCTATCTCCAGATAACAATGCTGTTCCAGTAGTACATACTGTGGATCTGTATCCTGTGTTGGAGAGAACCCTAGTATTGTATCCATCTTGGATGCAAATGCAGTAGGTTCAGGATTAGATGCTTCTGGTAAATCTGTATCTGAATATATTCCTGAACGAATATCTTTTGCCAGATCAATAGGACTACGATAGATTACATGTGTATACCTGTCAGCTTTGGAAAGATTACTGGAATAATAAGATACGTAAAACTGGTCAATAGGAACAAATTCTGACACTGGTCGTTTAAGATTTGCATCGTAGTATACTTTCTTAAATGCGGAGCCTATTAGTGGAAGATGGAAAAGCATCTTCTCAAATTCGTCAAAGTACTCTGGCATCTGCTCTGTGAGCTGGTAATTCATAAAGTTCTTGACACGATTGGCTTGCATCTCTCTATCTGGAGTGGACTTGCCAAGTATCTGTGTCTTGATCGGACCTGCCGATGGAAACAATTCCTGTGATGCTTTACTTTGGAACTTAACGGCTGACTCTACCAGTAGTGGATGTACTGCTGTACAGGCACCATCGAATGGTTCTGATGTTTCCTGTATCTTTAAACCTAGGAGGTCAAAGCCACGTTCAAACATAGACTCCCATTCCTGCCGGGAGTTCTTATCTGCATCGTAGTTGTTATATACATTCTCTGCTATTTCTTCCAGAGCATCATCATCCAGATCTTCTGCAAGATTAGCATACCATTCCTTTACAGGAGCTTCTGCTTCCATAACAACAGTCTTAGTAAAATCTACTGTTACGCCACCATCTGGATCTAATTCAAAAGTAGCTTCCTGTTCCTCACTTACAGGATTAGCATCCATAGGAATTACATTTGCAACTTCCTGTGGTATCTGATCGTATGGATTTCTTTCTGTAGCCATAAATTTCCCCTAAATAATTCTTCCCATTACTTACATTATACACCTAACTACGCCAGTACGCAACCCTTTTCTTCTTTGGAACATCATCATCCCATTCTGGATCTTCAGGATGTGTAAGATGCCACGACTCTCGCATGAAATGTACAGCCATAGTCAGGGCATCTACCTGATCATCATGAGCTGCATTGGGAAACTGTATCAGTTCTTCCAAGAGATCATCAGCCCACTTCTTATGTCTGGGTATCCAAACCTTTCCTGCTTCCATCATGGGAGAGGCTGCATATACACGGCTAACCTTATCCCTATCTGGCAGATATTCTCTTACTGGTAGTCCACTTCTACGCATATCCTGTAGTAGCGACTGACCACTGGCTTTCTTCTCTATGATACAGACATCAGGTTTGAAATCATTGTACAATACCTGTGATATCCTACGTAATTCAGGATATTCAAATCTTCCCTTCATATTACCCAGTAATATCAGGTTAGATACGTAGGCTTCTGCTCCATCTTCATCCTGATCGTACATGGAAAATATACCCCATGTCTGAATTACACTGTAATCTGCTGTGGTTTTCGTGGAGAAAGCCGTATCGTATGTCTGTAGGACAAAATCACACGTAGGAGGCTCATTGTAATCCCACCATTTTATCCATTTCTTCTTTATAAGCCCACCTTCCTCTGGAGTAGGGTTCTGCATGTACAATGCATTCCAGTAGCGTGCTCCATTGGAGGCTCTAATCTCATTCTCATCTATCTGTAGTACTTCATCTGGCTTCCATTCTGGAAAGTAGGACGATCCCACTGGTAGCTTTAAAAGTTCTGCTGCTTCATCATCTAGCCATGCAGGTATTCGTACCACCTCCCACGGAATAGTTTCATATTCGCTCATATCCTCTTGCTGTTTTAGAAGCCATCCACATAAATCATCAAAATGATACCTTGTATTAATAATTAATATGGAACCGTTTGGCATTAAACGAGTTCGTAGACCAGCAGGATACCATTCCTTGACATATCTACGGCCAGCTTCGGAATATGAATCCTCTTCGGACATCACATCGTCCAATATCGCTATATTAGCCCCTCGTCCTGCAATTTGGCTACGGACCCCGGCTGCATAGTACGTTCCACCTTGGTTTGTTTTCCACTTCCCGGCTGCACGTACATCTGTTCGTAGAGAAACACCCTTGAAAATGTTCTGAAACTCTTCCGAATTGACAACATCACGTACAGAACGGCCAAAATCACTAGAAAGTTGATCAGAGTGAGACACAGTAAGAATTTCATGTTGTGGATTTCTCCCTATATACCACGCTGGAAACAATTTGGAACAAATAACAGACTTCGAACTACGTGGTGGTAGGAACACCATTAGTCTTTTGATCTCTCCAGACTCTAATTGTTTTAATTTATTAGATATTAGCTCAATATGTCGTCCCATCTTCCAATCGGAAACAAGAATTGGAGCCATTAGTCGAACAAATGTTAGGAAATCAGTCTGAGTACTCTGTAGTATACTTAGATTTAACAGGTTATTAAGATCTAAGTATGAAGATAATTGTTGTTCTTGTTGTATTTCCATTAAGTCCCTGTAGTAACTATGTACTTTATCTCTTAATTAGCTTTATAAGTCTAATTATACACTATATACTCTCTATGCACAAGTAATTTTTTTAGTAGCTCGGAAGTTATTGATAAGGTGGACTAATTATTAGCCCTTAAATTTTGGTAAATATGTGAGAGGGTGGTTATATATATATATATGCACATGCGTTCTTGCGGGTGGGGGCGCATGAAGACTTTAAAAGTCTTGACAAGTCTTGAAAAAAAGATACCTTGACCCAAAAACAACTACTAAGTAGTAGTTGGACGAAATAAAAAACTACTACTTAGCTTTCTTTGAAAGCAGTAGTTTTTTATAATAGATTTTGGAGTTGACGATGGAGATTGTGGAGTTCATCGAAGATGGATCTCTTCAGTCTCTTCAGAGACTTTAAGGCTGCTGCCAACTACTTAACTAAGTAGTTGAACTAGCTAATAAATACTTGGTAGGGAGTTCTTACGAACTACCAAGTAGTTTATTAGAATTAGGATGAACCTGACGAATTGGAGATTGCCGAATGATGAATAGAAATTGGAGAATTGAGCAGCTTATTCAAGCCAAGAAAGAGTTGGATAGACAACTATCAATGGGAGTTGACGGCTTGGAGCATCATGGTCAACTACTGGACTACGAAGCAAAGCTTCTGGATGTAGAAACCGCTTTAACTAAATAATACTACTTAGCTTGGTTAAGTATACCAAGCAGTATTATTTAGAATTTAGGAAGGAGATTGTCCGATGGTTTAAGGTTATGTCCGAAGAAGTGATCTGTGGCTACTCTCTGGAGCCACGGCTATGGGGCAAAGCAGGATGACAGAGAGGCGGTAGGGAGAAGATAAATCGTCAATCCCTACCGTAGGAAAGAGGAGCAGCTATGCTCTTGAAATAGTTTGGCGTACCTTTTTCAACTCAAATCCGAAAGGAAATATCATGTCTTTTGTAATGCAAGCTTTTGTCGATGGTGAATGGAAAAACATTAACCGTGGAAAAAACCAACATCAAAGAACTTGGAAGAAGATCAATTCTGAGTTGCCAGTTAGAGTTGTTCACTCTAACGGCTCTTTCAAAGTCACCTCTAATGGTGAAAAGTTGGAAGGAACAGGCGAAGCCTTGTCCTTTGTGGCAAGGTAATCTTGCAAACTAATAATACCCTGTAGTAGAGTATCTTACGATACTACAGGGTAATTATTAGAAAGTTGTCTTTGATGAGCCACATTGAATGTGGTTCATTTAAGCTAACTTATCTTGAGTTAGTTTACCAAAGTACTGTGTACTTTTGGGAAGTAGTGGTGGATGGTGGTTCACTAGCCGTAAGGCTGAAAAATAGGACAAGCTAGGTCTGGCGAAAGCTCACTTAGTGTAACTACTCAAGGTTAGGGGCTTGAGGGAACTGATCATCTACTATCAGAGATACTTTGCAAGGTATCTTTGATAGTCAAGTGCATCCTAGTGTGTGCGACTCGGAGGCGTCCTCCCCGCAGCAGAAGGTTCGATTCCTTCTGGCTTCCCATAAGTACATGGTACATAACTTGTCTTGAAAGGAGAAGAACTATGTCAAAGAGAAAGGCCGAAAGGCAGTTGCAAAGGTTCTTGGATTGGTGCAATGCCAACCCACAAAGTACAAGTCAAGAGTGGGTCAAGAACTTTAAGAGAATGGGCTGGACAGCTCAGAGTGATTTCGGATTCTGGACTAGGGAGAATGAAGAACATCAAGCTTCAAAGAAGTTTGGTTTTGTTTTGAACAATCCCGGCAGGGAATTTACTAACTAATCTTGAAAGGAGCTGTTATGGATATCACAATCCAAATTCAGAACGACACGGCTTATCCAGCTTGTAGTAATGCCAAGCTATTCGCTGAAATAGCAGGGACAAAGACTTTGACAACAGAAGTCTTGCAAAGAATTATGTGGCTTGGTTTCAAAATTAAACTTGCATCTTCCGATGAACTCTTAGATAATTGGCTCAGAAAGGAGTAATACTATGAACAAAGGCATAGTAGGTGGTGGATTTCTGTTATTCTCAACAGCGTTCACATTCTTAATCTTTGGCCTATGTGTAGGCTATTACTATGGAATGGCATTTGCCACAATGTAAAGGATTAGTACCAAAATGCAAACAGCAAAACAATTCTTGGAATGGTATCTTGATATACAAAGCAAAGAGATAGACTTTGCAGAGGTGGAGAAGAATTTATTCTCTTTGCCAAAGCAAGAACAAGATACTATACGAAGGTTATTGACTTCTGCAAAAGCTAAGAAGGTTGATGACCTAGCTCAATATTAACTTGACAACCTATTAAGTATCCTGTAGTAGATTACTTAAGATACTACAGGATGCTTAATAGAAATAGGAGATTTGATATGAAGCCATTGTTATATCCTAACCTTGATCGTTCCAAACTAACCAAAGCTGAATTGGAAGAACTCTTAGAATTGGAGGAACTTGAAGAGGCAAGATATCAAGATTGGTATGAAGATGCAGAACAACAGTTGTAAGGAGTAAGACTATGTTTGATAGTGCATTTGCGAAGTTGTCAAGAGAAGACAAAGAAGAACTACAAAGTAGGATAGACTTTACTATCAGCAGTAACGCTGATTTATTCTTGATGACAAGTGAGCAAGAGAGTCGGTTCCGCTTCTATGAAACTCAAATATTCTTGAAAGAGAAAGGGTTAATTTAATGCTTACAAGTATCTATGCAAAGTTATCAGCCGAAAATAAAGAGGAATTGCAAAATAGAATTGACTTTGTTATCAGTATAAATACTGATGGCTGCACCTCTGATGCTGACATTCGCTTCTTTGAAACCGAAGACTTCTTGAAAGAGAAAGGGTTAATCTAATGCAAGTCAAAGAATACGTGAGGCATTGTGAGGATATCGGTATGTTTTCAACCGATAGACCTATTAATGACGTTGGAGATACAGAAGGTTCTTGTCTACATAGAACTCCTTACTGTGATGAAAAGTGTTACAACGTCAAGCTCTATAAGATGTATCCTAACATGGCTGTCAAAGATGTACGAAGTGAGGAGATATGGCAGAACATAAAGCCTTTGCAAGTCAAAGAAGTCTTGGCGAGAAAGCGTAAGCAAACCAAGAGAGTAAGGCATTGCACCAGAGGTGAGCCAATCAAAGAAGTCTCTGACATTTGGAAGATCAAAGCAGAGGCAAAAGCTACGCCAGAGACTACATGGTGGATACCTACAAGAGCTTGGCGAGATCCAACTCTTAACTTCTTGATAAGAACAGAGTTATTTCCTATCAAGAACTTAGCGATTAATGCCAGCGTTGACCCATCAAATAGCGTAGAAGAATGGAATATGCTGGAAAGTCAAGGCTGGAATATCATGTTCTTTGGTGATGATAGTCTTGACAAAAGCCCTGCTTCTGGTAAAAGAATGTTTGATTGTCCAAAGACAAAGTGGGGTTTGAAAGGTCACTGTGGTATATGCAAAGCTGGTTGCTTTAGTCAGACTACCATAGGTAGACAACAGATTGTCAAATTGTACGAACATTAGGAGAGTATACTATGAAGAAGTACATTCATGTTAACCAACATAACATCAAGAGTAACCGCAAGTATGGAGAGAATAAGCCTGTCTTTACAGTCAAGACTTACAAGTCTAATGACTATGGGCATGAGGTACATATTGACGGCCCATGTACCATAGTGTATAGTCCTCTAAAGCCTTTGTCTTGCGGTGCTCATGTCTGGATACAGACAGAGGCAGAGGTACATATCAAAGAGGAAAGAGAGCTGGATATTGGCACCATCGTTGACGTAACATCTAAAAGATAAGGAGTAACTAAATGACAGAAGAAGAGTATCAAGAATATGTTTGCCAGTTGGCAAGAGAGCATGGCTCAATGCACTCTACCTTGCAATGGCTGGAGAAGTATACCAATCTTGACAAGATATCTTTAGACATAGTGAAAGGAACTTTGGAGAATGTCACATCCAGTTAATGATATCATCTACGATAACATGGAAGATCGTTATCAAGAACTTTATGCTATGTATATAGAGAAAGGTTATGCTCCTTACATAGCAGAAGATAGGGCGTTGATTGATGTCCGTGAGGAGTTTGAAATCTGTCAACCTAATTAACCATATGTAGTGAAGTTCTTACGAACTACATATGGATTAATTAGTACTAACAAAACTGAAAGGAAATATTGAGATGAATTTTGTATTCCGTTTGCGTAAACGTGACCGCTTTTTTGGTACACGTAAGACCAAGGATGGCCGTAGGTTTGACCTTGGTAAGATGTATCTCCACGTTGCAAAGGCTCCACATTTCTGGAATATTAAGGGAATAGTGGATGTACGTGGCCGTACTTTTGTGATATAATATTAAGTGGGGGTGAAATTCCCCCACATAACACGGAGAATGTTATGAACAAGAGACTAAGAAGTAAACTGGGAAATCCTAGCTCACATAAATATTGTATATCACCTAGAAATTCTCTCTACAGAGAATTAAGAATGGTAAAGGAGAACAGAGTATTAAGTCAAAATAATCTATCTAAGTTAAGACAATCTATACTTGATGAAAACCTATTGGAGCTACGCCCCATTCTTGTATATGAAAAGGGTGGTATATTATACATAGCAGATGGACAACATAGATATAAGATAGCCGTGGAAGAACATCTTGACTACTACATAGAGGTACATGAAGGAGAAATAACACCAGAAACAATTGCAAAATTAAATACAAATCAAAGGAACTGGACTGTAATGGACTTTGCTCACTCATGGGCTACGTCAACAGGTACGAAGAAAGTTTATTCAAAGTATCTTGAGTACTATGAGGACCACAATATAACACATTCGATGCTTATAAGTTTATTTAATGGTGGAACTCAGAGAGGAATAGGGATGAAAGAATTTAAGGAAGGTAAATTAAAATGGAATCCCTTGATAAAAGAGTATGTAGAAGATGTACTCTATAAGATGAAACAACTTGAGTTTGCTGCGTTTAATCCAGCGATGAACAAGGTTACACTTAGAAGGCAGACGTTTCAAATAGGTATGCTTACCGCACTCAAGACACCTAAGTTTAGATTCAATAGATTTATCAAGAACTTATATGATGTTAAACATAGATTTAATAAGTATCATAGAGTGGTTGACATTAAGCAAGAAATCTTTAGAATAGAGAGTGCTAAATAACTAGGAGAGGACCATGAAAAAGAATGGCAAAGCTAAAGTTATACGCAATCAAGACTGTAAAAACCTTGCTGAACTTGAACAAAATTATGCTGGATTATGGAGAGCATTGGGATGGAAGGTAACAAAGAAAAAGAACTCCTTTATCTTGAGAAGCCAGTGCCATACCTATATGATAGGAGCTGGTGATGCAATATAAAACCCATGCAGATATAGACCCACTGACAGAGAGTTATCTTTGCACAGTGGCTAATGTAGGAAGTATCTATGAGCTTGACATAGATGTTATTAACGAGTATCTTTTTGAGATGCACAGATATCATACAGTAAACAACCAGAAGGAAGTAGCATAATGTTTGACTATCAAATGTTTGACCATGACAAGATTGATTTTGAAGTAGAAAAGTTTAACCTTGCATCCTATACAGATGGGTTCGTTGCTATACCCTCACATATAGGTGTAGGTCTTAGACGTAAAGATACTAGAGACACTCTTGCCATAGTCTCTGAAGCATATGAGCCAGTGCAATATAAAGACATAGTAACTGGCGTTCAAGAAGCTATAGGTCTATCCGATATGGACTTAACCGATGCCACATATGAGACTAATGTCTATGATAATGGAGCAAGGCTTGAGCTACGTGCCAAGTTCCCTGCCCATGAGATACAGATAGACAAAGGAGACACAGTTATACCTGAGTTTGTCTTTCGTACTTCCCATAATAGGACATGGGCTAACAATGGTATGATGGGATTATGGAGAGGCTTCTGCTACAACACATTAGTATCAGGAGATAAGCTGGCCTATGTCTATGGTAGACACACCAAGAACTTCAACGTGCTAGGCTTTGCCTCAAAGATAGAGAAGGCTTCTGAATACATAGCTGGTGGTGGACTGCAACAGATGAGGAACTGGTATCACACAGATGTTAGCCGTGATAATGTAATCAATCTGTTCACCCATACCTTGGCAAAGAAGACTAATAATATTAGCCGCAAGGTAGAACCTAACAAGGTGATGCTCTCTAATCTAATGAAGATCTTTGATGAAGAGAACCGTCACCTACATGGAAGAGGTAGCTATGAGAAGTATGGCACACAGAACAAAGGTACTATGTGGTCTGCTTATCAGGCTGCTACCTACTGGAGTAGCCATGATAAGAATGGTGGTAGACCATCCCACACTACCATAGGTGGTAGAGAAGACAAGGTAAGGAAGATGTTACACTCACCACAATGGATGCAACTAGCAGCATAAGGAATAGGACTATGAAAGATCAGAGAGTTGTAGGTAAACGTAAGCACAATCCATTAGCGAAGCAACTCTCTGATCCTATGTGGAGAAAGAGAGTTGTCACCAGTAAGGTTGTGTATAATAGAAAGAAAGTAAAGGATATAGACTATGTGGATCATAGTTAATAGTGATTTCGATGAGGACTGTACCAACATACTCATGGGTGAGGATGGTGCGGCTTTGAAATTCAAAGATAAGACAAGTGCATATAGATACTTACAAAGTATGTGTAAGGAACATGGACTAGACTACGATTTAATGGAAGGTGATGTGGAATTATGGCGGCTTCACTAGGTGGTGTCAAGCCACACCACTCTGTACTTAAACGTGACAAAGACCATCCTCTATATATCAAAGGGGTACTGGATTGGATGGAGCATAATAATGCTTTGGTAAAAGAACATTCCAGATTAGCTAGGCGTGGTGATAAGGATAGCATGTCTCAAAGATATATACATGAAGGATATGTCAGAGATATTAGACACTATCTGCGAACAGGAGATTGGATATCTGATTTCTTTGGTAAGAATCAAGAACATAAAATTAAATGGAGAAGTATATGACTGACTTTGTATGGCCTGAAGATAACTTTAACTCTGTACGTAAGGATCTTGGAGCACATGTTTCCAAGAGAACTGAGTATGTCCAACGTAACTTTGATAAGAAGTGGGTACGTTGGGAGCTAGTGGATACCCAAACTAAAGAGAGGTATCCGTTTCAAACAGGCTGCAATAAGAGAGAAGTCTGGATTGCCACTGGTGTGTGGCATGATAAACCTGTCACTACTATGAATAAGGAGAGACAAAGGTGGAAAGGAAGGCAGAAGTAAGGGAGATACGTTACATCCATCAAGGTTCTACCAATGGTATTGGTTGGCAGGTTATTGTCTATGATCCTCGTGGTGATGTTCGTATCTTGAAAGAAAGTATTTACAAAGAGGCAGCAATAGACTATGCTGCTGAGTATAACAAGGAGCTGTCCAATGAACATTGAGAAAGAACTACGAAGGAATGTTAAAGAGTTGCAAGAACAATTGCAAAGGGCATATGAAAGAATAAAACTTTTGCAAGATGAGATTCACAGTGAACGTCAGAGGAATTTCTACAACGATCACTTCTCCAATAAGGATAAATCTGGATGGGCCATGATAGAGCACCCACCTGAGTATCTTGAAGAGGGTCATGCTGAGTTGCCCTATCCTATTGAAAAGACAGAGAATGATGTATGAAGATGCCAAGATATTAAGTAGGCATGACTTCCTTGAAAAATATGGTAACCACAATGAGTGGATCTATGATAAGGTACATGGTGAATGGATAAGAGAAATTCTAAAAGAAAGTCTTAAGTCTATAGATAATAGAAAAGAAAAGGAGAGGCAGATGAGTAAAGTAAATGACTTACTAATTCAGATGGAAGAGGAAGCTCCACATATTACTAAGACTGCTTTCGTTGGAAAGTATGGGTGGATACATGAAGATGTATGGACAAAGGTTCGTATTGAAATGAGAGATCAACTTGGATTGGAGTTAGAAGATGAAGACTAAAGAACATATCTGTCAAGTCTATGACTTTACTTCCATTAGAGAAGTAATCATGGAGAAGAAGCAAGAGAAAGAGAAAGCAAGGTATCAAGATAAGTTAGCTGAGATGCAGATAGATCAGGATAACATCACACTTGATCTGTTTACCATCAGAGACATGATACTTAATGGCTTTGATCCCTCTTGCCCTGAAGACATAGTAGAATATGGAAGGAAGGTGGGCTATGAGATTGATTGGGATACAGGAACATGGAATCCAACCGATGACTAAGACTTTTATACAAGAAGAACGAGACAAATACTTCTGGATTAGGGTTAAAGAATATAAGAGGGAAGGATACTCGTATAGAGAAGCAAAAGGATTAGCTAGTCAAGATACAAATGAAGCTATGGCTTCAGATGAAATCTGGATGGAGCAGTTTGAGAAGGAGACATGGGAATGAAATACAGTGGAGTAGCTTGTATAGAGTGGCTTGACTCTTCAGAGTATGAGGATGCCGATTGGAAGTCAGAAGATGAGGTCAAAGAATTAACACCTATGCGTATCAAAAGTGTAGGTATACTAGTCAATGAGGATGACTTGTATATTACACTTGCATCCTCTGTTAATAACTATGATCTTGATTGTGAAGCACAGTATGGCGGTTTGATATCTATTCCTAAATGTGCAGTCTTAAAAAGATTATCTTTACCAAGGGTATTTACAGATGACTGAGAATGGATGGGTTAATCTAGAGGACCACTTAGGTACTGACGTTACAGTAGTTAATGCAGCAAGAGTATCCTTTGGTAAACAAATAAATATTATGAACGAACCAGATGAAAGGTTAATAGCTTATCTTGCCAAGCATAATCATTGGTCACCTTTCTCTCATTGTTATGTAGTGTTTCGTATCAGAGCACCTATCTTTGTAGCTCGTCAGTTAGTTAAGCATCAAGTAGGCTTGGCTTGGAATGAAATAAGTAGAAGATATATTGACAAGCCACCTGAGTTTTGGTATCCCTCTAAGTGGAGAGAGAAAGCTGAAGATAAGAAGCAAGGATCAACAGACAATGAGGTGCATGGTAATCAGTGGATACAGGAGAAGTATAATAAAGCTATTGAACTATGTCAGCAAACGTATGAAGATATGATAAAGGCAGGGGTCTGTCCTGAACAAGCCAGAACTATACTACCTCAGTCCCTTTATACTGAATGGTACTGGAGTGGTAGTCTCTATGCCTTTGCCAGAGTATGTAATCTTAGATTAAGTCCAGATGCACAAGAAGAAACTAGATGGGTAGCAGAATGCATATCATATCATATGCATAAGTTATATCCTGTCTCATGGAGAGAACTTATGAAACATAAAATAGAAGAGGAGATGAGTGAACGTATGAAAGAAATATATAGTGGCACTTGGCCGGGTCCGGGTGTGTAACATGGAAACTAATTAACCATATGTAGTAGTTCTTACGAACTACATATGGATTAATTAGAAAGGGGAAAATATGCTGAAGAAACAGTGGCTCGACAGAGGGCCATGTCCTAAATGTAAGTCATCCGATGCTAATGTTAAGCATGAGCAGGGATATTCGTATTGCTTTAGTTGTAATACAAAGTTTGGTGATAATGTTGCTATTGTACCTAAACAAGAATGGACGGTGAAACCTATGTCAACAACTGGAAGTTGGGGTAATATTAGTGATCGTAAGATTACTATGGATACCGCAAAGAAATATAGTACAAAGATAAAGCAATCTGGTAACATCGTGACCCATCATCTGTATGGTTACTTCAACGATAGTGGTGAGCAGATAGGTCACAAAGTTAGACAGTGCAAAGACAAAAGAATGTGGGTGGAAGGTGAGCTAACTGATGCCCTGTTGTTTGGTCAGAATATATTCTCACCGAAGGGTAAGTATATAACTATATGTGAAGGTGAAGTGGATGCCATGTCAGCCTATGAACTGATGGGATCTAAGTGGCCTTCTGTATCTATCAAGACAGGAGCTGGTTCAGCATTGCGTGATTGCAAGAATGCATTCACTTATCTGGATAGCTTTGATAACGTAATCATATGCTTTGACATGGACAAGCAAGGTCAAGAAGCTGCACAAGAAGTAGCTCAGTTGTTTGCACCTAACAAGGCAAGGATAGTACGTATGGATCACAAGGATGCTAATGAGTATCTCAAGATGGGACAACGTGCTGCCTTCAATGATTGCTGGTGGAATGCAAAGCCATTCACACCTGCTGGTATAATTAATCTCAAAGACTTAGGCGAAACATTATACGATGAGGATTTCTGTGAGACTTGTCTCTATCCTTGGCCTCGTATGAATGAGAAGACCTATGGTATGCGAACAGGAGAACTGATTACATTCTGTAGTGGTAGTGGTATGGGTAAGTCAAGTATCATACGTGAACTTATGCATCACTTCCTACGTAATACAAAAGATAACATAGGTATACTTGCTCTTGAGGAGAGTGTGAAGAACACGGCATGGAACATCATGTCAGTGGAAGCAGATGCTAGGTTGTACATCAAGGAGATTAGAGATCAGTTTACACCAGAGCAATTGCAGAAGTTCCAAGCGGAGACTATTAACTCTGGTAGGTTCTTTGCCTTTGATCACTTTGGATCAGTGGACAATGACGAGATACTAGCAAGGGTTAGGTTTATGGCTCAAGCTCTTGATTGTAAATGGATTTGTCTGGATCACTTAAGCATACTTGTATCAGGTCAAGAGGATACAGATGAACGTAAGTCCATCGACATACTAATGACCAAGCTACGATCTCTCGTGGAGCAGACAGGTATATGCTTGTTACTTGTATCCCATCTACGTAGGCCATCTGGTGACAGAGGACATGAGGATGGTAGGGAAGTAACACTCTCTCACTTGAGAGGTTCCGCATCCATAGGACATCTGAGTGATGGTGTCATTGGATTGGAGCGCAACCAGCAAGACGATGATCCAATCATAGCCAACACAACTACCATACGTATACTCAAGAACAGATATACAGGAGATACAGGTGTGGCTACACATTTATTTTATAACAAAGACACAGGTAGGATGACTGAAATAGACAACCCATTTGATGTAGGAGATACTAATGCCGATTAAATTTGATAGAAATTTATATAATAAATATGATTCCTTAACTAAGAATGTTATGAGTCATTGGTTATTATCTAAAGGTTATAAGGATATTAATACTGAAGAAACATATGGAGTAGATGTCGTATGTAAAGATAAGTTAGGTTTGGAGTGTTACTTTGAGACAGAGATAAAGACAAGCTGGCGTGACCATTGGCCTGAGTCTTGGAAGGAGATACGTATTCCATACAGGAAGCATAAGCTCATAGACAAGTGGGTAAGCTCAGTGAAATCGGAGGGGTGTATTGGTCCCTTAACCTTTGTCATATTCAACAAGCACTTGGATCAGGCATGGTTTATGGATGGCTCTATGGTTAGTGAGAGTGATGTTAAACCAGTGGACAATAGAAGGAGAGCAGCAGAGCCTTTCTATCATATCAAAGTAGCTGATGCTAAGTTAGTGAAGGTAATGCCAAGTCCAGTATTAAAGGAGAAAGGTTATGACAAAGATTTACTCATTAATAGTAAGTACCCTAGCTAGATGGATACCCCTCTTGGTCTTTATACCCATATTATCGTGGATGGTTATGATGCTTACCGTCTTAATCGTAAAGCATTATATAGAGGACTTACCGTACAGCAACGGCTTTTCAATGTGGCTATGTTCTTTAATTACAGCTTACGTTTTCTGTCTGTATAACTTTATGAGGAGTAAACGTGTTAGTATCAATAACGAATCAAGCTGACCATCATCTGTCAGGTATAGTTAAATCAGAGAATGCAATAGGCATAGAGCTTGGTGTTAAAGGTGGTGGTTGTGCTGGCTTTACATACCAATGGGAAGTTTTGTTTGACATTCCTGATGAACATGATATAATTCCACTTAAAGAAGGGAAGTTATATATTAAGAAAGAAGCAACGATGTTATTAATAAATACAACTATAGACTTCTCTACTGGTATTAATGGTAATTATATTATATTTAAGAATCCTAATGCTACATCACAGTGTGGATGTGGAGAAAGTTTTGGGATATGAAATATAAAATGTGGGAACATTGGTGCCCAGTGGAACACACAACTATAAACGTAGGAAACGGAGAGGAGTGTAACTGGTGTGGACAAGACGAGGAATATGAAAGTCGCAACCGTAGATATAGAAACAGATTCACTACAACCAACATTAATCCATTGTATAGTAGCAAAGGATCATCAGACATCACAGATACAAGTGTGGGATCATAGTAATCTTGATACGTTTAAGGATTGGGCTAAAACTATTGATCGTTTTGTCATGCATAATGGTATTTCGTTTGATGCACCTAATCTTAACAAGCTACTAGGCACACAGATTAAGTTGGAACAGGTCATAGATACCTTGGTATTATCACAACTTATCAATCCCATTAGAGATAAAGGTCATAGTCTTCAGGCATGGGGTGAACGGTTAGGTCATTACAAGATGGAGCATGAGGACTTCTCGCAGTACTCAAAGAGTATGCTTGAGTATTGTAAGAATGATGTTGAGTTAACCTATGAGGTATACAATCAGTTAGCTAAAGAAGGAGCTACCTTCTCCAAGAAATCTATTCGTATGGAACATAAGGTACGTGCCATAGTAGATAAACAGGAGAAGAATGGCTTTGCTTTAGACATACGTAAGACCATAGGATTACTGTCTCGCCTCACTGATGAAGCTCAAGATCTTGAAGCATGGTCTAAGGTATCCTTTGAACCTACAGCAGTGGAGTTAAAGACCAAGACAAAGTACATACCATTTAATATAGGATCACGACAGCAGATCGCTGATCGTTTGATGGAGCTTGGTTGGAAACCAAAGGAGTTCACTGAGAAGTCAGGACAACCTAAGATTAGTGAAGAGATTCTTGATAAGATTAAGATGGAAGAAGCACATAAGTTTTCACGATACTTCCTATTGCAAAAGAGAATAGCTCAGATACAATCTTGGATTAATTCCTATGACGATACCACTGGTAGGGTACATGGTAGAGTATTAACTCTAAAGACTATCACTGGCCGTATGGCTCACCATAGTCCTAACATGGCTCAGATACCAGCAGTACGTAGTCCCTTTGGTAAGGAGTGTAGAGCCTGTTGGACTGTGGATAATCCACATACTCATACTCTGGTAGGTACAGATGCTTCTGGTCTTGAGCTACGATGCCTTGCCCATCTGATGGACAGTAAAGATTATACTAATGAGATCCTCAATGGTGATGTACATACAGCTAACATGAAGATGGCTGGCCTCACCGACAGGGATCAAGCAAAGACATTTATCTATGCATTTATGTATGGAGCAGGTGCCGCCAAGATCGGTAAGATCGTAGGTGGTAACAAAGATCATGGACAGGAACTAATGGATAGGTTCTTGTCTAATATGCCAGCCCTAAAACGTGTCCGTAACAGCGTTCAGAAGGCCGCTGAGAGGGGTATGATACGAGGGGTGGATGGCAGACACCTGCATATAAGATCACCTCATGCTGCTCTTAACACCTTAATACAAGGAGCAGGAGCAAGTATATGTAAGGATTGGCTTATTAATATGATACAAAGAATAAGCCACAAAGGAATTGATGCACGATTAGTTGCTTCAATACATGACGAGTACCAGTTCGAGGTAGCAAAGAAGGATGTGAACCAGTTCGGTATCATAACCAAGGATGCTATCAAGGATACGGAACTCAAGTTAAAGTTCAGATGCCCACTGGATAGTACATGGAAGCATGGAACGACATGGGCTGAGACACACTAATTAACCATATGTAGTAGTTCTTACGAACTACATATGGATTAATTAGATTAAGGTAATTTTGTTGTTGACACCCTGATCTAATTATGAGATAATTCATTTTTAAACAATAGATATATAGGAGATATAAAATATGTCAGTAATTTCTGGAATCGCTTATTGGGCTGCAATCACCAACCCTAACACTACCTTTGATAGTGATGGTGTATGGTCTGTAGACATCTGTAATCTGGATGAAAAGAGTTTAGCCACTGTTAAGAACGATGGCCTTATATTAAAGAATAAAGGCGATGAACGTGGTGACTTTGTTTCAGTTAAGCGTAAGGTTCGTAGGAAGGATGGTTCTCTCAACCGTGCTCCTGATCTGGTTGATGGTCAGAAGCGTACCATGTCCAACACCCTTATTGGAAATGGCTCAGAGGTTAATGTTCACTACACTACCTATGAGTGGGAGTTTAAGGGCCGTCAAGGAGTGAGTGCGGATCTCCGTGCCGTACAAGTAACTAATCTTATTCCTTACAACACAGAGGCAGATGAAGCCTTTGATGTTGTGGACGGTGCTTTCGTTTCAGAAGAAGGGGATGATGATATTCCCTTTGCTTCTTAGTAAGTAATTAATCTTGTGGGAGAGGTGTAGTGCCTCTCCTACTTTTTTAATATGAAAGATATACATACATTAGTTGAAGATATCTATAGTCTTTTTGATCCAGATGAATTACAGATGGATGAGAAGGAAATAGATAAACACGTAGATGAATTTGCAACCAACATAAAGGAGCATTTAAAACTATTCTTAAATGAGAAGCCTCGTAGTAGAAGTAATTTACGTCTATCAGCTATAGGTAAGAAGGATCGCCAGCTATGGTATGATATGTATACTACTGAGGATAAGATAATACCACTATCTTCTTCCACTCGTATCAAGTTTCTCTATGGTTATATACTTGAGGAACTTCTTATTGTATTGTCCAGACTAGCAGGACATACCGTTACTGATATGCAAAAGGAAGTTAGTGTGGAAGGAGTGAAGGGACATCAAGATTGTATGATTGATGGTGTCCTAGTAGATTGTAAGTCTGCATCTGATTATAGCTTTAAGAAGTTTGATAAGGGTAGGCTGGAGAGGGATGATCCATTCGGATACATTGCTCAGATATCAGCTTACGCAGAAGCTAATGATAAAGATGAGGCTGCATTCTTGGTTATCAATAAGGTAACTGGTGAGATATGTTTGTTACCTGTTCATTCTCTTGAGATGATTAATGCATCTGATAGGATTAAAGATCTTAAAGAGGTAATGAAACAGCAAGCTCCACCTGCCAGATGCTACTCCGATGTAGCTGATGGTGCTTCTGGTAACAGAAGGTTAGGTACTTCTTGTATATACTGTGCTCATAAGAAGTACTGTTGGAGTGATGCCAATGGTGGTGATGGATTGAGAGTCTTTAGATATGCAAATGGATATAGATATTTAACCACTGTATCTAGGACTCCTAAAGATGTACCAGAGGTTATAGATTGGTAGATCACCATTGGTTGAAGTTTGGTAGTGATAAGACATTCCATGCTGACACATACAAGTTTGGCTTTGTCTATATCATTACCAACCTTCAGACTACCAAGGCATACATCGGATGTAAACAGTATATGATTAAGGCTAAGTTCGGAGAGAAGGAATCAAACTGGAGAGTATATACTGGTTCTTCCAAGTGGCTCAATGAAGACATAGAGAAGCTAGGTAAGAAGCATTTCAAGTTTGAGATCATAGCAGAGTATAAGAACAGACGTAGTCTTAGATACTATGAGCTGTACTATCAGATGAAATATAATGTGCTTGCTTCTACTTTAGAAGGTACAGATGAACCAGCCTACTATAACTCACGAGTAGGTGGTAAGTTCTATCGGCCTGTTGAGAGCTATGAAGATCCTGAATATAGAAGGAAACAATCTGAGTCTTCAAATAAAAGATGGAGTGATCCTGAAAAGAGAAAGAAAATATCTGAGTCTTTAAAAAATTCTGAAGCATTTCAAAAATCTAGGAAAGATCCTGAATATAGAAGGAAACAATCTGAGGCTATGAAGAAAAGATGTGAAGATCCTGAATATAGAAAGAAACTGTCTGAGGCTGCGCAGAAAAGAACTGTTAATTATGATACTGAATATAGAAAGAAACTGTCTGAGGCTGCGAAGAAAGGATGGGTCAAAAGGAAAAGAAAGAAGAATGCAAGACGATGACATAGATATATTTGTAGATCCTATCATTCAGTTCGATCACGAGGAACCTGAACGTAGGTTATTCTTGGCTATAATTGGTCGAGCACTTATAGATATATTAAAGAAACCTAACAAGAATACACAGACATATCAAGAGGATATAGTTATCAGGGACCGTGCTCATGCATGGTTCTTTTGTAGTATTGGAGTAACGTGTGACAACTTTGAATTTATATGTGATGGTGCAGGTATAGAACCGTCACAGGTTAGGAGCTTTGCTCTTACAGCTATGCATTCAAAGAAGAAGAAGAACATAATATACAAGATCTATAATATAATAACGGAGAAATAAAGTGTATGACGAGGGACAACTTGACTTCTTTAAGAAAGAAATTATAATAGAATTAGATGAGAATAGTAGAACATGTACTGAATGTAATAAGACAAAACTATTAGATGATTTCCCAAATGATCCTACTATGTACCAAGGAAAGAGACACCAATGCAGACAGTGTACTAATGTTCATGTACGTGTTGTAAATTTCTTAAAAACAAAACATAGGTATCCTGATGATGATTACAAGTGTCCTATTTGTGAGAAAAGTTTTGAGGGTAAGGTACGTAGAAAGGGAATAACATGGTGCCTTGATCATTGCCATATAACAAACCAATTCAGGGGATGGCTTTGCGAGAATTGTAATTCAGGGATAGGGAAGTTAAAGGATAGTGTTGAGTTATTACAAAGAGCAATAAAATATTTAGAGGGGAATGTAGGCGATGACAAACGGAGCTAAAGAACATCAGGTTGGTGGTGATCATTATAAGAACTTGACCATAGGACCAACAGAGTATATAATGGCTAACAAACTTAACTGGTGTGAAGGTAATGCAGTTAAGTATATTACCAGACATCGTATTAAAGGTGAAGGATTACAAGACCTGTTAAAAGCAGTACATTATATTAACTTATTAATTGAACTTGAATATGGGGAGAGTAGTGATGAGTCTACCGACTGAGTACCAGAACTTTATTTACTTATCCAGATATTCTCGTTGGCTGGAATCGGAAGGCCGTAGAGAAACATGGGATGAGACTGTCAATAGATTAATTAGTTTCTTTAGAGTTCATGTAGAAACAAACCTTGGGGTTAAGGATCAACTTGATACCAAGGATTGGAGTATGATACGTAATGCTATTCTTAATCTTGAAGTAATGCCTAGCATGAGATCGTTGATGACTGCTGGCCCTGCTCTTGAGAGGGAGAACATAGCTGGATATAATTGTTCCTATATACCAGTGGATAATCCAAAGTCCTTTGATGAGATACTTTATATTCTTATGAATGGTACAGGTGTAGGCTTCTCTGTTGAGAGACAGTATGTCAATCAGTTACCTACCATACCAGACGTAGAGTTTGAGAGAACCGATGACGTTATTAGTGTGGCTGATTCCAAGGAAGGATGGGCCAGAGCATTCAAGGATTTGATATCTTATTTATATTCAAATAGAATACCAAAGGTAGATGTTGCCAAGGTACGTCCTGCTGGTTCAAGGTTAAAAACCTTTGGTGGTAGAGCCAGTGGTCCTCAACCATTGGTGGACTTGTTTGACTTTACCATACGTAAGTTTGAAGAAGCCAGAGGTAGGAAACTAAACTCCATAGAGTGCCATGATATAGTTTGTAAGGTGGGTGAGGTGGTAGTCGTAGGTGGTGTACGTAGGTCTGCTCTCATATCTTTGTCTAATCTATCAGATGATCGTATGAGAGCAGCTAAGTCTGGTGCTTGGTTTAATACTGATCCACAACGAGCCTTGGCTAACAACTCTGCTGTATATACTAATCGTCCTGACACTGGTATATTTATGCAGGAATGGCAGTCTCTCTATGAAAGTAAGAGTGGTGAACGAGGTATCTTTAATCGTGAGTCAGCACAATACAAAGCCTCACAAAATAAACGTAGAGCATGGGATGTAGACTTTGGAACTAATCCTTGTTCAGAGATTATACTACGTCCTAATCAATTCTGTAATCTAACAGAGGTAGTGTGTAGGCATGAAGATGATCGTAATTCTTTGGCAAGAAAGATACGTATAGCTACCCTGTTAGGTACTATTCAATCTACACTCACTGACTTTGGCTATCTTAGAAAGAGATGGATAACTAATACAGAAGAAGAGAGACTGCTAGGTGTATCTCTTACAGGGATTATGGATTGTGAACTACTACATACTTCTCCAGAGAAGTTATCTTACTCTGCTAATATACCTTACTTAGAAGATACTCTTAAATATCTACGTAACGTAGCCGTGACAACGAATAAGAAGTGGGCAGAGAAACTAGGTATACCTCAGTCCACGGCTATTACCTGTGTGAAACCATCAGGTACTGTCAGTCAGCTAGTAGATAGTGCCAGTGGTATCCATGCTAGACACTCAGAGTTTTATATTAGAACAGTCAGAGGAGACAATAAAGATCCTATGACTGCATTCTTAAAGGACATGGGTATACCTAATGAACCTCAAAGAAATGGTAATGTAGAATCTAAGGATGTTTCTGTCTTCTCATTTCCTGTCAAGACATATGCTAAGTCTGTATATAGAAATGATCTTAGTGCTATACAACAACTGGAAATATGGAAGACGTATGCAGAACACTGGTGTGAACACAAGCCAAGTGTTACTATATCTGTGAAGGAAAGAGAGTGGATAGAAGTTGGTGCTTGGTGTTGGGATAACTTTGATCATCTATCTGGTGTATCTTTCTTACCTTATGCTGATCATAGTTATATACAAGCCCCTTATCAGGAGATAACCAAAGAGGAATATAGCAAAGCAATGAAAACTATGCCGAAGAAACGTATTGATTGGTCTTTACTTACAGAGTTTGAGAAGGAAGACACAACAAAAGGATCACAAGAACTGGCATGTACTGCTGGCGTATGTGAACTGGTAGACATATCATGAAGGAAGGAAAAGTATGGGGTAACACGATAGACCTATTGAAAAGTCCTGCTGTTGAGATACATCAGATATACATAAAGCCTAAATCATATTGCTCATTGCATAAACATCAGACAAAGTTTAATGCTTTCTATGTTATTTCTGGCAAGCTAATGATAGAACGATGGAAGAATGACTATGATCTAACAGATCAGACTATATTACATGCCGGGGATTTTACTGTAGTACCACCGGGAGAATATCATATGTTCACAAGTCTTGATGAATGTGTTAGTGGGCTGGAGATATATTGGAGTGAGTTAAATCATAATGACATAATAAGAAAGAACTCAGGGGGTACAAAAAAATAAGGCTTGCCTGTGCCTTCCGACTACTGCTGTAAAAGGTGTGGCTAGAAGAAATCGGACTACAGGCTCTGAAAAGTTCTTGACAAGTTCTTAATTATGTGAGATAATACACACTGGAATGCCATAATGGGTTCCTAAACAAAGGAGAATGATATGTTAAACAATGACTTATGGCCTAGATATTTTATTGGGTTCGACAGAATGCTGGCAAATTTTCCAGCCCCTACTAATAATACAGATGGTGGGTATCCACCTTATGATATTGTTAAATCAGGTGAAGACTCTTATTGTATAGAGATGGCTCTTGCAGGTTTCACTAAAGAAGAAATACAGGTTGAGGTTAAAGAAAGTAACTTAACTATAGAAGGGGATGCCAGTGATAGACATGATAACTCTGACTATGTTCACAAGGGAATTGCTAGGAGAGCATTCCAAAGGAAGTTTGTCCTTAACGACACGGTTGAAGTCGAGGGGGCTGACCTTACCGATGGGGTACTTCATATTCGATTAAAGCAGAACATTCCTGAAGAACAAAGACCAAGACAAATAACTGTTAATTAAGGAGACTCTATGAATACAGTCTATATTGGCTACGATCCTAAAGAGGATATGGCCTACCAAGTTTTAAAGTTCTCATTGGAACGTATAACAACGAAGCCAATAAGAGTAGTGCCAATTCGATTAGATGTAGTACAGCGTATGGGTCTGTATCGTAGAGACTTTTCTGTTATGGACGGTCAGAGATATGATATGATTGATGGCCGTCCTTTCTCTACTGACTTTTCCTTTACCAGATTTCTTGTTCCCTTCTTGAATATGTTTGAAGGCAAGGCTCTGTACATGGACTGTGATATGTATATGAGGACAGATGTGGCAGACCTCTTTGATATATGTAATTTAGATTACTATCCTCTGTGGTGTGTGCATCACGAGTATGAACCAGAAGCCAGTAGCAAGATGGATAACAAAGTACAGGAACCATACCGTAGAAAGAACTGGTCAAGTCTTATAATGTTTAACTGTGCTCATCAGGCACACAAGAACCTTAGTATAGATGATGTCAATACACAATCAGGCAGATGGTTGCATGGTTTTGAGTGGCTACCTGATAAGGAAGCAGACATAGGACGTATACCTGAAGAATGGAACTGGCTTGATGGTCACTCTGATCCTAACTTAGAAGCAAAGAATGTACACTTCACAACAGGTGGACCTTGGTTTGAAGGATGGGAATGCAGGGGTAAGGTAGATGCGAAGTATGCAGTCGAGTGGACTAACGATGCACGATGGTTACAAGCTAATGGCATGGTAGATGCTGAAGTAGATTACTTAATAAAGGCAAAGAATTAATGACACAAATAAATGTAGTTACAGCATTCAATGAGAACTCTCTTAAAGATCATGCACACCAGATGTTTCAACGAGTTGCCAAGTACTGGCATCCAGATATTAAACTAACAGCTTACTATTTTGATTGTGATATAACAGCCTATGATCTTCCTGATTGTATTGAGTATAAAAATCTTGAGGAAGTGCAGGGCTTTAATGAGTTTCGTGCTGATATGGCAGTCCACGATGGTACTGAGAATGGTACACTAGATTACAACTGGAGAATAGATACACTTCTAACAGCTCCTAAAGTTTTTGCTCTTACAGAACAGTCCTTCTCCATAGCTGAGAAGACCAAGGATGGTGGATGGTTACTGTGGATGAACACAAATATCATACCAGTAGCTGATCTTACATCTGACTATATACATAAGTTCTTTCCAGAGGGTTCTGATATAGTACATCTAAGTGGAGATACAACGGCTGATACACCTGATCAGTATAGTAATCCATCCTTTATGGCCTTCAATCTAAATCATCAGTCACCTTTGGATATACTTGGTGATCTACGTGGAGCCTATGAGAGTAACGAGATACTATCCTATAGAGAATGGCATGATGCTTTTATCTTTGAAAGATTGCTAAATATATACAGAGCACATGGTATGAGAGTGCATACCCTTACTCCAGCCAATACAAAGAAGGGTATCTTTGCTACTCCCTTTAGAAAGTATCTAACAAACTTAGAGGAAAGTAACAGAGCCTTACGTGACAGTGATGGTAACAGGGTCTTCCCTCTATCAGAGGAAGCCTTACCACCAGACATTAGACCTAATCGTACTAAGATGCTGGCTGATATTATTAGATACTATAAGCCTGAAACTATAGTGGAAACAGGTACATGGAATGGTGGACGAGCTATAGAAATGGCTCTTGCTGCTTTTGAAAACAACGATGAAGTTACCTATACAGGCTACGATTTGTTTGAGGATGCTACAGAAGACACAGATATAGAAGAGTTTAATCACAAAGCTCATGTTAATATGAAAGCTGTTGAGAAAAGATTAACAGAGTTCAAAGATAGCATGAAGAAAGATAAGAATAAAACCTTTAACTTTACCTTGGTCAAGGGTAATACACGAGATACTCTGGTAAAGGCAGAGCCTGACTTAGCTTTGATAGGTGGTGGTAATAGTATTATAACTACACAGAATGATTACTCCAAGCTGGAAGGCTCTCGTGTCAAGATGGTGGATAACTATTTCAGTGAGGATGCTGATAAGAAACAACCATCCAAGAAGTATCATGGAGCAAACATACTGATACAGACATTGGAGAGTGTGAAGAGAATAGTCCTTCCTTCCTCTGACCCTGTTAAGGATGGTGGAGTAACTCATTATTGTATTATATATAATGAAGCTACAACTCCAGCCCTTCCTGATAGCTTACTTAACGTACCTATTGTGGTACATCCACGAGACTGTGTAGACAAAGAGTATATACAGAGCAATATCATGGAGAACATGAAGCTAATGGATAAGGACAAGTTCCTTGGTAAGTGTATACCTCATAATGGGGAAGTTATTATAGTATCAGGTGGACACTCAACGGACTTTGATAAGGTCAAACAGTTTATTAAGGAGAAACCAGATGCTAAAGTACTATGTGTAAAGCACTCTTATCCTAAACTGTTGGAGAATGGTATCAAACCTTGGGCTTGTATTGTACTTGATCCACGGTCTATTGAAGGAGAGAGTACACATGGAGTAATACGTAAGGATCTATTCAAGACTATTGATCCTACCACTAAGTTCTTTGTGGCATCCATGACTGATCCATCTGTTACCAAGTATCTGCTGGAGAAGAAAGCTGACATCTATGGATGGCATGCATTTACCGAATCACTACGTAATGAAGAGGAGAGAGAACAGGAGATAGAGAACCAGAAGGTACATGTAATGCCTAACCTTGGCATACCAGAAGGCTCTACTCTTATTACAGGTGGTACGTGTGCAGCCATGAGGTGCCTTGGCATCATGCATACGATGGGCTTTAGAACATTTGATCTCTTTGGATTTGATTCTTCCATGCAGAAGAAGCCTACTCCAGAGCAGATGAAAGAGACAACAGGCTCAGAGGATGAGGAGCCAAAGCCTAAGTACATACAGGTTAATGTACGAGGTGAAGACTTCTGGACTACTGGTGAGCTACTGGCTATGGCACAGGATTGTGAACGTACCTTTAACGATGCATCTATGAACTTAACACTGGATGTGCATGGAGACAAGACACTCGTTAGTGCTCTATGGAAACTATATCTTGATGAACGAAAAGTAAGTGAGTTCAAGGATGCATTCAATGACTGAGCCATCCACTGAGTATAACGAATTAGTAGATGAATACAAGGGCTTACATAAAGATCCTACTATGTTTCCGGGCAAGAGTGTACTCAAGTATACACATTATATTAGATCTATTCTAAAGGATAATAAGTGTAAGACTCTTCTAGATTATGGTAGTGGTAAGGGATACTTATATGAAGCAGATCATCCTTATACTAAGAAGAAGTTAACTAAACCATTGGATAAGTTCTGGAATCTGAACTCAGTAACCTGCTATGATCCGGGTGTGGAGAAGTTCTCCAAGCTACCTGAAGGAGTATTCGATGCAGTCATAGCTGTGGATGTGATGGAACATATACCTACAGAAGATGCAGAGTGGGTGTTGGATAAGATTATGGGCTACTCAAGCAAGGCTGTATTCCTGAACATAGCCTGTTACGAAGCACTTAAAACATTTAAGAACGGCAAGAACGTACACGTATCTGTACATTCTCCTGAATGGTGGATGGACTTATTGAATAAAGTATGGTATAATAAGCATCATGAATGGACAACTGTTCATGTAACCTTTGAAGAAGTGGAGGAAAGGTTTGTCTCGTCTGGAATATTTAAAACAAATGTTTTGTACAGTCATTGAGGATATCATGGAAGATTGGGAACTAATTATATCTTTATTCGTACTCAGCTTTGTGATAATGTTCTTCAGTGCAATCTATTTAACATAGGAGAATAGTATGGCTATAGGAATTATAGAATCAGTAGTGGGTGTGGTAGATAATGTACTGGATAAGTTTGTCGAGGACAAAGATCTACGTGCCAAGTTAAACCATGAGCTAAAGACACAGGTGCAACGAGCTAATCTTGCACAGATAGATGTTAATAAGGAACAGGCCAAGCATCCTTCTATCTTTGTAGCAGGAGCTAGGCCAGCTATCATGTGGATATGTGCCTTTGGATTAGGATGGCAATTCGTATTCCAACCTGTATGCCTATGGGTACTAGCTATATGGGCTACTGATGTAGTCATGCCTATCATACCAACAGAAGGACTGATGACATTAACATTATCTTTACTTGGTCTTGGTGGTATGAGAAGTTTTGAGAAGACCAAAGGTATACAAAGAGACAATCTTAAATAATGCTAACAGATAAACAAGAGAGGTTTGCTCAAGCATACATCCTACATCGTAATGCAACAGAAGCTGCGAAGGCTGCTGGTTATGCTACACGATCTGCCTATAATCAAGGCTATAGGATGTTAAAGAATGCAGAGATAGTAGAGAGAATAGCTGATCTTGAGAATGAACTTGAAACAAACATTGATGTAATAGAGGAGATAGAAAATCAATACACATTTGCGAAAGCAAATGGACATACGAATAGTGCTATCAAGGCACTTGAACTCCTGTCCAGAATACGTGGAGCTAAAAGCGGTAAAGAAATAGATATATCAGAGGAAGGATTGGAAACAGCTATCGTGGAAGCTATGCAGGTACTGGGTAAGGAGAAGGTTAGTGAACTTGTTAATAAATGTAACTTTACATAGGAGAAATACATGAAGATTATAGCCGCTTTAGTAGCTAGTTTATTTTTAATTGCTGCTTGTAATGAAGACAAAGAAGCACAAGCAGGTGACGTTACTGTTGAAGATCTGGCACCATTGCCTACTAGGACAGCAGATCTAGGGATTACACTAGGTACTCGCTATGAGTTTAATGCAGATGATGGTACTCAGAATAAGATGAGGCTCTTTCTTTCAAAGCAGTTCTTGGAAGACAATGTTATCAAGGTAGCTTGGACACGTAAGATAGGGCGTACCGTAAACTTCTTTCGTTCTGATACAGTAGATGGTGTGAGCTATAGAGATACAGGAGATATATTCCTAGAATATAGCCGTAGTTTTTAATTCCTCTCTCTGTTAAATAGTTCAAAGAGTGTTCTGATCTTCTCTTTTATAATTTGAATATCAGAATGCATCTTAGCCAGCACAATGATAAGGGTAATAAGTGCAACAAAGATGGGCCAAGACGTTCTAATAAATTCCATCCAAATCATTTGTTACTCCTTATCGTTGCGTTACTTATAACTCCATATCATTGGAGTTTGATGATCGTCCATATCTAGGTGGACAAACCTATCTTCCTTAGAGCCATGCTGCTTTATACCTATACCTTTAAAGCCATGCTCTGTTGCTACTCTAATTATATTATATGCTTTCTTACCATGACATGCAATGTCTACTGCTATACCTCGTAGGTGAGGAGAGTCCCTACGGCCTCCGATAACATCGTTGTAGGCCATATGTCTGTAGCCTGATATTATATTCATATGTTGATCTAGTTCTTTGCGAAGAGCTACGAGTCTTTTCATAAACTCTTCATTCATATTTATTTCCCCTGTTCCTTTACATCTTAAATCGTCTTCTGAGAAAAACTCCCATCGTTTCTTCATTATAACTCCTTATATGGGTCGTGCATTATATGGGTATGGATTACGTTGTATCATCCCACCTGTATATTTTTTTAACTTTTTAAAAACCTTTGCTGCATATTTTTCATTCTTTTCTTTATCTTCACTTCCATACCAATCACCTATTACTTCAGCTAATTGTAGATCATCCAATCTATCAGGATCGTATCCTTTATAATAGGCTTTTAATTTAAATAGTCTATCACCTAAATCCCAATATGTCTCTTTTTCTTCTGGGGTTAAGAGATCTCCTGTTCCACCATAATCATATCGTGGATCATATCCTTCCATATCTTGCTCGTTACCATGTTTAGCAAATTTCTTAGATTGTCTTTTTAGCTTTTCTACTAATTTCTTTTCTTTATCAGATAGTTTTGATTGCCCCTTACTTATTAAGTGATCATCTTTTAAATCATCCAACGTAGATCCTGTTATTTGCAAGGGACCATAAGCAGTAGAACCACCGGGAGCCTCTCTATGCAGAGTTCTAATCCAAGGATCATCATATAGTTCTTTCGGTGTTTCGTGAGCAGCTATACCTCTTGTAAGTATATCTCTAGGAGAAGTTCTAGGCAAATACTCCCTTGTAAAAATCTCAGTCATTACTTATCCATTCTCATGTAGTCATCAATCTTATCTTCAAGCCTATCGAACCTTGCCATAATCTGCTGTAGGTCATCTTTAACATCTTGTTTGGTTGCATAGGTTAGAGCTATGTGCTCCCTATTAGACAACCCTTCCTCACGTATCTTTGTAATGGATGCTGAAGTGTTACGTATCCACCACAGAAATCCACCAATAGCCATCGTGAGAATGGCATTCCAGATCATGGTCATGTCTTGCATTTTAATTCCTCTGTTTAGATTGTTCATATATCTCAAATTTATTTGGTTCTTCACTAATTAAAGAAGAATTTCTATATCTATTATATATCTTCATTAACTGAGACTGTGCCTCCCATATCGGTGGAGCTGAGTCTACTTGTAATAAACTTTCTTGCCACCATTTCTTTATTTGAGAACTTCTTGGCTTTGGTGGTATATATATACCTGAATTTAATAAACTATTCCACATTTGTTTATCTATATCATACAATCCCTGTGCTGTTATAGATTTTTTTATAGCTGCATTATCAAGTCCTGCTCCTCTAGCTCTTTCAAATATATCATTTAAATCTTTTGCTTTAGAAAATTGTATTTCTAAAGCCTCTTCATAGGCTTTTACAAGATCATCAACTGTTGTTGGAGATTTTTCTTGTATCATATTGGTAAATATTTTACCTGCATCTGCCATGTCCTTTTTTACATTAGCAATCTCATACCCCATTTTAATTTTTATATCATATTCTTCTGGTTTTATTCCACTTAATCCTATCCATTGATCTTGTGAATTAAATCTACTACCTGATTTTCCTCTTCTAATTGCAGAATAAGGATCAATACCTTGCTTTTCCAGTTCGTATGCTTCAAATTTAGTAACATCAGGTCGATCAGTATAAGATCTAACTAAATTTTTCACAGTACCTTCACCGCCCGGTGAGTATGCTCTCCACATTTCCTTCATAAATTGTACTGTATTATATCCAAGATTTTCAACACCTTCCTTATATATTTTTCTTCCATATTCATCATAACCCATCCATACTCTGCCTAATGCTTCTGCATACATAGAAGGACCAAACCAATTTGCTAATGTTCCAACTGTATTATCCCAAACTGCTTGACCTATTTTATAATCTACATCATCTCCACCTGTTTGTATAGCTTGTAGAGTTGCATTTATAGGTGTATGAAAATTAGCCCACGGAAAACCATAGCTAAGATTAATTCTTCTTCCTTTACCATTTTTAGGTGGAGTCAACCAATAATAATAATTTCCTTTAGCATAATCCTCATCAAAGGATTGAATATAATCGAAAGCATCTGAGGCTAAACCTGTAGCACCAGATATTACTTTATCAGCACTCCATGCAGATACAGCACCAGCAGAAGATTGAGCTATCATAGTACTTCCTAGTCTATAAAGTCCATTATTTGCTATATCTTCTCCAGCTAAAGTTCCATCAGGAAGTCGTACATTACGCTTCATTAATTCTCTTCCTTCACGAACTTCATCTTTAGCAGTTTTTAATATATTATATTGTGTTCTTGCTAGTTCACTGGTATAAGAAAAGAAATCAGCAAATGGTACAGTACGTAAATATTTTATAAACTGAGATACACTTGCATAGTTTTGCATATGTCTTAGTGTTTGATCAGCAGCCACTCTATCTAAATAAGTAAGAGCATACTCAACACCATCTGCACTTCTATTTTTTTCTACGACATGTAAAGAAGGATTATAAAATTTACCACCCTGTCTATTCCATTCATCTAATAACTTTCTTTCTTCACGATTTAATGCTTCTCCAGCCTCTTGTTTTATTTTAGCAACAGATGCTCTACCTATTAAAACATTTCTATAGTTTTGTTTCTCATTTAAGAATCCAAAATATTTCCACATATCATCTAAACTTTGATAAACTTCTGCAACACCTAAATTAAGTTTCTTTGCTCTATTAGCTATACCTTTTTGAGATCGTTGTAAAGGACTTACCTGTGCAAATAAAGATCCACTAGCTGCATCAGCAAAGTTAGCTCTTATAGATGCTAAATGTACACCACTTTGATGTACGCCTAAAGCAATTAGTTTCTCTATTTCTCCTCGTATAGCAGGATCACTCCATCCAGCCATTTCTTTAAATACAGGTTTTAGTGCTTTAAGATATGTAGGTCTAAAATATCCAGCACCAAATGCCATCATACCAGCACTTAAAAAGTTACGTGGATATGCAGTTAAACTGTATAATACTTTAGCACCTCTTGTTAAACCTTGTTGATAAAGGTATCCTCTAATTACTTTTCCACCAATATAATTTCCACGAGCTTTTCCAGCCGCTGCTGTCTGATGAAGAATTTCATTCCCATTTAAAATTGCATCAGCTACTGTGGATCGTCCATATAGTCCTGACAATGGACGTTGTAATCCTTCTGTTGCTGCTCCAAATCCTTCCTCATATGGAACATCTATACCAGTACGTTCTGGAAATCGTGATTTAAGTTCTGTAGTTTCTCCTCGTGCTACACTACGTATTGGACCTGCTCCCGGTATAAATCCACCTTTAACAAGTTCACTCATTTCTTTTTCATATCTATATGTATTAATAGTAGAATTAAGTTTAAGGAATGAGTTTTCATAATTAGTAAATGGATCTTCATACTCACCCATAAGTTTTCTAATGGGAGCAGGAATTGCTTTTCTTTTATCCAAAATTTTAATTGGATTCTTACCTATTTTTAAACCATCGGAAGATCCAAATAGCTTGAACATTTCATCTTCACCATGAATGTTCATTATATCATCCATAAGTTTTGTAACATAACCAGTATCTGGATCAAAATAAGATTGATGGAGTGCTATATCTTTAGGATCAACTCCTGCTTGTGCAGCCGATTTATAATTATAATTAGATATACCACTTGCATCTGTAGTAATATGATTATTCATCTTATTATCTATATCTGCAAGTTTTTTATTAGTTTGAAATACTCTATTTTTTAAAAAGGTTCTAGCACCTACATATATATCTGGTGTAGAGTATGCAATCTCTTTCCATGCTGGATCATTAAATATTTTATACTGTCTATTTATCCATAGCTCAGTAGTCTTACCATCCATTGATTTTTCTATTTTTCCATAGAGAGGATTCGGTATTTGTTTTCCTTTTTTATATGTATCTTTTTTTATAGCTCCTGTTCCTAAAAGAACCTTCTGATAATATTGTATATCTTTCCTCATCTCCTTTAATACTTTTAAAGTTTGAGGTTTATCTTTATACTTATTACTAAGTTTACTAACTGTTAAAGCATTACCTCTCAATATATTATTAAGATCTCTTAGTGTATTATCAGCAAGATTTGCTGCTGTTTTTCTATCTATTAACTTTTGCTTTAATGATGTTCCAAAAAATTCTTTTTGTACAGCTTTATCTAATTGCTTAACTCTTTGTCCAGCTACTCTTTTAGCTCTTGCTTCACCAGCATCTTTTCTTCTTAGAAGAACTCCAGCTTCTCTAGGTAAACCAGCATCAGAAGATACTTTCTTTTTCAACCACCCTACTGTAAGTTCTCCTCTGGCTAACTCCGATCCATATCTTGGTGCAGACTGTGGACCTATATTAAATTCATTAAATTTTCTTCCTATAAATTTTTTATTCTTACTACCCTTAACAGCTACTAATTCAATACCTAAAGATTTAAAAATATTTTTAATTTCTTCTATACTTGCTCGACTCTGAATATCTTTTGAAGCACCTCTTCTATTCTTTAGCTTTTCTGTAAGTGCTCTTACTCCTTTTATATCTAAAGTAATCCGTCCACCTTTTATAAGTTTTCTTTGAGTATCAAAAGCTAATTGTTGTATATTACCTATATCCATTTCAGAACGAACAGTACCTGTAGTTCTATTTACAGGTTTAATAGTAGCTCTTTCCAATGCTGTTAGTTTCTCATTATTCTGTCTAACTCTACGCTTTCTAAATAATTTTTCAGAAGCTCTCCCACCATATTTTGATAATAATGATGTAGATAAAGCTCCTTCCAAAGCAGCAGTAAGAGTTTGAACAGGATCATACTCTTTTACTTCACCTGTTTCTGGATCAATAAACTCCATATTTATATCGAATGTTTGTTGAGCTAAGTCATAAGCTCCCATATATGCAGCACCGGGAAGTAATGCAGTTTTTCCTCTCTGACTAGCTACAGTTTTAGCTGCTTTACTTCTAGCTTTTGATAATATAGATGCAGTTATAGTTTTATGTACTACTCCTTTTTCAGCAAATTGTGTTGCAACCTTTGTTGTAACACCTCTGTCTACTAAATTTTTTATTAATTGCTTTTTAAAGGAACCTCGTGCAGCCATAGCAGCAGCTCTACCACCAATTTTAGCAGCAGCAAAACCAAAACCAAAACTAGGTAGACCTATTGCTATGGCTACTGGATCAGTAGCCATTTGTCTTAAAGAATTCCAAGCTGATCTTAAATCAGGATCAGCCTCGTCATATAAGTTTAAAGAGGTTACCCATGCGTTCTGTACTTCAGGAGTAAAGTTCTTTACATCTAATGCAGTAGATCCTAAATTATATAGATCCCATGAAAGTTTAGCTTGTCTATTTTTTAACCAATTAGATAATTTTTTATCTGATCCTTTAAAATTTTCTCCCTCTTCATATTTATAAATAGATTTAGCTGAAGATAACCATTCAGGATTAGTATTTAATGACTCCATAGTTCTTATTGAAGTAGCCGCAGGAACTTCTTCACCACTTCTAGGATCAGTAGTGGTTTGCTCTCTTATAGGTCTTGGATCTACTTTTGATCCTAGATCTGTATCAGAAGACTTCTTAGAAGCCTCATACTGCTCAAATTTATTTAGTTCAGCCATTTTAATTAATTTGTTTTTGAATATTTTTCATTTAACTCTTCAATCGACATACTTATAAGTTCATCAATCTGTTCTCTTGTCCCACCATACTGCTTTATAAAAGCTGCTATTGATGCCTCATCAGGTTCACTTCGTAATAGATCTATTGCTCCTCTATCTGCACTTATAGTACCTTCTCCTAAATGTGTTCTTATATCTTGAGAAACAGCATTGAGTCCTGCTTGAATACCACCAACATCTGGCCCACTAAGTCGCATTGCTTCAAGACCTTTCTCCACAGCATTAAGTATTTTCAGCCTTACAACAGGAGGTACATCATCACCTAACACAACATCACCATTAGGTAATACTTGATAATCAACCTTAAATCCATCATAAATTAGATTTTTAAGTGAATTAACATCTGATGAAGAAGCTCCCTCTCCTAGTGCTGCTAATTCTGCTACTCTTATATCAGCTTGTACTCCATATAAATCTGTAGAAAGATCAAACAGAGTTCCTGCTGCTGCCTGTTCTTCAGCTCGATATGCTCTCTCTTGTTCTAGTGCTTCTTTTGATATACCTGCTTTTGTTTCCAATGCAGCTAGATCAGATTGTTCAATTTGATCAAGAAGATCTAATTCTTTTCCATAAAAATCTTCCTGAGTTTGTAAAATTGAAGGAAGTGTTTGCTCACCAGCAGATACAGTCGCACCTAACAGTCCTCGTAAACCTCCTTGTTGAGCACCACCAGATACATCTGTACCTAGCCGTGATAAGAACTTAGCCAAGTTTCCAAACTGTGCTTGTCTTTCTCTATCAGCTAGTCCTGCCAGTCTATCTTCTAATTTTCCACTTCTTCCCTTAACTCCTTCTAAATATGCTTCTTGAGCTGCTGCATATTCAGTACGTAGTGGATCATCTCTACCTATTCTTCCTTCCTCAACTAACTTTCTAAGTCTTTCATATTCTTCAAATGGATATGGTACTCTTCCACTTCTTTCAACTGGATTCTGACTACCACCATGTCCTTGTGTAAGCCAATCATCAGGATTATTTAAACTTGATGTAGATGCATTTTTACTAACAGATAATAATCCACCTTCAGCATACTGACCACCTTGTGTACCGGGATTAAACTCAGCATAGGCTTTCTTGGCAGTACCACCTAGTCCTTTTAATTTTTCTAAGAATTTAGGATTATTTCTTAATATCATATTAATTAAACCCTTTCCCTGTCCTGATGTAGCAGGTCCACCTTGTGGTTGTGCAGTCTTAGTAGCACTTACCCTACTACCACCAAATCTATTTACAACACCACCACTACCTACAGGTTCAGACAATCCACGTATAGCTGCTCCTCTTTGTCGTAGCATCTCCAATGAATCTAATTCATTAGGTTGCTGTTGATCCATCATTGGCTGACCACCACCTTGCAATCCTACCAGACCACCTTCTTTCTTGAAGCCGCCAAAGGCTCCATACAATCCAGCAGCCGTACCTAACCCACCTACTAGTGTCTGTGCCAAGGATGGAGTTGCAAGTGTATCTATTGTAGTTCTTTGTTGAGATGCATCCAATGGAAAACCTCGTATTAGTGAAGCATATCGTTGCAAGGATCTTTGAGGGAATGCCTGTTCTTCCAAGAACTCACGCCTTGCCAGATCAAGAGCTTGCTGTTCTCTCTGCTGTTGTATCTCTCCAATACCTGCCAGACCAGATAGATCTGATCTTGCACGAGTACCTGTTATATCTCCCAATGCTGCAAACTGTCTACCACCTGTCATCTCTCTTTGTCGTTGTTGTTCAGCAGCTAACTGTGCATTCTGAAATGCTGTAGATAATCCTTGTGCCTGTATGTCACCAAGTCTTTGTCCAAGATTTCTTTCAGCTTCTGCTTCCAATATAGCCTGTCTGGAACCACCAAAGGAACCAGCACCTACAGCCTGTGCTGCCCTACCTTGACTAGCTAGATCTTCATCTCTTACAGCTTCTCTCTTGGCTATATCTACCACATTCTGCAAGAATGGGTCCATCCTACGTTGTATATCTTCTGTACCTATCTCTGCTGTACCTAATGCAGTAGCAGATAAAGCTGGTTGATAGTATGTACTGGCTTGAGCAAGAGGTGTACCAGCTAATCCTGTAAACTGCCTTCTACCTAATTCCTGTGCAGCTAATTGTTCAGGTCCAAACTCAGCTATCTGTGGACCGGGGAATGGTTGGAATCCTTCTGCCTGTTCTCTCTCAAACTCTGCCTGTCCTTGTGTAAGTGCATCACTAACAAATGGTCTTAGTTCTTTTGGAAAGGATGCTTCCTGTTTAACTTGCTGTTGAGGGGGAGGAGGAGGTTGACCACCACCACCGAACTGTCTAAGTCCAGTAATCTCATTAATTGTTCCTGACCCACCAATAGACTTTAACAGACGAGCTTCAAATGTATTTACATGAGCTAGTTCTGTATCTCCTTCCGTACCATAACCTGCAAGTTCACCGTACAAATTGTTGAACAGCTCCACCTTCTCAGGCATTGACAGGGTTGATGTATATTTTCTAATGTCAGTCATCTTTCATATCCTTTACTAAGACAGTGTAGTATTTCTTATATCCCTTATCTTTTAACAATCTAATCCATCCATCACGTTGTGCTACAATTTCAACATAATCTATATTCTGTTTCTTGCAAAAATCTTCTGTAGCTTTGTACCAATCATCTATCCATAAGTCCATTGTATTATTATTTGTAGCAGCTAGTTCCATTCTTAAATGATTATTTCTGGAATAATGAATTATCTGTGTGGCACATGCTCCTATAATCTTATTCTGTTCCTTGTCCAGTATTACCCATAACTGGTATGTCTTACTCTTTATCCAACTCTTTATATCTTCTAACGTATTCTCTCCTAAAGATTTCTCAAGTGGCTTACTTAATAGTTCCCCAACATCAGGCCATATAAGATCAACATGCTTTGGTTCAACTTGATATATAATCATCTATACTAAACTTGAGAGTTCCCTTCCTGCATCCAGTTGAGTCTGCTGCTTATTTGTACCATGTGCTTTCTTACGAAGCAACTGATTAAATTGATCCAGCATCTTGGAACCAGCAGTACTACTACCATTACCTAGCATAGATACTACATCGGCTGGCATTACATATTCATCTGAACTTAGGAGAGCCATGTCAGGAGTATTAGGTACATCTGCTGGAGTTTGAGGTACTACTCCAAATGCTACATCGTCATCCATACCATCTCCCTGACCCATTACTCTTCCTTCAAAGACAGGAGTATTACCACCTGTAGCTAGTCCTACAATTCCACCAGTAGCTGCTTCCTGTAGTTGAGGTAGATTAGCAGCTCTATTCAATAGATCTTCTAAAGCAGCATCACCCTGTTCTTGGAATGCTGTAGCAGTAGCTTGAGGTACGCCAGCAGTAGCTTGAGGTACGCCAAAAGTTTGAGGTACACCAGCAGTAGATTGATCTAATAGACTTTGAAAGAGTGCAGCATCTTCTATAGTACTAGGAGAACTTCCACCTATTCTTGCTAGAGTTTCTTGAGCATTGAATGGATTAATAGTAAATTCTCTAGCTTGTATAGCTTCCTCTACAGGAGGAGGAGGAGGTTTTACAGGATCATTTCTTCCTCTACCTCGACTATTCGTTATAGCTGGATGTTCTGCATATCCACCGGGATATCCACCATATGATCCACCATAACCACCTGCTGTACTACCTGTTGCTCCTGTTGTACCACCACCTCCGCTAGAAGCACCTAATCCTGATTTTCCTTTAATTACTTTAATTCCATTAGGAAGTATTTCTCCTCCACTAAATAAACCTACAATACCACCTTGCTTGGCTACATTAACATCCTGCTCTGTGAACCAGCTTTGTGGTTGCCCTGCTGTGGGAGAGCTACTTAGATACTGTGCTAGTATCTCATCTCTATTACGTCCTACAGGAGTACGTATAGGTAGAGGTGGCTTTTTCTCAAATTCAAATATTTCTTCTTGTTCTTCCAATGGTTCAGGATATTGTGGTTGTAACATGGAGTATCCTAACAATCCCCCACCACCTATGATACCAGCTTTAGTTAAATCACCTTGCCTATCCCACCAATCACTTAATTTACCTAATCCTGTTTTTTCTGTTTGATCTGATGTTGAAGCACTCCCATCTGTTGAAGTATTCCCACTTAAATATTGTTGTTCTACATCTGAAATACTATCTGTTAGTCCACCATAAACATAATTATCAGGTGATCTTTCATAATTACCTTGCCAATTTTGTTCAATACTTGAAAGATCAGGCTGTGCTGCATTAGCTCTACCAAGAGCATCCATTGTTACTCTATTATTATACATATTATGTGGTTGCACAACAGGTGCTACATCAGCCCTACCAAGAGCATCCATTGTTACATTACTTGTAGGTATAGATGGAGTAGTTACAGGAACAGGACCACTAAGTAGATTTTTTGTTCCAGCATAGTTAACTGGTGCTTGTGCTACTGGAGTGTAGCTTGGTTGTACTACATCTACTTTAGGAGCTGGTGGTGCCCAAGGTGGTTGGAATGTATCTACAGCCGGGTCAATTGCAGCAACAGTAGGTATTGAGTCTCCTCCTCCAAAGTCTGGCAATAGATTTTGACCTTCTGGAGCAGTTACAGCACCACCAAGACCACCCATAGCAGCACCCATAAGTATATCACGCATTGGATTATCACTATCGCCAAAGAGAGAACGAACACCACCCATTGCTCCACCAATAAGCATCCCTTGTCCTATGGCACCTAGACCACCCCATGCTGTACCTAATGCTGAAGTACCTAATGCTCCACCTATAGCTGGACCTGCAACTCCACCTAAAGCTCCAAAGGCAGCACCCTTTAAAGGATCACCACCTGTAACAGCCGAACCTATACCACCTATGGCAGCACCAGTTAAGGCTGGCACTATGAAAGGAGCTAAAGCAGGTAAGAATGCTTCTGGTAAACCAGTTTCAGGATTAGTTGTAAGAGGAGCAATAGATGCTAATCCTTGTACTTCTTCTGGGTTAACATGTATTAATGTTGTATCTCCATACCTACCTTTAGATGCTACCTCTTCTACACTATTATGTAATCCCATATCTCCACCGCCTTCTCTACGTACAGGCTTACGAGCAGGTCCACGTTTCAAGAGTTGCATAGCATTGTACCTATCCATAGCATTAGGCACTTCAGCTTCTGTCCCTATCATATCTTGTAGTTGTTCCAGTTGTTTTACATTATATGCCATTACTTCATTCTCCGTGGATTAGCGTAGTTCGATTGTGGTAATGTATTATTAGCAATAAAAGTACTCTGTTGATTTGGATGGTAGTACATAGGATTATCAAGATTAGTCATTGGCTTAACTAGAGTCTGTACCGTAGCAGACTTCAAGTAAATAGGCGTACCAAATACTCCCTTATTCATATTGGAAATAAAGCTACCATCTACGATATACTGTTTATATTCATCTCTAGTCATTAGTTTAAATCCTGCCATGCTTGTGTTCCTGCTGTACTAACGTATCCTTTAAACTTACCACTACTAACTGAGTAAGCTATATCACCTTTATCTGGCCTCTTAATACTACCCACCGTTACTACTGCATAAATATTAGTAGATGGTTTAGCTTCTTCTATTTGATCTCGTGTATCCAGTTCGTTAACAAGTGCAGCACCCCATTGCTGAAATCTATTGTAAACATGTTCTACTCCCCTCTGAACATCATCAGGAAATATTAATGGAAACTCTGGATACCTAGCCATTATCTCATCCCATCAGGTTGCATTGACATACGAATGGAACCCCATTGCCACTTCGTACCTCCTGATTCACAGGATACTCTTACTCTCCCCTGCCTTCCTCGTGCTCTTAAATCTACTTTACTTGTATTCTTTGATATGGAGAATGGTCCTTTCTCCACCAAATCTGAATCAGGTTGATCTGGAAAATTCTTTGTCTTTATGGAAAACTTAATTAATCCATCATTCATAGTTAAATCAGGAATGATACGATCAATAAACATTAACTCATTACCATCCTGTATATCAAAGTCTGCTGACTCCAAAAATGAAGTTGCTGCTTCACCATTTACTGTAAAGATATTTTCAGGTTCGTTATTATATAAGTTATTACCTGCAACACTTACACCTGTTGTAATTGTATTATCAAAGGTTCCCTTATCTGCAAAGGTAGTAAAGATACCACTACCATAGGTCCAGTAGTTTTCATCAGGCGACCATATAACATAGGAGTCACACTCATTGGAATCCGTGGAAGGATATAACCATACTATTTCTTTAAATTCTGAATTAACTCCTGCAAATATCTTATCTTTCTGGCTCTCATTTAATCTATCAAATATATATCTACGTACTGTACAGTCCAGAGTTCGTACCTGTCCATCAAATACATAGAAGTTATCAAAGCCCATCCATGCAGTACGACCATCATAGTCAACGGCTGCATGTGGTGCTATAAGTCCACAACCAGAACCCATCTGTGCAAACTTAAATGTAAATGGTGGACCTACAAATGTCTGTAACCATAGTGCATTGTCTGTCCATATATTAATAGCATTTCTAGATCGTACTCCACCTACTATCTTATTACCATCAGTAATTTGTACTTCACCTGAAGTCGAACTAACAGAAGGAACCCAATTAGTCTGGTCTTCCTGATTAGACCATCGTACTGTCATGGGATCATATGTACCTGATGGTGATGCCGTAGTTCCAAATTGATTAGCTCCAAGAGCTATGACATGTCTATCATTAGGAGATACCAAGATAGATGCAATCGTTGTAGGTGTGGAGTTTGTAGCTCCAGATACTTTTACTGCTCTTAAAGGAGTTGTTGATGCATCTGTATCGAATAGATATAGTGTTCCGTTCCTACGATTACATAGTACATCTTCACCCCAATTATCTAAACTCCATTGTGTAATCTGACTTGAGAAACCTGTAGCCCCTACAGATGTAGGTTTATTATAAGCTCTGCCTGTAGTACCTTGTGGGAATATACGAGCAGTCATATTCAAATTAGAAGTAACATCTCCTGATGCACTTGCATTAGCTTTAGCTGTAATAATAATCTGTGTACTTGCTACTGATGTTACAGTAAATAGAGGACCACCTACACTTACTCCACCTACACTAGACTTAGTTAGTATAAGATTACCTCCTACTGTGGCAGCTACAGCATCTATACTTGTAGGCTTAAAGAATACAAAGTCATTGGCAGCAGCATTATGAGCAGCTCCACAAGAGACAGTGACCAAGGGACTACCAGCATTTGTCGTAACCTTACTTATACCTACAGATGTTGGCTCTGTAGCTGTATACTTGGCAGCACCAAATCCTAGACCGGGAGCAGCATTAGATACACCAGTAAAGATAGGATAGTGTACAGTAGCCTGACCTGAACTATTTTGAGCAGCACTGGCAGTTGTAGCTACTTCTATGGAGAAAGAATTAGTTCCTAGATTAGTAACCTCATATACACTTGTACCTAATATTATATTACCACCTATGGTTACACCACCACTTGGACCTGATACACTGGTAAAGAAGACATAATCTCCAGTTGCTCGTCCATGTCCAGCAGCCGTAACTGTAACTGTAGTAGCTGATAGAGCTACGGTAAATGCACTTGTAATAGTAGTTGAAGTAGAAACAGGAGTTATATCTACAAGCCTATCCTGATCATGTTCATACAACTTCTGAGGTGTGCCAAAGATTGCTCTCTTCTGCTGATCATAATCTGTATAGGTAAGAAGATCACGAGCAGCACCATCAAACGTAGCAGATACTTTTGTCTCATACCCACGTAGGTTCTCTGGTCTACCAGCTCTAAACCTTACCCTATCAGCATCATACCAAGAACCTTCCTCTGCATACTGAGTAGATTCCCTTCTAATGCCGGGAGCAAAATTCATCTTTACAAGTTTAGCATTTGAAGAAGACATATTTACCTATCAAAGTTCTTTAGAAGTACTGCATCTATTGTTGCACTACTTCGTGCATTAAATACCAGCATATCTACATCAGCAGCACCTGTACTTAAACTAGGTACAGAGGCTGATACAAACTGCCAAGCCGTGTTAAAACTTAATGTCCTAGACCCTGTACCATCCTGTACAAAGTATATGTTACCACCTTGTCCTACTGTGCATTCAGCAGGTTTCTTCAGTGTTCTATTTCCACCTATAGTAACCAAGAAGTTATTACCCTTGGCAAAGTTTACACTGATACATGCTGCATCTGTTACAGTCACTATAGGATTATATACTCTGGCTGATGTTGATATAACAAATGATCCATCACGTATAGTCTTTGTACCTAGTAAGGTTACATTACCTGTAGTGGATACTCGTAGATATCGTATGTCAGCAAGAGAAGTATCAGGTATATTAGTAGCACAGACTCCTATATCTGCACTGGCTGCTGTACCTAGATTAAATCCTTTAGCATTAATAGAGTGTACTGATGTACCATCACATATAACTAATCCTACAGAACCTAGTGGTATATCATATCCATCACCACTGGCTGTCTTCATCTTCACAATATCAGATGCTGTAGTATTAGCTGATACCTTATTATTAATTACATAGCTCTTTGACTTGGCAGGTATAACTAATGATATAGTATTATTGGACCCACCAACTGATCCTTTTAATTCCAAGAAAGCAGAACGAGATTCATCTGCTGCACCTTCGTTCTCTGTTAAGGTAACTGTAGCTGCTGATCCTATTGATACTGTTGTATAAGAAGCAATAGCATCGTCTACCAGATCAATGACTTGGTTATTAAGAACAGTTCCCCATGTGTTGGGATTGTCACCATCTCCTTGTTTTGTTAGTCTTATTCGACTAGTATAACTTGATGCCATTATTCAACTCCTACTTAAAGTATGGATTAGTATCATAGGGAATACTCATTTCCCCACCTATTAACCCACATGATTTATTATTTGGTTTCGATAAAAGTAATACCCACATACCTTTATATTGATGTATGTATAATTCAGCAAGATCTTCTTCTGTTGTTAATCCCCACCAAACTTTCTTTAACTGTAGCCTGTCTGTTAAATCCCTATGAGCAAATTCACTATCGGAACATGGTAGATGCCTTTGAAATAATATACCAAACATTTCAGTAGATGGTTGATCTGCTTCAGGTGCTTGACTATATGGTGTACCATTAGCATTGGATGCAAATATAAATCCTATGCCCATTGCTATGATAACTATTATAGTCATTAATAAAATTCTCATCTATTCATTCCTTATAATACTGCTGGAGCTACTGCCACTCCACTCCCACCAAAAGGATGCTTGGCAAAAGCTGCAAACATATAAATAATATCATCAGCATTCATTCTATTATCTGTTCCTCTAAGTTTAAAACCATTAGAAAGAAAATCTACTGCAACTGTACTAATAGTTGTTTCTGCACTATTTTCATTACCTAACATAAACTTTTCTGCTGGATTATATGTATCTCGTGCTCTGTCAAAAATAGTCCAAGGTTCACCATCAGAATGTGATTTAATCATTATCATTTCAGGAGTAAAGTCACAGAATGCATACGTACCATCTATTTCCCCATGTCCTGTATAAGTTCCAAACTTAGAAAATCCTGCTACTTCTACAAATGCATAAGCTGCATAAGTTCTAGTCGAACCATTAACATTAACATCTGTTCCTAGTGTAAAGGTTGTTGAACTTGCTCCTGTAACATGACCAGCAGAACTTTCTGGTGGATCATCATCTGAAAGTTTAAATTTCTCACTATAAACAGAAATACCTGTTTCCCAGTTTGATGCAAGATGATTAGTTCCATTACTACGAGGAAATACCCATACAGTAGTAGGAGTAACTCCTAAACCATGTCCAACAGTTGCTGCACTTCCTGTTCCAGTATATGTACTAATACTCATTCCAGCCGTTGTATCTACATACGTTGTTGTTGTATTAATACTACCATCTGTATTAGATGATCCTGAATTACCAGTAGCCCAATTCCATGCCACATACGTTCTACTACTTGTATTAATAGTTCCTGTTGACAATTCACTACCATCTCCAAGTGCAAAACCATCGGTATCAAAAGATGTTACAGCATCTGTTACAGCATCTTCTGTATCATTGTTATTCCAGAAGAGAGCTTTTCCAACTCCTCGTGCTGCATCTTGAAAAACATGATCATCACCATTACTTCTACTCTTTGCCCATACTAAATCTGGTTGCATATTAGAATTACCACCAAAAGTAATAGATTGTGTACTACCATTTCCTGTGTACGTAGCTACTTGGAAATTAGTAGATGGGTCTGCAAGATCAGGAGCAGCTAAGTTAGTTGTATTCAATGCCAAGAAATTAGTAGGAGCACTATACTGCCATTCTTCTTCAGCAAAGTATGCATCAAATACAGCACTTGATTCGTTAGAAACTGCTGGACCCCATCCTCCTCCATTAACTAATGTAGAACTTATTGTATAGGCTGCAC